>ENA-OYZS01000644-OYZS01000644.1-human-gut-metagenome-genome-assembly--contig:-NODE-644-length-8856-cov-6.839791_pt1 | contig 8856 bp, 6 predicted proteins | sample MGYA00244077_ERZ653478 | MGnify/ENA primary metagenome ERZ653478 (study PRJEB26926, sample SAMN06164946) | human gut metagenome | biome: ENVO:00009003; feature: ENVO:2100002; material: ENVO:00002003... | reverse complement strand
CGTCAGATGTGTATAAGAGACAGCTTCCATGCCGGGCATGATGGACACTATCCTGAATCTTGGCTTGAATGACGAAGTGGTGGAAGGCCTGACGCGTAAGACGGGCAATGCACGCTTTGCATGGGACTCTTACCGTCGTTTCGTGCAGATGTATGGCGACGTGGTGCTGGGTATGAAGCCGGTGAACAAGGAAGATGTAGACCCGTTCGAGGCTATTATAGAAGATGTGAAACATGCTAAAGGCGTGAAGCTGGATAACGAGCTTGAGGTGGAAGACCTTAAGGAACTCGTGAAGAAGTTCAAGGCTGCGGTGAAAGAACAAACCGGAAAAGACTTCCCGACTTGTGCCTACGAGCAGTTGTGGGGTGCCGTTTGTGCCGTATTCAACTCCTGGATGAACGAACGCGCCATCTTGTATCGTAAGATGGAGGGAATTCCTGACGAATGGGGTACTGCCGTAAGCGTTCAGGCTATGGTATTCGGTAATATGGGCGAGAGCTCTGCTACGGGTGTTTGCTTCAGCCGCGATGCTGCTACCGGTGAAGACCTTTTCAACGGTGAGTATTTGATTAATGCACAAGGCGAAGACGTGGTTGCCGGTATCCGTACTCCGCAACAGATTACAAAAATCGGTTCTCAACGTTGGGCTGAATTGGCCGGTGTAAGCGAAGAAGAACGTGCCAGCAAGTATCCTTCCATGGAGGAGGCTATGCCGGAAATCTATAAAGAATTGGATGCTTTGCAGACGAAGCTCGAAAACCACTACCGTGATATGCAGGATATGGAGTTTACCGTACAAGAGGGTAAACTCTGGTTTCTCCAGACCCGTAATGGTAAGCGTACCGGTGCCGCTATGGTGAAGATTGCCGTAGATTTGCTGCATCAAGGTATGATTGACGAAAAAACCGCATTGATGCGTTGCGAGCCCAATAAGTTGGACGAATTGCTCCACCCGGTATTTGACAAGACAGCGCTGAAGCAAGCCAAGGTATTGACCCGTGGTCTTCCCGCTTCTCCGGGTGCCGCTACGGGACAAATCGTATTCTTTGCCGATGATGCTGCCGAATGGCATGCTGCCGGCAAGCGTGTGGTGATGGTACGTATCGAGACTTCTCCGGAAGATTTGGCAGGTATGGCAGTTGCCGAAGGTATCCTGACTGCCCGCGGTGGTATGACTTCGCATGCGGCAGTGGTTGCCCGTGGTATGGGTAAGTGCTGTGTGTCCGGTGCAGGTGCCTTGAACATCGACTACAAGGCGCGTACAGTGGAAGTGGATGGTGTACTGTTGAAAGAAGGTGACTATATCTCCTTGAACGGAAGCACCGGTGAAGTATATAAAGACAAGGTGGAGACAAAAGCGGCTGAGCTGTCCGGTGACTTTGCGGAACTGATGGATTTGGCAGACAAATATACGAAGCTGCAGGTTCGTACCAATGCGGATACTCCTCATGATGCCGCAGTAGCACGTAATTTTGGCGCTGTGGGTATCGGTCTTTGCCGTACGGAACACATGTTCTTTGAAGGCGAGAAGATTAAAGCCATGCGCGAGATGATTCTGGCAGAAAATGCAGAAGGGCGCCGCAAGGCTTTGGCTAAGATTCTTCCCTACCAGCAAGCTGACTTCAAGGGAATTTTCAAAGCAATGGAAGGCTGTCCGGTGACGGTGCGTCTGCTTGATCCTCCTTTGCATGAGTTTGTTCCCCATGACCTGAAGGGACAGCAGGAAATGGCAGATACGATGGGCGTGAGCCTCCAGTATATCCAGCAACGTGTTGAGGCACTTTGTGAGCATAATCCGATGTTGGGTCATCGTGGTTGCCGTTTGGGAAATACATATCCTGAAATTACACAGATGCAGACGCGTGCCATCCTGGGTGCTGCTTTGGAATTGAAGAAGGAAGGTGTTGAAACCCATCCTGAAATCATGGTGCCTCTGACCGGTATCTTGTATGAGTTCAAGCAGCAGGAAGAAGTGATTCGTGCTGAGGCTGCCCAGCTGTTTGAAGAAGTGGGTGACAGCATCGACTTCAAGGTAGGTACAATGATTGAGATTCCGCGTGCCGCCTTGACTGCCGACCGCATTGCTTCCTCTGCCGAGTTCTTCTCATTCGGTACGAACGACTTGACTCAGATGACATTTGGTTATTCACGCGACGATATCGCTTCCTTCCTCCCGATTTATCTGGAGAAGAAGATTCTGAAAGTAGACCCGTTCCAGGTACTCGACCAGAATGGTGTAGGACAGTTGGTGCGCATGGCTACTGAAAAGGGACGTGCTATCCGTCCGGATTTGAAGTGCGGTATCTGCGGCGAACATGGCGGTGAGCCTTCTTCTGTGAAGTTCTGCCACAAAGTTGGCTTGAATTATGTCAGCTGTTCTCCGTTCCGTGTGCCTATTGCACGTCTGGCTGCGGCGCAGGCTGCCATTGAAGGCTGATTTCAATAATACTGAATAATGACATTTATGGGCTGCATGCTTTACTTGGTAATGGCATGCGGCCCATTTTGTTGGAAAAAACTGTAGTTTCTATTAATTTATTTGTATTTTCTTTAGTATATTTGCTTCCCATAATTTTATAGTTTCCAATAAGCAAGCAAAAAACGATGATATTGACAATTACGGCAGCATACGATGTTTGGACGAATGACTTCTATCAGAATAATGAAGCATTGGTATATAGTTTTGGGATAATTGTCATTCTGCTTTTGGTCATCATGATAATCATTTCCATCAGCAAGAGCAAAAGGTTGAAGACGTTGCAGCGCATCAATGAGGTTGCCGAAGAATCCAACCAGCTGAAGAATGCTTTCATCGCTAATATGACTCACGAAATTCGTACTCCTTTGAATGCCATTGTAGGCTTTACAACTATGCTTGCCGAAATGGATAATTTGGACAGAGAAACCCGTATGGCTTTTCTGAAGGAGATTAATGATAACAAGGACTCGCTGCTGCAACTGGTCAATGACTTGCTGGACTATTCGAAGATTGAGGCAAATACTCTGGAATATAACGATGGAGAAGTGGATGTAAACGCGCTGATTGATGAAGTCTGTACGACGGAGAATATGCGCTCGCATCCCACGGGCATTCAGGTGGAGTTTGTAGAACGGCTGCCTCAATGCCGTTTGGTGGTAGACCGCGTGCGTTTTGCCCAAGTCATAGGTAACTTGGTGAGGAACGCCTTGAAGTTTACGGAGATGGGCAGTGTGAAAATCGGTTGCAGGAGATTGAGCAACCATAACTTCTATTTTTATGTGGCAGATACAGGCTGTGGTATCGATGAAGTGGGAAGACATGCCATCTTTGAACGGTTTGTGAAGATGAACTACAATATCAAAGGTACGGGGTTGGGGCTTTCCATCACCAAATCTATTGTGGAGCACTATGGGGGAGGTATCGGTGTGGAGTCTAAGAAAGGGGAAGGCTCCACCTTCTATTTCACGTTGCCTGCCGGTATTGAATACAAAGAGTACGGTAAATTTTGATTTGCCAGTCCAAGAAGGCTCAATCAGCCATTTTCTTCAACTTCTTGAAGTGGCGGATTACTTCCAGATAATCGCGGTCGGTGCAGGCATTGAATTTATTCCATAAGTCACCCATTACAACGGCACCACCGAATCCGTAATCCTTAATCTCCAGTATGTTGTCGGGAGTAATGCCTCCCAAAGCCATGACTCTACTGTCTATGACCTTACTTTTTCCTGCTTGCCGCAACTCTTCGGCTGTGAAGCCGGACGTGACTCCGGACTTTGTGATGCAATTATATATCGGGCTTAGGAACAGATAGTCATAGAAATGCTTCTTGTTCTGCACTTCGTCCAGTGAATGGCAGGTGCAACTGATGTGGCCCGAATAGTCGTGGGGCTCTTTGGAATTGCGGGTGTTTAGATGAATCCCCATCAGGCTGAACTCTTCCTGCAGGTAGAAGTGCTCATGGGTAATGATGCGCTTATGGTATTTTTCGGGTATCAGCGTTAAAAGCCGTTCTGAATACATGGCGGGAGTTTCCGGCTTCCTCAGATGTAGAATATCCAGCCCCTCTTCGAATAGTGCCGTGATAATCTTGTCTTCTTCCACAAAAAATGTGGGTGCTGTTACTACGATGAGTTTCATTTCTTTTGTTTAACTTTTAAGTTTAGCAAAGTTAATGAATACTTATGGTAGAAGCCAAAGAATTTCTTTAAAATATGTTAGATGGCTATTTTAAACAAGAAAACGCATTCTTGAATCTTAGTTGCTCAAGAATGCGTCATTAACATGTTTAGTGGGACCTTGTTGCTTATTTCAGTCTTTTACCTACTACATCCCAGTCGATGATGCTCCACAGTTCGTTCACATGGTCGGCACGGCGGTTCTGGTAATCAAGATAGTAGGCATGTTCCCACACGTCGAATCCGAGTAGCGGAACAAGACCGGCGCGTACCGGATTGCTACCGTTGGCTTCTTTGGTGATGTGGAGTTTGCCGTTCTTGTCGGCAGACAACCAAGCCCATCCGGAGCCGAACAAGCCGACAGCTGCCGCGTTGAATTCCTTCTTGAAATTCTCAAAGCTGCCGAAGTCGCGTTTGATGGCTTCTGCCAGCTTGCCGGTAGGCTCGCTGTGGGCAGGCTTCGGAGCAAACTGTAAGAAGTATAATGTGTGGTTCAACACTTGTCCTGCATTGTTGAAGATGGCACCGTCCGGTGCTGTGGCAACAATGGTTACCAGGTCTTTGCCTTCAAATTCCGTTCCCGGAACGAGGTTGTTGAGGTTGTTCACGTAGGTTTGCAGATGTTTACCGTAGTGGTAATCTATGGTTTGCTGACTGATTACAGGTTCCAGTGCATTGTTAGTGTAGGGAAGTTTTGGCATTTCGTAAGTCATAACTGTTATCATTAAAATCGTTAATATTGTATTCATAAGTTTCAATTATTTAATTTTGGAACTTTACTATATAAACACTATAACCTATAGAAATGTTCGTACGTCTCCGAAGCTTTTTTTATCTTTGCCTCCGTAAAAACAAAGGAAGGAAAAATATCATCATTTTAAGATTATACGGATATGCCCGATTATATAGAGGAACTGAACGAAGGACAACGGAACGCGGTGTTATACAATGACGGTCCGTCACTGGTGATAGCCGGTGCCGGTTCGGGAAAGACGCGCGTGCTGACCTACAAGATTGCTTATCTGCTGGAGAATGGCTACCAGCCTTGGAACATTCTGGCATTGACCTTTACCAACAAGGCGGCGCGCGAAATGAAGGAGCGTATAGCCCGTCAGATGGGGCCGGAGAGGGCGCGCCATCTGTGGATGGGAACCTTTCACTCCATGTTCCTGCGCATTCTGCATGTCGAGGCCGGGCATATCGGCTTCACTTCGCAGTTTACCATTTACGATACGGCGGACAGTAAAAGCTTGATACGTTCCATTATCAAGGAAATGGGGCTGGATGAGAAAGTGTACAAGCTGGGGATGGTGCAGGCGCGTATCTCGAATGCCAAGAATCATCTGGTTTCTCCGGCAGGCTATGCCAACAACAAGGAGGCTTACGAAGGAGACCGTGCTGCCAAGGTTCCGGCGCTTCGCGACATCTACCAGAGATATTGGGAGCGTTGCCGGCGGGCGGATGCGATGGACTTCGACGATTTGCTGTTCTACACATTCCTGCTGTTCCGAGACCACCCCGAGGTGTTGGCACGTTATCAGGAGCAGTTCCGTTACATTCTGGTGGATGAGTATCAGGATACCAATTTTGCACAGCACAGCATCGTGCTGCAACTTGCCAAGAACCATCAGCATGTCTGTGTGGTGGGGGATGATGCACAGAGTATTTACTCCTTCCGTGGTGCCGATATTGACAATATTCTCTACTTTACGAAAGTATATCCCGATACGAAGGTCTTCAAGCTGGAGCAGAATTACCGTTCCACCCAGACCATTGTCCGCGCGGCCAACAGCCTGATAGAAAAGAACCAGTGGCAGATACGCAAGGAAGTGTTCTCGGAAAAGGAGAAGGGAGAGGCCATTGGTGTGTACCAGGCATACAGTGATGTGGAAGAAGGGGATATTGTGGTGAATAAGATAGCTGAACTGCGGCGTGAAAAGCGCTATGCCTACTCTGATTTTGCGATACTCTACCGTACCAATGCACAGAGCCGTATCTTTGAGGAAGCCATGCGCAAACGCAGTATGCCTTACCGTATTTATGGAGGCTTGTCGTTCTATCAACGCAAGGAAATCAAAGATGTTATCGCTTACTTCCGTCTGATAGTGAATCCCAATGATGAAGAGGCTTTCAAACGTATTATCAATTATCCTGCACGGGGTATCGGAGATACGACAGTGGGAAAAATCATTGCTGCCGCCACCGGGCACAATGTCAGTTTGTGGACTGTGCTTTGTGAGCCGTTGGCGTATGGCTTGAACTTCAATAAAGGTACGGTGGGAAAGTTACAGGCATTCCGCGAACTTATATCCGCCTTTATCACAGATGCTGCGGAGAAGAATGCCTATGAGATTGGTGCCGACATTATCCGCCAATCGGGCATCATCAATGATGTGTGTCAGGACAACTCTCCCGAGAATCTGAGCCGTAAGGAGAATATAGAGGAGCTGGTGAACGGTATGAGTGATTTTTGTGCCCAACGGCAGGAGGAAGGAAAACCGAACGTGTTGTTGGGTGACTTCCTTTCGGAAGTTTCCCTTCTTACCGACCAGGATTCGGATAAGGATGGGGACGATGAGAAGATAACCCTGATGACTGTACATTCGGCCAAGGGATTGGAGTTCAAGAATGTGTTTGTAGTGGGGATGGAGGAGAATCTTTTTCCCAGCGGCATGGTGGGTGACTCTCCCCGGGCATTGGAGGAAGAACGGCGGCTGTTTTATGTAGCCATCACACGTGCCGAAGAACACTGTTTCCTGTCGTATGCAAAGACACGTTTCCGGTATGGCAAGATGGAGTTCGGCAGTCCCAGCCGTTTCCTGAAGGATATAGATATACGTTTCCTGCGTCTGCCTCAGGATGCGGGAATGTTCCGCAGGGTAGAGGAGGAAGCCGCCGCTTTCCGCAGGGAGAACGCCAGAGGCTTTGCGCCTGATAGGGAAGATGCTCCGTATGGAGGAAAAGAACGTGTGTCTGTACGACCGAAACAGCAGATTATTGCGCCGACCGTTCCACGTAATTTGAAACGGGTGGCGCCTTCTGCAAATACGGCAAGTACATCGCCTTCTGCCGGCGGGTCTGCCAACTGTGTACAGCAGGGACAACTGATAGAGCACGAACGTTTCGGCCTGGGTGAAGTTTTGAAAGTGGAGGGCGAAGGAGACAATGCGAAAGCCACCATCCGCTTCAAGAATGCGGGAGACAAACAACTTTTGCTGCGCTTCGCGCGTTTCAAAGTGCTGTCATAGGATAGTCGCATCTTTTGTCTCACACAAAAACGGGATATTTGTAAGAGGATGATGGTATAAGTGTAGGACCGTGGTATCTTAAAAAAAGACAGTTAGAACGATACATACGGACAATTTAGAATAGTAAATATAGATAGAAGAATGACAAATAAAGACTTTTCCCTTTTCCCTTCTCCCTGCTATATTATGGAAGAAGGATTGCTGAGAAAGAACCTCGCACTGATAAAAAGTGTGGCCGACCGCGCAGGTGTGGAGATAATCCTCGCTTTCAAATCATTTGCCATGTGGCGTTCCTTTCCCATTTTCAGGGAGTATATAGACCACTCTACGGCAAGTTCCGTCTACGAAGCCCGTCTGGCATTGGAGGAGTTCGGAAGTAAGGCACATACGTACTCGCCTGCCTATACCGAGGCCGATTTTCCGGAGATAATGCGGTGCAGCAGCCATATCACTTTCAATTCGCTTTCGCAGTTCCACCGCTTTTATCCGGTAGTGGTGGCGGAGGGAAGCGGCATTTCCTGCGGTATCCGTATCAATCCCGAATACTCTGAGGTGGAAACGGAGCTTTATAATCCCTGCGCACCCGGTACTCGCTTCGGTGTAATGGCCGACCCGCTTCCCGAAGAACTTCCGGTGGGTATTGAAGGTTTTCACTGTCATTGTCATTGCGAGTCTTCTTCCTACGAACTGGAACACACATTGGAGCACTTGGAAGGAAAATTCTCCCGCTGGTTCTCACAGATTAAGTGGTTGAATTTAGGAGGCGGGCATCTGATGACGCGTAAGGATTATGATGTAGAGCATCTTGTCCGTCTGTTGCAGGGCTTGAAGGGACGCTATTCGCATCTTCAAATCATTCTTGAGCCCGGTTCCGCTTTCACTTGGCAGACCGGTGTGCTGAGCTCGGAGATAGTGGACATCGTGGAAAACCGCGGCATTCGTACTGCCATTCTCAACGTTAGCTTTACGTGCCACATGCCGGATTGCCTGGAGATGCCCTATCAGCCTGCAGTGCGTGGAGCGGAGATGGGTGATGCGGGTCCTTATGTCTATCGTCTTGGAGGAAACTCCTGCCTAAGCGGCGACTATATGGGACTGTGGAGTTTCGACCATGAGCTGCAGATAGGGGAGAGAATCGTCTTTGAGGACATGATACATTACACCACTGTAAAGACGAATATGTTCAATGGAATTCACCATCCGGCCATTGCAATGTGGACAAAAGAAGGAAAAGCTGAAGTTTTCAAGCAATTTTCTTATGAAGATTATCGTGGCCGAATGAGTTGATAATCAAAAGTCTGCTTGTATGCCTGGCGAAAATGTACACTTTTCTGTGTGAAAAAAGTCTGCGGAATGTTTGCAGGTTTAAGGAAAATATCTACCTTTGCATCCGCAATCGCGGAAATAGCTCAGTTGGTAGAGCATAACCTTGCCAAGGTTAGGGTCGCGAGTT
>ENA-OYZS01000637-OYZS01000637.1-human-gut-metagenome-genome-assembly--contig:-NODE-637-length-8911-cov-7.808604_pt1 | contig 8911 bp, 4 predicted proteins | sample MGYA00244077_ERZ653478 | MGnify/ENA primary metagenome ERZ653478 (study PRJEB26926, sample SAMN06164946) | human gut metagenome | biome: ENVO:00009003; feature: ENVO:2100002; material: ENVO:00002003... | reverse complement strand
CCAACATGCCCAATCCCGTAGGCAGTTACCGACGTGAATTCACTTTGCCCACATCTTGGAAGGGCAGAGATGTATTTATTCGCTTCAATGGAGTGGAAGCAGGTTTCTATCTTTGGTTGAACGGTAAAAAAGTGGGCTATTCAGAAGACAGCTACTTACCTGCCGAGTTCAATCTGACTCCCTATTTACAAGAAGGAAAAAACACATTGGCAGTTGAAGTGTACCGTTTCACCGATGGAAGTTTTCTTGAATGTCAAGATTTCTGGCGGTTCAGCGGTATCTTCCGCGATGTATTCCTATGGTCAGCACCACGCACGCAAATTAGGGACTTCTTCTTCCGAACCGACTTGGACGGAGATTATCGTAATGCTACAGTTTTTTTGGACGTGGAAATCACCGGTAAGAAAAGTTCTGCCGAACTCATAGTGAAGCTCTCCGACACAGAAGGAAAGGAAGTGCTATCACGCACTATCCACGCCACAAAAATAGGTAGTACCCATCTGGAATTCGATGTGAAGAACCCACTGAAATGGACAGCCGAAACACCCAGCCTCTACAACCTGACCCTGACCCTAAAACAGAAGGGAAAAGTGACAGACCTACGTAGTGTAAAGGTAGGCTTCCGCGAAATAGAGTTTGCCAAAAACGGACAACTGCTGATTAACGGCAAACCCACTCTTTTCAAAGGTGTCAACCGCCACGATCACAGCCCATTGAATGGCCGTACCGTCTCCAAAGAAGAGATGGAAAAGGACGTACAACTAATGAAAGCGCTGAACGTAAATGCTGTCCGTACCTCCCATTACCCCAACAACCCTTACTTTTACGACCTATGCGACCGCTATGGCATCTATGTATTGGCAGAAGCCAATGTAGAGTGCCACGGCGAAATGCGTCTCTCACACGAGCCACAGTGGGAAAAATCATTCACCGAGCGCAACGAGAACCAAGTGAAACGTTTCCGTAACCACGCTTCCATCGTAATGTGGTCCATGGGCAACGAATCGGGAAACGGAAACAACTTCTCCACTGCTGAAAAGGCCATCAAACGTTTGGATACTACCCGCCCCACCCACTACGAGGGAAACAGTTCCTTCTGCGACGTGACCAGTTGCATGTACCCAAGTGTGGACTGGCTGGAAAACGTAGGCCGTGAACGATTGGAGAAAATACAAAAGGGCGAGATCGTGAAACCTCACGTAGTATGCGAGTATGCCCATGCCATGGGAAATTCCATAGGAAACTTCAAGGAATACTGGGAAACCTACGAACGCTATCCGGCACTCATCGGAGGTTTCATTTGGGATTGGGTGGACCAAAGCCTGCGTATGCCCACTCCCGACGGCAAAGGCTTCTACATGGCCGTAGGCGGTGACTTTGGTGACAAGCCCAACGACGGTAACTTCTGTACCAACGGCGTCATCTTCTCCGACCGTACATTATCTGCCAAATCCTATGAAATGAAGAAGATACATCAACCCATCCGCATAGAAGCATTAGGGAATGGCAAATATAGAATCAGCAACAAGCGATTCCATGCCAATATGGAAGACCTCTACGGGAGATACGAAATAACGGAAGATGGAAGGACCGTCTGCTCAGGCAATCTGGAAGATTTGAAGCTGGAAGCACAGGCAAGCAAAGTCATCACCCTGCCAGACATACCCGCAACGAAGGTACCCGGAGCAGAATACTTTATCAATTTCAGTTTCTGCCAAAAAAGAGATACCGAATGGGCAAAAGCCGACTACGAGGTAGCCACCGAACAATTCAAGCTATCAAGCAGCGAGAAACCTATATTCGTACCCGAAAAAGGAAACATCAATCTAAACGAAACTGCCGACGCATTGGTGGTGAAAGGTGAACGTTTTGAAGCTGTCTTCTCCAAGGAAGAAGGAACTTTATCGGCATATACATTGAATAATATCCCCCTGATAAGTAAAGGACTCGAACTGAACCTCTTCCGTGCTCCCACCGACAACGATAAACAGGTAAGTGGCGATTGGCAACGCAAAGGCCTTTACCAGCTGCAAGCGGAAACCGGCAAATGGGAAACCCACCAAGAAGAGGACAGAATAACCCTGCACATCCGGAACTGCCACAAAGGTAAACTCGGTTTTGAGTATCGCACAGAAATAGAATACACCGTAAATGCCGATGGTTCCATCATGGTGAACAGTGTCATCATCCCGGTATCCGACAGCGAAATCATTCCGCGTGTGGGCTATCGAATGGAACTGCCCGAAGGCTTCGAGCGTATGCGTTGGTATGGACGTGGCCCATGGGAAAACTACGTAGACCGCAAGGATGCCACCCCAATAGGCGTATACGAAAGTACAGTATCCGACCAATGGGTGAACTATGTAAAGCCTCAGGAGATGGGTAACCATGAAGAGGTACGCTGGATTTCCATCACCAACGCCGACGGTATGGGCTTCGTTTTCGTGGCAGGCGACCAAATGGCGGCTTCTGCCCTGCATGTCAGAGCACAAGACATGGCAGACCCCGACCATCTGCAAAAACTGATTCACAAATACGACATCCCGATGCGCAAGGAGACAGTTCTTTGTCTTGATGCCCACAATCGTCCTCTGGGCAACGCAAGCTGCGGTCCAGGCCCGATGAAAAAATACGAACTGCAAGCAACTCCCGTAGCATTCAGCTTCATCATGATGCCTTTGGAAAGAAGCTACACGCAAAGTGAGCTTACCAAGAAAGCACGCGTACAGATGCCTGCATGCATGCCCGTAATGGTAGAACGCGATAACAACGGTTACCTGCAAATGAGTACCGGAACTCCGGACGCGACCATCTTCTACAGCCTTAACGGTAACGAATACCGGGAATACACAGCTCCATTCGAGTTCATTGACGGTGGAAAGATACAAACATACGCTGTTTCTGGAAAATTAGGCAAGAGCCTGGTCACTACTATGGAACTACCCATATTCGTAGACCACTCGGCATGGAAGGTGGTCTCCTCCAGCAGCGACAGCCAAGGAGAAGAGGCGCAAAACGCCATCGATGGAGACCCTTCCACGTATTGGCACACCCGTTGGCACGAACCCATTCCAGAGTTTCCACACAGCATTGTGGTAGACATGGCTTCCCTACTGGTAGTGGACAAATTCATCTACACAGCACGACATTCCAATGATAACGGACACGTCAAAGACTACGAGCTAAGCTTCAGCAAAGACGGAAAAAATTGGGAAAGCACCGTCAAAGGTACATTCTCCAATCTGACGTCTGCCCAAACCATAACATTGGAAACACCCGTCACTGCCCGTTACTTCAAATTCGTTCCCTTGTCCGAAATGCACGGCAGGAAATGGGCTTCGGCAGCCGAACTGAATGTGAGCAGCGGAGCATCCCAGAGACAAATAGTGGTCTCCGTAGACAGCGATGCAGACAACAGCATGAAGCTGGCGGCAGACGGTAACATAAACACCTATTGGCACACGGTACACAACCAATTCTACATAGCTCCCTACCCTCATGAGATACATCTTTCCCTATCCAAAGAGGCCACTATAAAGGGTATCCGCTACACTCCGCGACAAGATAGCGAAGAAGGACGGATAGCTTCCTATGAAGTATATGCAAGCAAAGATGGAAAAAATTGGGGGCAGCCCATTACCTATGGCACCTTCCATATAGGTACAGCAACGCAAACTATAGAATTTACTCCTTGCCGGGCACGCTATGTGAAACTATCGGGATTATCGGCCCATGACAAAGGAAAGAAAGCTGCCATAGCAGAATTAGAGATAATCTTGGAAGAATAATTTTATATGAAAAACTATTAACCATGGAGTTTCAAGACTTGTGCAAAAACTTGTACAAGTCCTGAAATTCCACGTTTTCTCCTATAAGCAAAAATCACTTCCCTTTCACTATCCGCTTAATATCATTCAGCTTGTTCAGCGCCTCCAGCGGCGTCAAGTTATTCACATCCAGATTCAGTATCTCATCGCGTATCTGGCACAGCACCGGGTCGTCGAGCTGAAAGAAGCTGAGCTGCATACCACCGCGTGTCTCTCCCACTTCCACCATCGGTTTGCTGGAAATCCCCTGCTGGCGGTTGTCCGTTTCCAGTTGTTTCAGAATGTCATTGGCACGCTTCACGATGCTTTTGGGCATACCTGCCATTTTGGCTACATGGATACCGAAGGAGTGTTCGCTGCCGCCGCGCTCCAATTTGCGCAGGAAGATGACTTTGTTATCTATCTCCTTCACCGAAACGTTGTAGTTCTTAATACGCTTGAAGCTTTTCTCCATCTCGTTCAACTCATGGTAGTGCGTGGCAAACAAGGTGCGTGCCTTCGCTTTTGGATGCTCATGGATATGCTCCACAATCGCCCAGGCGATGGAAATACCGTCGTACGTAGAAGTACCGCGTCCCAGCTCGTCGAACAGCACCAGGCTGCGGGGAGAAAGGTTGTTCAAGATATCCGCCGCCTCGTTCATCTCCACCATAAAGGTAGACTCGCCCACGGAAATATTATCGCTGGCACCCACACGGGTGAATATCTTATCCACCAAACCGATATGGGCACTCTCCGCAGGCACGAAACTGCCGATTTGAGCCAGTAGCGTAATCAGCGCCGTCTGCCTCAGCAAAGCGGACTTACCCGCCATGTTGGGACCCGTAATGATGATAATCTGCTGCGTCTGGCTGTCCAGCATCACATCGTTGGCAATATACTTCTCGCCGATGGGGAGCTGCTTCTCAATGACCGGATGCCGTCCCTGATGGATTTCCAGCACATCGTCGTCGGCAATGACGGGGCGTATATAGTTGTTCTCGCGCGCCGCTGTGGCAAAGGAGAGCAGGCAGTCCAACCGTGCTATCTGGTTCGCATTGATTTGAATGGCAGGAATGAACTCGCTCAAAGATTGTACCAGCTCTGCATAGAGTTGTGTTTCCAGTACCAGTATCTTGTCCTCCGCGCCGAGAATCTTCTCCTCGTATTCCTTCAATTCCTGGGTAATATAGCGCTCGGCATTGGCAAGGGTCTGCTTGCGTATCCACTCTGCCGGCACCTTGTCCTTATGCGTGTTGCGCACCTCGATGTAGTAGCCGAAAACATTGTTGTAGCCTATCTTCAAACTGGGAATCTCTGTCAGTTCGCTCTCGCGCTGCTGTATCTGCAACAGATAATCCTTGCCGGAGTAGGCAATCCGGCGCAACTCGTCCAGCTCGGCACTGACACCGGATTTGATGACACCTCCCTTATTAATCAATAACGGCGGGTCATTGTCTATCTCCCGGTCAATACGGTCGCGGATAGACTGGCAGATATTCAACTGCTCGCCTATATGATTCAAGCTGGCATTATCGGCATCCATGCAAGCTGCCTTGATGGGTTCTATCGCCTGCAAAGCCACCTTCAACGCCACCACCTCACGCGGAGAGACACGCCCTACCGCCACTTTGGAGATGATGCGTTCCAAGTCGCCAATCAAATGCAACTGCTCTTCTATCAACTCTTTGAAATCGGGCTGGCGGAAAAAGTATTCCACCACATTCAGCCGCTCGTTAATCGGCTGCACGTCCTTCAACGGGAATACCAGCCAGCGTTTCAGCAGGCGGGCACCCATCGGGCTGATGGTCTTGTCTATCACATTCAGCAGACTACTGCCACCGTCGTTCATCGACCCCATCAACTCCAGGCTGCGCACCGTGAACTTATCCAGGCGGACATACTTATCCTCCTCGATGCGTGCCAGCGAAGTGACATGCCCTATCTGCGTATGCTGCGTCATGATGAGGTATTGCAGGATGGCTCCCGAAGCGATGATACCGTTCTTGAGATGCTCCACACCGAAGCCTTTCAAGTTCTTCACCTCGAAATGCTTCAGCAGCTTTTCGCGGGCAGATGTCTCGGTAAACACCCAGTCGTCCAACTCGAAGGTGAAGAACTTGCTGCCGAAGTTTCCTTCGAACATCAGCCGCTTGCCACGCTCGAAAAGCACCTCTTTGGGGGCAAAGTTGTTCAGCAGCTTGTCCACATAGTCGAAAGGTCCTTCCGCCGTCAGAAATTCGCCCGTAGATATGTCCAGGAAAGCCACACCGCAGGCACCCTTACCGAAATGCACGGCAGCCAGGAAGTTGTTCTCCCGGTAGTTCAGCACATTGTCGTTGATGGAAACTCCCGGCGTCACCAGCTCCGTGATGCCGCGCTTCACCAGTTTCTTCGTCAGCTTCGGGTCCTCCAACTGGTCGCAGATGGCCACACGCTTGCCGGCACGTATCAGCTTGGGCAGATAGGTGTCGAGCGCATGATGCGGGAAACCCGCCATTTCGATGGTTTTCCCCTTGCCATTGGCACGTTTGGTCAAGGTAATACCGAGGATTTCGGACGCGACGACGGCATCGGTGGAATAGGTTTCATAGAAGTCACCACAACGAAACAGCATGACAGCATCGGGATGCTTTGCCTTCAAGTCGAGGAACTGCTTCATCATCGGGGTAAGGACAATATCTTCGTGCATACAAGTCTTTAATTTTTAATTTCCAAAGCTTTGAGCCAAGAGAGCAGGAAATCGTCAAGTAAGACCCAAAACTTAATGTGACAAAGATAATTCTTTTTTAGAAAACAGCCACGGAGAGGCTTCAAAACCTTAGCAAGCCTTAACAAAGAGACGCATTTTCCTAAAACATGTTATAAAACAGTCTTTTTTATTTGCTTTATTTGGAGATAAGCAAAAAGTTCGTACCTTTGCAATGTGTTTTTCATAGTATTAGATTTAAGGTTAACAAAGGTTGGAGTACAGCGGTACTCCTTTTTTTATGCCCATACCTTTCGTATCTTTCCCCTTTTCCCTTACAAAAGTACATATTCACTCGGCGAAACGCCCTTTATCTTCTTGAAAACCTTGTTCATGCGATCCCAACAAGGATGAGCAACAGTTGTCTCCCATTTACTACATTCCCTATTTAAGCAACAATTCCTGCAATACTGCATTTTAAATTCTTGCTTACTAAAACTTATTCGTCCGACAGCCGTTGAATTATCGTCCGACAATTGTCGGACGATAATTCAACGGCTGTCGGACGATAATTCAACAAGTATCGGACGAATAAATCTTAGCAAATAGAGAGATAGATGGCTTACCGCTTGATTTATTTGTGATTATCCGCGCACACAATCAGTACCTCCCCAAAAGAATCAAGTTGCCAATGGGGTCTCATAGAGATTGTCATTGCAACTTCAGGAATGGCAACGTATTTCCACCGGTAGACAACGGCAATTTCCCGTCCCATTTCTCCACAGCCTTTAGTTGAATCAATTCCGGCGTGATGCTTTGTTGAAGGATACGGTTGGCATCTGCCTTACCCTTGGCGGCAGCTACTACCTTTTCCGCCTCGGCTATAGCGGCTTTCTTTTCATTCTCCACCTTCAAGGCATTCTGCACAGCAGTATTCTTTTCGTCAATGGCAGCTTGCAGCACATCGTTGGGTTTCACGGACGACTGTATGTTGGTAAACGTAAAGCCACGGGTACTGAGACGCTCCTTCAGTAATGCCTCCACCTCCTTCTCGAAAGCCGGACGGTTGTTGATGAGCGAATCCGTCTCATAGAGTCCTGCCACGTCCTTATAAGCGTTCTTCACTTCCGTCAGGATAACACTCTGTTCCAATTCTTCGGTAGTCTTGCGATAGCGTAGAAAAACTACTTTGGCATCCTCCCGCTCAATGAAGTATTCTATAGTAGGGTCTGTCTTGAAGATGGTTCCCTTCTTGTCCTGAATGTCGAAAGGTTCGTAGTCTACAATCTGCGCAAATGCAGGATATTCGAATAGCTGCTTGGCAAAACGGTTGTAAACCACCCATCCGGTCTCCACCTTGGCATCATCTACTCCACGCTCACTACCGGCCAGATTGACGATGATGCCCGTCTGTCCCGAATCAATACGCTCCACGGCAAACATGACCAAGAACAATACTATAATTCCAATGACTGCGACTCCTGCCGCGCCTACTCTCACTGTTGATTTGTTTGTGACTTTCATGGTGTTTTCTGTTAGTTTAATGAGTGAATAATGCTCCAAAGATATTTATAATTGTTTGTTCAAAAAAGGCAATCCGTTATTTTTGGAAGAGAAGAAGGCCTCCCTCCCGCACACAGTGTAGAAAGGAGGCCCATAGTCTCTATATTTTCAGAATTTACTCAGTCACGATACGACCTGCCAACAGTGATTTCTTCAGATAACTTTCAGCACACTATAGGAATTACCCTCACTCCCACTGGACATGGTGCTGATTTCCTTTGCCACTTCTTTCAGTCTTGCCGGATTGCTGTATTTATATATAATTGTAGGATATACCTTTTTACAGAATTCTGTGCCAAATTACTTAAACGTTCGTGTTTGCGAAATAATATTGCCATAATGTCTTGGTTTTTAAAATAAATAGAATAGAAATCGTGTTTTCTTATTTCTCTGCCAATAGCTGCACAGATTCATCCGTCATGTGATGGTCTGCTGTCAAGCTCCAGTCATTGTTCTTTTCGTCCCATTCGTAGCTGAGGTAGCGCAAGACACTGCTGTCGGTCTGCCGATAGACGGCTTTCTGCTTGATGTCGGTGTAGGCATTGCTTTGCTCGTTCCAGAGGGCGTATTCCACAGTGACGTCGTCCGTATAGAAGAAGTTAAGACTGTGGTGCTTCTCAAAGCTTTGCGTGGATTCGTTCCATTTCAGCACTTCTTTTTGGGAGATGCGACCGGAGTTGTCGTAAATGTAATTGTACTTCAGGTGGCGGTGCAGGAATTTCTGATTCTCCACTTTGAATACGGTTTGTGTTTCCACACGGCCGTCGTTGGTTTCGGTATTATAGGCTGGAAAATCCAGTGTAAGCTGCCCCCTAAAACCAAGCGATTCTGCCCCCTTGTGCTAAAATAATCC
>ENA-OYZS01000627-OYZS01000627.1-human-gut-metagenome-genome-assembly--contig:-NODE-627-length-8994-cov-5.241526_pt1 | contig 8994 bp, 6 predicted proteins | sample MGYA00244077_ERZ653478 | MGnify/ENA primary metagenome ERZ653478 (study PRJEB26926, sample SAMN06164946) | human gut metagenome | biome: ENVO:00009003; feature: ENVO:2100002; material: ENVO:00002003... | reverse complement strand
GGTGGGGGCGGAGGAGATGCCCTCCGCCGTGACGCCGTTATCCGCCGCCAGCACCAGCACCCGGCACTTCTCGATATGGGGGCGCACCTGTCCGGTGATGCCCGCCAGCCGGATGGAGTAGTCCTCCAGCTTGCCCAGACTGCCGGGGGGCTTGGCCAGCTCCGCCTGACGGCGGCGGGCGGCGTCCATGATCTCCCGATCCGGGACGGTGACGGCCCCGCAGTACTGCTTCAATTCCTGATCTGTCATAGGTCACTCCTCGCTGAGATAGCCCTGCTGCGCCAGCCATGCAAGGGACGGGGCGCAGTCCTGATTTTCGATGGTCCATGTGGACGCCGGACACTGCTCCAGCAGCGCCGCCAGTATCTGCTGCATAGGGATGCTGCCTTCTCCCAGACTGCTGTGGAGATCCCAATCCCCTAAATTGTTGTGCAGGTGTACATGCCGCAGGTAGGGGGCCATGGGGGCGATCCACTCCATGGGAGGTGTCCGGCTGGCGCAGGTATTGGCGTGGCCTACATCCAGACACAGACCCAGCCGGGGATCATCCACCTGACGGACGATGTCCGTCATCAGCTGCGGCGTCTCGTCCATGACGTTTTCCAGCGCCAGCACCATATCCTCCGGGACCTCCGGCAGGAACTCCCGCCAGAAGGCCACGGACTGCTCCGTGAACCACTCCGGAAAGTACACCAGCGGGATATAGCCGCTGTGGATCACCAGACGGCGGATGCCCAGCTGCCGGGCGGCGGCGGCGCGGTTGCCGCCGTGGGCGGCGACGGTCTGCTGGACGACATCGCGGATGACCTCTTCGAGGGTCTGCTCACTGGGCTTGCGGGCAGAAGTCGGCTGCGGCATGGCCCGCAGGGTCCGCTCTTTGGAGAGCATATCGGCCACCGTCCCGGCCCGGATGTAGGGGCCGTCCGATAGGGCGGCGAGGGCGCGCAGGACGTTCTTGAACTGGGTGTAATTGTTGGGCCAGGGGTACTGGCGGAGCATCTCGATGGCCCGGGGCTCGAAGCCCGAGAGCTGCTTGCCCAGCTCGAGGTTCAGGCTGTTGAGGTAGAGGCTGGACAGAGACGGGATCTCGTCGGAGCGGCTGCGCAGGGAGGGCAGGGGAAGGGCCAGTGAGCCCAGCCGCTCACTGAAATGCCGCAGCACCTCCGGCACCGGCTCCCCCTCGACGATGGAGCAGGAGAAGATGAGCCGCACCCGGCGGGCAAGACCGGTTTCTTCAATGGCGGCAAGAAGCTCTGAACTCCACTGGGGCGGGATGGACTCGAAATTCTGGAAGTAGATGGTGTTTCCGGTGGCGCTGAGAGGGGAGTTGTAGTGGTTGAGCAGGAAATCCCAGGTCTTCTCATTCAGCAGCGCACAGTTCACCACGATGAAGGGGTGGTTTGCAAGGGAGCTGTGCAGATAGAGATAGCGTGCGATCTGCTCTTTGCCGGTGCCGGGCTCGCCGTAGATGAATACCGGCTGGCGCAGCAGGGCGAGGGAGCGTATCTCGGCCGCCTGGGTACCCATCGCGCCGCTGAGGCTGTAGAAGCTGTTGGCGAAGAGGTATTCGCACTCGCCCTTGTTCAGGGTGCGCAGACCGGGACGGCTGGAATGGAGCGGGATGCGGGCCGGAACACAGTAGAACAGACACCGCTGGACGTTGTTCATCAGCAGCTGCTGGGCGGTGATGCTGTAGAGCTGGTCCCGCTCGGTGTAGTAAAAGCGGAGGTTGCCGCTGGCCGGTATCTCCCGGATGTGGGACTGAAGGACGCTGCTCAGCTCCGCCGGGACCTCGGAGATGCTGCTGTAGAAGAGGTCGCCGTTGGACTCCATGACGATGACGCGGCCATTCTGGCCCTGGGTGATGCTGCGGAGGAACAGGTTCTCCTGCCGCAGATGGCCGAACCAGGAGCTGATGCTCACGGCCTGGTCGATGGCGGCGTGGAGGCTTTCGACGCCGGAGGTGATGAGGAAGGCGTCGAAGCCCATCTCCCGGGCGATGGTGTGGGTGACCATGTCACAGACCACCATCCGGTAGCCGCCCTGCTGCAGGCGTTCCAGGGTGTGGCGCACCTCAGCGGCGTTGTTCACGGTGAGGATGTCGAGGTTGAAGTCCAGCAGGCTGCACAGGGTGTGAGCCGGCTCGGTGATGGAGGGGAAGCCCACGATGGCGTAGAGGCTGGAATAATTCTCGGCCAGCTTCATGGTGCGCAGCACGTCGTACACCGAGATGTGGATGTCCACCACCGGCAGGTCGGTCACCTGCCGGATGAGGGCGGCGGTGCCGCCGCGGGAGATGATGCAGTCGTAGGAGTTGGGGGGCATCTGCTGCACGATGGCCTGCCCGTCTTCCAGGTCGCCGGTGTAAATGTCCATTTCAACATTGGGATAAGCCTGCGCCGCCTGCTCCATCGCGGTGCGCATTCCGTCGTAGGGGGCGATGCCCAGAATACGGGTGTGAGTCTCTATCACAACGGACACCTCCGTTCATATTTGCTACTATTCTAGCAAATAAACTTCCAAAAATCAAACAAAGACTGTTCTTATTTGAAACGGTTTAAGACTTTATAACCAAAAAACTTAATCGATGTTTCAAATTAAAACGGAAAAGGCCGCTCGTTTCCATGCACGCCGTGTCAAAATAAGGCATAATGGTATCAAGAGAATAAATCATGAGAGGAGGAGCAACCTATGCTGCTTCTGCTGATCCTTGCAGATGACTTTACAGGTGCGCTGGACACGGGCGTCCAGTTCGCCGCCTGCGGCATCCCCACCCGCGTCGTGGTCGGAGAGCAGGTGGATTTTGCAGCCAATGATGCCGCTGTGCTGGTGGTGGACACTGAGACACGCCATCTGTCCGCTGCGGAGGCCTACGCCGTCATCGCAAAACTGACCCGGGAGGCGATGAGTGCGGGCGTTTTCAGCATCTATAAAAAGACAGACTCCGCGCTGCGCGGAAACATCGGAGCAGAGCTTTCGGCCCTGCTCAAAACCAGCGGGGAGCGCCGGCTGCCGTTCCTGCCGGCCTTCCCCCAGATCGACCGTGTGACCCGGGACGGAGTACATTATATCAGCGGCGTGCCTGTGACTGAGAGTCCCTTCGGCATCGACCCCTTCGAGCCGGTGCGCCACGCCAGGGTGACGGAGCTCATCGGGGAACAGACCGATGTGCCTGCCCACAGCTTCCCGACCCTGAAAGAGGGTGAGGCTGTGCCGGAGCAGGAGGGCATCCTGGTCTTTGACGCCGGGAGCCTCGACGACCTTGCGTCCACGGGCCGCGCCCTGTTCCGGAATGGCAAGCCCCGCCTGATGGCAGGCTGTGCCGGCTTTGCAGCGCTGCTGCCCGACCTGATGAAGATGACCGAGCGCAGGACGGTCACCATGCCGAAGCTGGACCCCCGTCTGCTGGTGGTCTGCGGAAGCGTCAACTCCATCACCCTGCGCCAGCTGGATGTGGCCGAACAGAACGGCTTCTCCCGCCTGCGCCTGACCCCCCGCCAGAAGCTCGACCCCGGCTACTGGGAGAGCGAGAACGGCAAAGAGGCCCTGCAGGGCATCAACGAGATGCTGGCCGCGAACCCCCGCTGCATCATCGAGACCAACGACGAGGGCGGCAACCAGCCCACGGCGGATTACGCCGCCGCCCGGGGCCTCGACCTCGAGGGCCTGCGGGTCGGCATCGCCAGCAGCATCGGCCATATGCTGGGCAAACTGTTCACCAGCCCCGCGCTTGGGACCCTGCTGCTCACCGGCGGCGACACGCTGTTACAGTGCATGAACTGCGTGGGCATCAAGGAGCTTGAGCCGGTGTGCGAGATGGAAAAGGGCGTCGTGCTGGCCCGCTTCACCTACCGCGGCTGCACCCGCTACGTTATCACCAAGTCGGGCGGCTTCGGCCACGAAAAACTGCTGCTCGACCTTGCAGACCGCATTGCAGCAGAGTAAATTTATAGCAGTTTGCGTTTTTAATGCACAAGCAACATCCGCAAACTGCATATCGCAAATATGCCGGTTTGAAAGGCATTGCTTTTGAAAACTGCGATAGAACGATTGATTTTTTGGAGGACACTATGACATATAAAAAACTTCCCGGCCTGACTTGGGACGGCACGATCTACGAAAACGAAGAGATGGGTACGCTGGAAGCCCTGCTGCCCACCGGCGGCTATCCCACCGCCCATGCACCTGCCATGGTAGAGCTGCCCGACGGCACGCTGCTGTGCTGCTGGTTCGCCGGTACTTATGAGGGCAGCGCAGACATCCGCATCATCTGCTCTGTCCTGCCCAAGGATGGTGCCCAGTGGCTGCCGCCGGTGGACATCTCTGGCGACCCCACCCGCAGCGAGCAGAACCCCTCGCTGTTTTACGGCCCGGACAACGCGGTGTGGGCCATGTATACTGCACAGCTCGACCGACAGGCTGGCAAGGACAATATGCAGTACACAGCGGTCGTCCGCTGCCAGAAAAGCACCGACGGCGGCAAAACGTGGGGACTCTATGAGACGATCTTCCCCGAGGAGGGCACCTTCTGCCGCCAGCCCATTCAGGTGTTGAGCAATGGCCGCTGGATCTTCGCCAACTGGCTCTGCACCGACTCGGCTGAGGGCCTGTCCGGCGACCCCACTGCTTTCCGCATTTCGGACGACGAGGGCAAGACCTGGCATATGGTCATGATGCCGAAGAGCAATGGTCATGTCCATGCCAACGTCGTAGAGCTTGAGCCGGGCCATCTGGTGGCTTTCATGCGCAACCGCGAGGCCTACCGCATCCACCGCAGCGAGTCCTTCGACTGGGGCGAGACGTGGAGCGAGCCGGTGGCTACTCCGCTGCCCAACAACAATTCCAGCATCAGCGCCCTTAAACTGCAGAGCGGCCGCATTGCAATCGCCTACAACCCCACCTGCACCCCGACCCCTCAGCCGGGCAAAGCTGCATGGCCCGGCCTGCGCTGCCCGGTGGCTGTGGCCCTCTCTGAGGACGGCGGTAAGACCTTCCCGATGATCCGCTGGATGGAGCGCGGCGAGGGCTTCATGGGGGACGAGAATAAGACCAATAATAAGCAGTACGAGTATCCCTACCTGATGCAGAGCCGCGATGGTGCCATGCACTTGACCTACGCGGCCCGCACCCGTCAGGGCATCAAATACATCCGCTTCCGTGAAGAAGATGTCATGGGCGCGAAGCGCGAGACGGTGGGGCTGTACAACCCCACCGCCGCCCAGACCCGCTGATTTTTTGAAGGAGGAAATTTGTTATGCTGACCCAGTACAATCTGAAGATGCCGCACGCAGTTTACGGCGGCGAGAACGCAATGGACAACATCACCGCCATCATCAAGGCCCGTGGTGCAAAGAAGGTGGCGATGTTCACCGACAAGGGCATTGAGGGCGCCGGCCTGTTCGCCCTGCCCGAGGAGGCTGTGAAGGCTTCCGGCGCAGAGTATTATGTTCTGGACGAGCTGCCTCCCGAACCCAGCTACATGGCTGTCCAGAAGCTGGTGGATGAGTTCAAGACTTCCGGCGCTGACCTCATCGTGGCCTGCGGCGGCGGCTCCGTCATGGACGCAGCCAAGCTGGCAAGCGTGCTGGTGACCGATGACTACGGCGTCAAGGAGCTGCTGGACAACCCCGGTATGGCTCAGAAGTGCGTTCCCATCGTCCTCATCCCCACCACCGCCGGCACCGGCGCTGAGGTCACTCCCAACGCCATCGTCGCTGTCCCCGAGAAGGAGCTGAAGGTCGGCATCGTCAACGAGAACATGATCGCGGACTACGTCATCCTCGACGCCCGTATGATCAAGAACCTGCCCCGCAAGATCGCAGCTGCTACCGGCGTTGATGCTCTGGCACACTGCATCGAGTGCTTCACCAGCAACAAGGCCAACCCCTTCAGCGACCTGTACGCTCTGGAGGGCCTCGACCTCATCCTGAACAACATTGAGAAAGCCTGCGATGACCCCGATGCCATGGCCGAGAAGAACCGGATGCAGATCGCAGCTTACTACGGCGGTCTGGCCATCACCGCTTCCGGCACCACCGCAGTCCACGCTCTGAGCTATCCTCTGGGCGGCAAGTACCACATCGCACACGGCGTCTCCAACGCCATCTTGCTGGCTCCTGTCATGCGCTTCAACAGCGAGCATCCGGCTGTCAAGGAGCGTCTGGCTGTGGCTTATGACCGCTGCTGCCACGAGAACAAGACCTGCACCACCGTGGAGGAGAAGGCTGCATGGATGATCGCCCGCCTCGAAGCAATCGTCAAGCATCTGGACATCCCCACCAGCCTGAAGGAGTTCGGCGTCCCCGCTGAGGACCTCGAGGGTCTGGTCGAGTCCGGTATGCAGGTGCAGCGTCTGCTGGTGAACAATATGCGCCCCGTCACCGCTGACGACGCCCGCAAACTGTATCAGGAGATCATGTAATAGAAAAGGAGAACACGTTATGAAGACCAGCGACATCAAAGGCATTATCCCTCCGGTAATTACCCCGATGAACAACGATGACGAGCAGACCGTCAACCACGAGGCTCTGCGTCAGCAGGTCGAGCGTCTGCTGGCAGGCGGCGTCCACGGCATGTTCCCTCTGGGCACCAACGGCGAGGCATATGCCCTCTCCTTTAAGGAGAAGGAAGAGATCCTGGCTACCGTCATCGACCAGGTCAAGGGCCGCGTCCCCGTTTACGCAGGCACCGGCTGCATCACCACCGCCGAGACCATCCGCATGAGCAAGCGCGCCGAGGAGATGGGCGCAGATGCCCTGTCCATCATCACCCCCAGCTTCGCACTGGCTTCCCAGAAGGAGCTGTACGACCACTACACCGCCGTGGCAAAGGCTGTGAACCTGCCCATCATCCTGTACAACATCCCCGCCCGCACCGGCAACAAGCTCCTGCCCGAGACCGTGCAGGCACTGTGCCGCGATGTGGAGAACATCGTGGGTGCAAAGGATTCCAGCGGCGACATCGAGAACCTGAAAGCTTATATCCGCCTGACCCGTGAGCTGGACAAGGATGTGGCCATCCTCGCCGGCAACGACGGCGCTATCCTGACCTGCCTGAAAGAGGGCGGTGCAGGCGGCATTGCAGGCCGCGCCAACATCTGGCCTGCCACTGTTGCAAAGATCTACGACTGCTTCAAGGCTGGCGACCTCGAGGGCGCACAGGCCGCTCAGGACGCTATCGCCATCCTGCAGCAGACCTTCAAGTACGGCAACCCCAACACCATCATCAAGACTGCTGTCGCCCTGCAGGGCCACAACGTCGGCAAGTGCCGCGCGCCCTTCAACTACGTTCCCGAAGAGGGTCTGGAAGCCATCAAGAAGGTCCTGGCCGAGAACGCTGCCAAAGGCCTGAACTGAGAAGAGCAAGGAGAGCACTGCTATGAATAAACCTATCGTTGGCATTACGATGGGCGATCCCGCCGGCTCCGGCCCGGAGATCACCATCAAGGCTCTGGCAGACCCGGAGCAGTATACCTACTGCCGCCCCATCGTTGTGGGCGACGTGAAGGTGTTCGAGCAGGCCAGAAAGTTCGTTGGCCGTGAGGACATCGTCATCCACCGCTGCGACAAGGTGTCGGATGCTCTGTTCACCCCCGGGACCATCGACGTGCTGCACCTCGACCTCATCGAGGACATCAACAAGTTCGAGATGGCAAAGGTGAGCGTGGAGGGCGGCAACGCAGCCTTCCAGTGCGTCAAGAAGGTCATCGAGCTGGCCATGGCCGGGGAAGTGGATGCTACCTGCACCAACGCCCTGAACAAGGAAGCCATGAACAAGGCTCTGGAATACTATCACGGCGAGAAGTCGGACGGCTACACCCATTTCGACGGCCATACCGAGATTTACGCCACCTACACCCATACCAAGAAGTACACCATGATGCTGGCCCACCACGACCTGCGCGTGGTCCACGTCTCTACTCATGTGTCTCTGCGCGAAGCCTGCGACCGGGTCAAGAAAGAGCGTGTGCTGGAAGTCATCGAGATCGCCAATAAGGCCTGCAAGGATATGGGCATCGAGAACCCCCGCATCGCGGTGGCCGGCCTGAACCCCCACTGCGGCGAGAACGGCCTGTTCGGCCGCGAGGAGATCGAGGAGATCACCCCGGCCATCGAGGCTGCCAAGGCCGAGGGCATCACCGGTGTTGTGGGTCCCTGCCCGCCGGACAGCGTCTTCTCGCAGGCCCTCGGCGGCTGGTACGACATCGTGGTCTGCATGTACCACGATCAGGGCCATATCCCCCTCAAGACCGTCGGCTTCGTCTACGACCGTGAAAAGCAGGAGTGGAAGGCTGTGGAGGGCGTCAATGTCACGCTGGGCCTGCCCATCATCCGCGCCAGCGTGGACCATGGCACCGACTTCTACCATGCAGGCAAGGGCAACGGCAATGAGCTGAGCCTTGTCAACGCCATCAAGTATGCTGTCAAGATGACCGGCCGCGAGGCGTAAATCTTCCAATAGCTCCTTGCACGCCCGCTTTTGCAGCTCCTGCTGCAAAGGCGGGCGTTTTTTAACTTAACGGACGGAAGGAAAAGTTCTATCCTGAAACGTGTGAATTTGAGCAAGACCGTTGAAGCGTTCTAAAATGTTACGATTTTAATAGAACATTCATGAAATATCCTGGAAATGTTTCATAATGAAACAGAAACAGGGCATTTAGCCGTTGTAAGGGTCTGCCATTTTGAATATAATTTAGACAACAAAAACGAACAAAGACTGTGAAAAGCGGCGACGCCGCAGAAGAAGGCATGAAGTACACAGTCCGGTTCGCTACACGAGAACCCCAAGAGAAAAGGAGAACAAGATTATGAAAAAGATTTCTCGTCGCAGCTTTCTGAAGGTTTCTGGTACTATGGCAGCGGCTGGTGCTCTGGCAGCCTGCGGCGGCTCTTCCTCCACCAGCACCGCAGCTTCCAGTGAGGCAGCTCCTTCCGTTGAGGCAAAGGCTGTGGACGGTCTGCCCGATATGAGCCTGTCTCTTATACACATCTCCGA
>ENA-OYZS01000617-OYZS01000617.1-human-gut-metagenome-genome-assembly--contig:-NODE-617-length-9036-cov-8.955907_pt1 | contig 9036 bp, 7 predicted proteins | sample MGYA00244077_ERZ653478 | MGnify/ENA primary metagenome ERZ653478 (study PRJEB26926, sample SAMN06164946) | human gut metagenome | biome: ENVO:00009003; feature: ENVO:2100002; material: ENVO:00002003... | reverse complement strand
GAGCCTTATCGTCGGCAGCGTCAGATGTGTATAAGAGACAGGGAAATACACAGGATGTTTATAAAAAATATATACATGCGCAGATGGCGCGATGGTCGCCGATTGATCAGAAAGTCTTATTTATAACATCTGCGGGTTGTTCGAAAGAGACGAAAGATATGATTTTAGAGGAAGTGCAAAAGTATAAAAAATTTGATCAGATCTACATGCAGGAGGCATCAGCAGCGATTACAAGTAACTGTGGAGCCGGCTGTTTTGGACTTATTTATATGCTGCAGTAAAATTTGGTCTGAAAAACAGTATTGACATTTTAAGAAAGCGTGTTATACTCAGACACATAAAAATAGAATATGATCTTCAGGGCAGGGTGTGATTCCCTACCGGTGGTAAAGCCCACGAGCCGAGGCGTAAGCCAGAGCATGATTCGGTGTAATTCCGAAGCCGACAGTAAAGTCTGGATGGAAGAAGTGATATTAAAGTTAGTTATTCATAATGTAATCATAGTAGAATGAATGGCTGGCTTGAATGTGGATACTGACTCTGAGATGATTTATTATCTCAGAGCTTTTTTGATTGTCAGAGTAAGAATTTGATTTTGGATATTCGGGATTTTGGCGAAAGGCTTCTGAAGTGGTGAGATGAAACTGCTTTGGAAGCTTTTTTATGTCTGGGCGGGATCTTGGTTGTGCTGGGGTGTCTGTATTGTTGAGACGGAGTCTGGTCTGAAATGCTGGAACTGGCAATTGTGGTCGGCAGCATATTACATCGATTCAATTCATAGCAATCGCAATCTGGCGGCATATTATAGCAATTCAGAACAGCATGGCAGCAGGTAAATTTGGCAAAAACCTATAAATGTAAGTTTTTTGCGGCTTTAGTAGGTTTATTTTAGCTAAAAACTGAAGAAAACATAAGCAATTACCTACTAAACAAGTCATAAACAATGAATTTATAGGTCTTTTAGTTGTAAAAATTCGTTTAACATTATAGACAAGATAAAAAAAGACCTACTAAACTATTGAAAATGCGACTACTTATAGGTATCACGACTTTGAGCCGGCAAAATCAAGGAAAGAACAGAAAGAAGGTGCAGATATGCAGCAGGAAATAAATAACAATTTTTCAAAAGAAGATGAATTCTACATGAAGCGGGCGATTGAACTGGCAAAGAGAGGAACAGGCTGGGTTAATCCTAATCCGTTGGTGGGAGCTGTAATTGTAAAGGATGACAGAATTATAGGTGAAGGCTGGCACAGGAAATATGGTGAGCTTCATGCGGAAAGAGATGCGCTTTCAAGATGTATAGAGGATACCAGTGGAGCAACCATATATGTGACACTTGAGCCGTGCTGCCATCATGGGAAACAGCTGCCTTGCACTGAAGCACTTGTGCAGGCAGGAATAAGCAGGGTTGTGATAGGTTCGATGGATCCAAATCCCCTGGTAAGTGGAAAAGGTGTTAAATATCTGGAAGAACACGGGATTAAAGTTGAAGGTTGTGTATGCAATGAAGAATGTCTGGCAATGAATTATGTATTCTTTCATTACATAAGGAATAAAGAGCCATATGTTGTGATGAAAACAGCACAGACACTTGATGGGAAAATTGCCACATATAAGGGACTTTCCAAGTGGATTACAGGTGAGCAGGCAAGAGAAAATGTGCATGCAGACCGTCACAGATACGCGGCAATTATGGTTGGTGTCGGCACTGTGATTGCTGATAATCCAATGCTTGACTGTAGAAGTACAGCCGTAAGCAATCCACACAATCCTGTGCGAATCATATGCGACAGCAGATTGAGAACTCCGCTGGACAGCAGAATTGTAAAAAGTGCAGGGCAGATACCAACAATAATTGCTACATGTAGTACCGACAGCGACAGGAAATCTTTATATGAAAATGCAGGCTGTGAAGTGATAATTACAAAAGAATCAGAGCAGCACGTTGACCTTAAAGAGCTTATGCACATACTTGGAGAAAAAGGTATCGACAGTATAATTCTTGAGGGAGGCGGAACACTTAACTTCTCGGCATTGCAGGCTGGAATTGTGAACCGGGTTCAGACTTACATTGCACCTAAGATATTTGGCGGGGCAGACAGTAAGACAGCAGTTGAAGGTCAGGGTATTGCAAATGTAGATGAAGCATATCAATTGAGAAACAAAACCGTTCGTCTTCTTGGTGACGATATTCTGATTGAAGGAGAGTTGTAATGTTTACGGGAATTATTGAAGAAATCGGACATGTAAATAATGTAAAAAAAGGAACGGCGTCAGCAACTCTTACAATACAGGCAGAAAAAGTCCTTGAGGGAACACATATAGGAGACAGCATTGCTGTCAATGGTGTGTGCCTTACAGTGACAGGGATATATGATAATACATTTACTGCGGATGTAATGCATGAGACGCTGAACCGCTCATCACTTGGCAAGCTGGTGAGTGGCAGTGCTGTTAATCTTGAAAGGGCAATGGCAGCAGATGGAAGGTTCGGAGGGCATATAGTTTCAGGACATATTGATGGAACAGGAAAAGTTGCAGCGATAACCAAGGATGATAACGCGATATGGTATCAGATTAAGACAGACAGCGGAATATTAAAATATATTGTTGAAAAAGGTTCAGTTGCCATAGATGGAATAAGTCTTACGGTTGCCAAGACGGACAGCCAGAGCTTTTCAGTATCAATAATACCGCATACGGCAGGTGCGACAACGCTGTCACTTAGGAAAGCTGGTGATGTAGTTAATCTTGAAAATGATATTGTCGGTAAGTACATAGAGAAATTCATCACATTTGAAAAGGAAAAGCCGAAAAGCGGGATAACGAAAGAGTTCCTGCTAAAGAATGGATTTTAAAATATCAAAGGGAAAGGAAGGTAAAAGAAAATGTTTGAGTATAACACAGTAGAAGAGGCAGTTAAGGATTTACAGGATGGAAAGCTGATACTTGTCTCAGATGATGAAAGCAGAGAGAATGAGGGCGACCTTATATGTGCCGCTGAATTTGCAACTACTGAAAATGTGAATTTCATGGCGACATATGGAAAAGGACTTATATGCATGCCTATGAGTGGAGATTTGTGCAGGAAGCTGGGACTTACACAGATGGTTGCTGACAATACTGACAACCATGAAACTGCATTTACAGTGTCAATAGACCATGTTAAGACGACAACAGGAATATCGGCAGAGGAGAGAGGCTTTACTGCAAGAGCATGTGTGTCAGATGAAGCAAAGCCTGAGGATTTCAGAAGACCGGGACATATGTTTCCACTACGTTCAAAACCTAATGGAGTTCTTGAAAGAAACGGACATACAGAGGCAACAGTAGACCTTATGAGAATAGCAGGACTTAAAGAATGTGGTCTGTGCTGTGAAATAATGAAAGCGGACGGAACAATGATGAGAAAAGAAGACCTCATAGAAATGTGCGAAAAATTCAATCTCAAATTCATAACAATTAAAGCAATTCAGGAATACAGAAAGAGACATGACAACTTGGTTGAGTGTGTGGCAGTTACAAGAATGCCGACAAAGTATGGGGAATTCATGGCACACTGTTATGTTAATAAGTTAAATGGCGAGCATCATGTTGCATTGGTAAAGGGCGACATTGGTGATGGCAGCAATCTTTTGTGCAGGGTACATTCAGAGTGCCTGACCGGAGACGCATTTGGCTCAATGAAATGTGACTGCGGTCAGCAGTTAGCGTCAGCGATGACACAGATTAACAATGAAGGCAGGGGTGTGCTTCTTTATATGAGACAGGAGGGCAGAGGAATCGGGCTTGTTAATAAGCTTAAGGCATATGCACTTCAGGATCAGGGAATGGATACACTTGAGGCTAATCTGGCACTTGGTCTGCCGGGAGACGCACGCGAGTACTACATAGGAGCACAGATATTGAAAGACTTAGGCGCTAAGAGCTTAAGGCTTCTTACTAACAATCCTGATAAGGTATACCAGCTTGCAGATTTTGGAATCGAAATCAGTGAGAGAGTGCCTATTGAGATAGATGCGACCAGCTTTGACAGGTTCTATCTTAAAACAAAGCAGACAAAGATGGGACACATTTTAAATGTAGTGTAAAAATATGGATTATTTATAAGGAGGAATTGATAATGAGAGTTTTAGAAGGTAAGTTAGTTGACAGTGGAATTAAGGTAGGTATTGTAGCGGCAAGGTTTAATGAATTTATTGTGTCTAAGCTTGTTGCGGGAGCTAAAGACGGGCTTGTAAGACATGATGTTTCAGAAGAAAATATTGATCTTGCATGGGTGCCGGGCGCATTTGAGATACCATTGATAGCTTCAAAGATGGCAAAAAGCGGCAAGTATGACGCAGTTATATGTCTTGGTGCAGTTATAAGAGGTGCTACAAGCCATTACGATTATGTGTGCAGCGAGGTTTCCAAAGGCATTGCAAATGTTTCTTTAGCAAGTGATATTCCTGTTATGTTTGGAGTGCTTACTACAGATACAATCGAGCAGGCAATTGAGCGTGCCGGAACAAAGGCAGGCAATAAGGGGTTTGAGTGCGCTGAAGGTGCTATTGAGATGGTTAATCTTATTAAAGAGATTGAAGGATAATATATAAATTTTTAGTAATTGTAAAAGGTCAGATTCGTCAGTAACCATTGGGCTTGGCGGGTCTGACCTTTTGTATTATAAAATATGATATAAAATGGATATGCGAAGATGATGATATAAGGTATAATAAATTTGTGTCCTTTAATAATTGTTAAATGAGGATATATTACATATAAATTTATAGAATCGATGGGAGAGATAAGATGAAGTGGGGAATTTTGGCTACAGGTAATATTGCAAAAAAATTTGCATCAACCATAAATCAGATGAGTAAAGAAAATGAACAGTTAGAAGCAGTTGGTTCACGTAACATTGAAAGTGCAAAAGCCTTTGCTAAGGAGCATGATATCCCAAGATATTATGATTCGTATGAAGCACTGGTTAAAGATCAGGATGTTGAGGCTGTTTATGTAGCAACACCAAATACTTTGCATTATGAGAATTGCAGGTTATGTCTTGAACATGGAAAGCATGTATTGTGCGAAAAGCCGTTTACGATAAATGATAAACAGGCACAGGAACTGTACAGGCTGGCAAGGGATAGACATCTTTTTATCATGGAGGGACTCTGGATATGGTTTCTTCCATTGTATGATCGTTTACACAGTATCTTACAGCAAGGAGTTATTGGAGAAATAAAACATATTTCATGTCAGTATGGGTTTGTTGCAACAGGTGCCAGAAAAGAGCGTAAATTTAACCCTGCACTTGGTGGAGGTGCTTTGTTGGACATAGGAATTTACAATCTGGGATTTCTGCGTATTGTTACAGGGAATGAGCCGCAGAATGTAGAAACTCAAAAAGTACATATTAATGAGTATGGAACAGATGATTACAGCTGTCTCAAACTGACATATAATGATGGATGTACGGCAGAATCAGTCCAGACAATTGGGCAGGAATTAAAACGTAATGCCAGAATTGAGGGAACAAAGGGAAGTATATTTTTACCGGATTTCCAACACGCCGAGACCATGATACTTGAGGTGGAAGGAAAAGAACCGGAAACAATCGAGAGTCCGGTTGATATAAATGGCTTTGAATATGAAATCAGGGAAGTAAGCAGATGCGTAAAACTTGGATATTGCAGCAGTGATGTATATACAGCTAAAGACAGTATTGCACTTACAAGGCTGATGTATGATATCCGTATGAGCTGGAGTTAAGCAGATATGAAAACAGTTATTATATATGCATCGGTTCATCATAATAATACCAAGAAAATTGTTGATGCCATAGCAGATGAATATGGGGTTGATATTATTGATGCAGCTAAGATTACTGAAAAGGACTTATCAGGGTATGATCTTATTGGATTTGCTTCTGGTATTTATTTTGGTAAAATGCATCAGTCCGTAATTAACTTTGCAGAAGTGAATTTTCCAGAGAATAAGGATGTTTTTCTTATATGCACTTATGGAGGAAAGCCGGTATTTGATTCAATAAAGGGAATTATAAAAGAAAAGCAGGGAAGAATTGTGGGAGAATTTTCTTGTAAGGGATATGACACATTTGGACCATTCAAACTTATAGGAGGAATATCAAAAGGACATCCGGATAAGAATGATCTGGATAATGCAAAGGCTTTTTTAAGAGGGTTGTGTAAATAGAAGTTTGTCAGACTGACGATATACAAAAATAATATAATGTTGTTGGCAATCTGACTGTTGTTGAGAAGGGGAAGGATGCAAAACCGATAAAAAACGACTGAAAGTCGCTGTTTGTCGCTTCCGGGTAACAAAAAAGCGCCGTATTGCTACGACGCTTTTGTCTTGCTCGGAAGATGGAGCAAGGGAACATTATTCAATTATCTGTTGTACTTTTTCTTTCTGCTGACAATCGTTATAGTAATGGCTGCACCGCAGCTGGCAAACAGCAGGGCAATCCACAGAGCAAGGTTGCCTGTATCGCCGGTCTGTGGACTTTTATCGGATGTTCCCGGTATGATACTGGCAGGCTTTTTCTCAAGAGCAGCAAGGGCATCTTCGATAGCCTTTGCCATCTTGTCTACTTCAGATTGCTCCGTAATATTTTTACCACGGACAACAGCATTGACAGCAGCTTCCACACTGGAGAAATCCTTGTAGTCATTCTTGTTCAGGGCATTTGCATTGGCAATGGTTGCGTCAACCTTTGTGTAATCAGCATCCTTGTATTGCAGGGCCGCAATGGCATCTTCAATAGCCTTCGCCATTGCATCCACTTCGCTCTGTTCAGTGATGTTCTTGTCACGGACAACAGCATTGACGGCAGCTTCTACAGCAGAGAAGTCCTTGTAGTTGTCCTTGTTCAGTGCATTTGCCTTGGCAATGGCTGCGTCTACTTTGCTGTAATCGGCAGCCTTGTATTCGAGAGCCGCAATGGCAGCTTCGATAGCTTGCGCCATAGCATCCACTTTGGACTGTTCAGCTTTGCTTTTATTCCGATCCACAGCCTCAATTGCAGCCGTTACATCCGAATAATTCGAATACAGATCCGCATTCAAGGCTTCTGCATTTTTGATTGCTTTGTCAACTGTCGAATAGTCAGCGGAAACATTTCTGTCATCCCATCCAAATGTCGGATGTCCAATCCCGGATACCCACTCTACATCGCTTCCTGCATTTGCCTGAAGTCCTACGAGAACATCGTCAGAGTTAAAGTCGTTGGTAGCGGTTCCGGCTGAGTTGCCGCTTTGTTCATTAGAAACATTTGAACCATATCTGTCATCAGCAGGCCAGAAACAATTCTTTGCATCGGTATTTACGACATACCCCAACCAGCAAGTGTTTTCCAAGCCGTCGTTGCCGATTCCCTTCGTAGCGACAAGACAGTTGACCATGCTCACACCTTGGCCAAAGCCAATAATACCGCCAACGGGAGCCTGAATGGAGTTTACAACGATTTCTCCACCAAACCAACAGTCGCTTATTGTCACCTGTCCCGTATACGAGGCTCCGACAATGCCACCCAGCGAATCCCAGCAATCCATAGGCTCTAACCCGCCTTCTTGTTCTTTATAGTACTCGCCGTCATAGTTACCCGTAATTGCAGCGGTAGAATAACACTGGCTGATACTGTTGTTCCCATTTAAAAATCCTGCAATACCACCTATGAATTTTTCTATATAAGAACCGCCGGTAATGGAACCGGTAGTATAACAGTTTTTAATAGTGGAATTGGTCATCCAGTCCACCAAAATGCCTTTTCCGTAGGTGGAGGTATCATTCATCGGTATCACGATATCCGCATTTTCAATGCCGAGATTTTGCACAGTTGCATTGTAGATAGCACCGAACAAACCATTTCTATACAAGTTATTGTTATTGTCTTTGTTTTCAGATTTTAGGCCCTCATGAGAATACAGGTTATAAACTACATGGCTTTGTCCGTCAAAAATCCCCTGAAATGATCCCCAAGCCGTATTGGCTCCGTTACCGATAGAGATCCATTCATGCCCGCCTAAATCCAAGTCATTATCAAGATAAACAGTTTTGTCCTTAAAATTTGCTGTATTATCATTGACGAGCTTTGCCATGCCTGCCAACTGCTCGGCTGCTTGCAGATGAAATTCCGTTTTATTCTCATCATACCAGCTTGTATCGGCTGTTCCATCCCAAGTGTCCATGGTGTCTTCTGCAAACGCTGTCATCGGAACAAGTGCCATCACAAGGCACAACGCAAGCAGAAGGCTTAGAAGTTTCTTATTCATATTCATACCTCCAAAATAATTCTATCCGCTATTTTCTTTCTTCGGCAGCGGACACGCCGGAAAAGATTGATTTGCCGGTCGTGGTTAGGACTTCAATATCAAACCACCATCCTTCCGGCAAACGCAAAAAGCCGAAGCCAAGGCATAATGCGCCCTGTCTCCGGCAACTGGTTCGTTATAAATTGTATGAAATAAGACTTGACACACTGAAAAAACGGCGCGATGCTCCTGCCGAGTCGATAATGATTGTGCATTTACGTTTGCCATAGTCAAGTCCTCCTTCCATAATTTCTAATGCAAAAAGGATATAAATTCCCCACTCCCATATATATAGTAGTATCATAGCAGATTTTTCCCGAAATCTCAAGCAGTTTTCAATATTACACTTCTCTTTTTCTCGAATCATTGCCTTCTTCCATTACTCTCGGAACTTTATGACTTCTTGAATACTACCAGAAAGGGTAACAACCGGGTTGGGTAATCTGCCTGTCTCAATAATCGTTTCCAGCATTCTGGCAAATCCTTCCGGCTCACGGATCTGATACTGCATATGGTTGAATCCTTCAAAAACCGGAAAATTACCGTTTATATAGGTTTGCACAACTGCATTTCTGTATTTAAAATGTTCTTCTTTACTTCCGAACTCCCAGAATGTATGTTTCTGCAATTCTTCTGACAGTTTCGGAAGTGGTTTATCTTCCAGGCTGTCTGTCATCTGCCTTCTCATATTTCCATATGTCAGATTCTTTCC
>ENA-OYZS01000546-OYZS01000546.1-human-gut-metagenome-genome-assembly--contig:-NODE-546-length-9521-cov-9.835834_pt1 | contig 9521 bp, 6 predicted proteins | sample MGYA00244077_ERZ653478 | MGnify/ENA primary metagenome ERZ653478 (study PRJEB26926, sample SAMN06164946) | human gut metagenome | biome: ENVO:00009003; feature: ENVO:2100002; material: ENVO:00002003... | reverse complement strand
TTTCCATGGTGCAATACCTTTCCATTAATATTCACAATTCTCTTTCTTTTAAACCATAAATATGATAAATTGTTTTCGAAAGATATATATAAGTAGAAAGGATTTCATATTATGAGACTTCGCAATATCCCGGCGGCTGCGCCGGCTGTAGAAGCCAGTGACCTCTGTATCAAGGATGCCGCTTCCCATAAAGGACACTGGAATGAAATATTTGGAAATGACCACCCGATCCGCATTGAAATCGGCATGGGCAAGGGACGCTTTATCATGGACTTAGCTGCCCGGAATCCGGATATCAACTATCTTGGCATGGAACGTTACGAAAGCGTATTGTACCGCGGACTCCAGAAATTGGAAGAAAATCCACTGCCAAACTTACGCCTTCTGTGTGAAGATGCGGCACTTCTGCCGGACTTTTTCGAAAAAGGCGAGTTAGACCGCATTTATCTTAATTTCTCCGACCCATGGCCAAAGGACCGCCATGCCAAAAGAAGACTGACCTCCCGCCAGTTCTTAGAGCGCTATGACAAAGTCTTAAAAGGTGACGGACAGATTGAGTTTAAGACCGATAACGTAGGACTTTTTGACTTCTCCTTAGAAGAAATCGATGCTGCAGGCTGGAATCTGGACGCATTTACAAGGGATTTACACCATGATACTGCCATGAATGAAGGCAATATCATGACCGAATACGAAGAGAAATTCTCTTCCAGGGGAAATCCTATCTGCAAGCTGATTACTTCCAGAAATATTCCTTTATGACCTTTCCGATAGTGCCAGTGCACGGACACTGCCGGATGCATGACCCATGAGATGAACCATTTGCCTGAGCAGTCGGAGTTGGTTTATCAGTGAAATTTTTATAAATTTTTCTTTTTTTATTGTGGCTTATCTTCTGAGGGTTTATAATACATCATAGCATAAATCATTGATATAATGTAAGGAGATGTATACCATGTACGAATTTACAGAAGATTGTATGATTCATATTCCACAAATAGATGAGGAACACCGCAAATTATTCCAGATAATAAATGATGCTCTTTCCCTTGTTAAAACAACCGAAGATATTTCCGGAATTGCCCAGAGCCTGCTTCTTCATCTGAAGGATTATGCGAATACACATTTCGCCCATGAAGAGGCTTATATGGAACAGATTCATGACCCGGAGCTTCCTCTTCAGAAAAAGGAACATGCTGAATTTGCTGAGAAAATCAATTCCTTTATTTTAGATAAGTCCTCAAAAGAGGCTGCCAGAGCATCTTTCGAAGAACTACTTTCCTATCTGGTACGCTGGCTGTACCACCATATCTTAAGCAGTGATATGATGATTGGAAAAATGTCCGCAGTTGAAGGGACTTCCGAAGACCCATTTGCCTTTACGGACAAATACAAGACCGGCATTGACCTTGTGGATAAAGAGCACCGCCGTCTCTTTGAAATTATAAAAGAGACCAATGACCTGATTCAAAACGATCTGCTGCATGACAAATATGATGAAATTATGCGGCTTTTAGTGAAATTAAAGGATTATACACAATTTCATTTTGCTGATGAGGAAATGCTGATGGAGAAGATGCACTATCCGGAACTGGCTGCCCAGAAGCGTGCCCACACTGCTTTCGTTGAACGCCTGGTAGAAATTGACCTCTCAGAACTTGACGATATGGACAATAACCAGCAGACTTATCTTCTGGAACTGATTCAGTTTCTGCTGGGCTGGTTATCCAACCATATTATTGGTATGGATAAAAAAATTGCTGTCTATATGGACGAAATGAAAAAATAATAAACTGCAGAGCATACATCATAAAACCGGCTTCCTGATATTAGATTTTATTCTAAGTCAGGGAGCCGGTTTTCTTATATAAAGTGTCTTTCTGTGACACGCTCTCCTTTTTCAAGATGAACGAAATTACAATCCCATTTTCCCGATAAAAGCTTTCTTATAATATTGCAGTCGGATGGCTCCACCGCCAGCTTCTTATTTAGAAGTTCTGCAGGTCTTTTCAGTCCATCTTTGGTTTTCTTTATATCATAGCTTTGCGTATCTATTAAAGTAATCTTCTCATAACCGCCATAGATTGTATCTAAGACTTCCATCCCCCGTTCTCTGCCATAAGCAGCAAGAATGGTGCGGCACTGGCCTCCAATGGACTCCTTGTCAATTGTCCACGCTCTTGTTGCATAAAGAGAATTCTTATCCACATGATTCTCCAAAAGCTGGTGGATACAGTCGTGGAAACGTGGCATTACAAGCTCTGTATTCCAGCTTACAATCCCTTCCGTGCCCCGCCCGCACAATCCATAGGTGAGCAGGATTATATCCACATCCTGGTGCCTGTCAATCTCCTGCTGCAGCAGATTTCTTAATACAAACGGGTTTCTATGCAATCCACGTTGCAGATATACAACAGGATATGTTATATTTAATTGTTTTCTGTACTTTTCAATTTCATCCTGCTGCATTGCACAGGCAATCAGAATTTTCTTTTCCAAATGATTTCCTCTATATTTATATATTTTTCTATATCCTTTTGCATATAATATCTAAAAAAGGGTATGCCCTCATGAAATTCAAATCAAACTGCTTTTCCAGAAAGGCTTTGCTTTTTTCCTACCGTAAGCCTGCCCTGCACACTAAATTTACTACAATTCAAAGGTCTTTTAAAGAAGTAAAAAATATACTGAACAAATAAACGATATCTTCATCATTCCTTATTTACATCTACAGAACCTGCCACTAACAGCTTCTTACGGATTTTTTATAACAAAAAAAAGCACCAACCCCATGGCTCCACGTCCACAAAATCGGTACTTTACATGCGCCACCAGGGGTTCGAACCCTGGACACCCTGATTAAGAGTCAGGTGCTCTGCCAGCTGAGCTAGTGGCGCATTGCTTAACGCAAGGACTATTATATAATAGAATTTATCGAATTGCAAGTAATTTTTTATTTTTTTTAAAAATTTTGTAAATTACATATTAGCAAATAATGCCGCAATTTCTTCCGGTGTCATCATGTGATTCGGGTCAGAATTTGCCTCGATAACAGGCTCTGCTGCCGGTTCTTCCACAACCGGTTCTGACACAGGTTCCTCTTCCGTTATCGGCTCAGATTCTTCTGAAATAGCATCTTCTGTTACAACTGGTTCTTCTTCAGCTGCTGTATCAGCATTTGCAATCAAAGCAGCAATCTCTTCCGGTGTCATCATATGATTCGGGTCGGAATTCATTTCCATAACCGGTTCATCAATGGTATTTACTATTTCTTCTGTAAATGCAGGTTCTTCCGGTTCTTCATCTGCAAATCCAAGTGTATCATCAAAACCAACTGGTTCTTCTGGTTCCGGTTCATTGTTTTCTTCTGCAGATCCGGTTTCTTCTTCTTTTGTAGTTTCAGCTGCTTCGTCATTTCCGAATAAAGCATCTATATTTAATAAATCATCTTCTGCTAAATCCGGCATATCCTCTGCAGTTGTCTCCGGTTCTGTTTCTGGTTCTTCCGGCATCACTTCGTCGATTGGTGCTTCCGGTTCTTCCGGCATCACTTCATTGATTGGTGCTTCCGGTTCTTCCGGCATCACTTCGTTGATTGGTGCTTCCGGTTCTTCCGGCGTTACTTCCTCAACTGATGCGGCTGATGATGGCTGTACCGGTGCTGCTGTATAAGAAACAGCTGGCGCACCATTTATTTTTCCAACTTCAGCTAATATGGTATTGTGGATGGATAATTCCATTTCTTTCACGGAAGCTGCCATTTCCTGCTGTTTTAGCAGAAGGTCTTTATTGGCATTCTCAACTATGATACGCTGCTGCTCTAACACGTTCTTCTCAAGATTATCCAGACGGTCGGAAAGATTAAATATCTGCTCTAATAATTTGTCGTTGGAATTCATCAATGCATCGGAATTTTCTTTGTTACGGCTTATGGTAACTTTGGCAATGGATTTCTGTGCATCTATGATGTCCTTTGTCGGTGAACCGGCTGCCTCTTCGATACGATCAAGCTGATCCGCAATATCTTCAAAGGATTTGCGGGTTACAAGATAAGAAGCTTTTTCTGACTTAAACAGATTATCATACTGTTCGTACTGGTCAATCTCTTTCTTATAATTTTTCTGGATTGCACTGGCAATCAGAATATAAATATCAGCCAGTGCTACAACTGTAAGTACAATCAATGCCACATAATTGGACGGATAGTTAATCATCACATATAATTCCCCTAAAACCAGCACTGTTAATACCAGTACAGCCGTCACAATTCTCAGATTGTAAGAATCCTTCTTTTGTTTGATGTTCTGCTTTGCTTCTTCCATTGTAAAAATCCTCCATGATTTTTTATTTTTCACTAAATAGCAGGAGCAAACCGTAAAAACCTGCCACTATACTGGCAGTTCCCTGGATATGTCCTGCAGCCGGGTACTTACTTTCCCTGTAAGTATAATTAATTTTATTCTATCACAGGTAGAATTTTCCTTCAAGAAGCCTTTTCCAAAATAGAAATGAAAATTAAGAAAGTTTGCTAGTTGATACCTTTACATATGAACTGATTTAAAAACTGATTTTTATCACATGGTCTGCCAAAAAGATAGCCCTGCAGATAATCAGCATGTATTTCTTTCAGCTTTTGATACCACTCTTCTTTTTCTACACCTTCTATACATATTTTGATATCTATACTATGTACCAGTTCAACTATTTTTTTTAACAGCTCAAAGTCCCTTGTTTGACTCATAGCTTTTGCTGTAAAATGATTATCCAGTTTCACATAATTAGGATTCATGTTTACAATACAATGTAGATTTGAAAAACCTGTGCCAAAATCATCCAGAATAAACTGTATTTTTTTCTCTTCGAATTTCTTCCGAAGCGTATAAAAATACGGTGTCATATCCGTATATCCGCTTTCTGTCAGTTCCGCACACAGGCTCTCCGGCGGAAGATTATATTGTTCTATAGACGAAAGTATGTCCTTCCAGATATCACTTTTCATCATCTGAATATAAGATATATTTACATTAACCTTAAATCCCGGTATATACTGCCGCATTTCATGGCACATTGCCGCAGCTTCATTTAATACAAATCTTCCAGCCGGAATAATAAGCCCGGTCTCTTCCAGTAATGGTATAAATTCCACAGGCGGGATACTTTCTTTTTTTCCACCTGAATACATGGAAAACCTCATAAGCGCTTCCGCACCAATTATATTTCCCGAGGAACAATCTATAATCGGCTGATAGTATACTTCAAATCCTTCAAATTCATTTGTCACGGCACCTCGAAGTGCACTTTTTATTTTCTCTTTTTTTAAAAATAACTTATAATCTTCTTTCTCAAAAAAATATACTCCGTTTCCTCCCATGGACTTTGCCTGTTTTAAAGAGAAAACCGCTATTTTACGATACTCGTCATAATATTTTAAGAGCTTCGTTGCATGGATAATTCCGGTAGATACTGTAAAAACCACCTTATATTTTTCAGAAATAATAAAATCTTCTATTTTTTTACATATTTCCTTCTGCAATAGCATAACATCATCTCTTGTATGGCTTTCCAGATCAATAATCATATACTCATCTGCAACAAGATGGTACAGCTGCTGGTTATCAGAAAGACATTCCTTGATACCGTCAGCAACACTTTTCAACACATAATTTCCATAATCTACGCCTAATGTACCATTAATCGCATTAAATCCATCAATCCCTATATGTATTAAAAATACTGACGAGCTGTCTTTTATATGGGAAGAAACAAAGGAATGCATTTCTCTTTCACCCAAAAGTCCGCTGACATTATCTGCCCGCTGTATATTTCCAATTTCGTTTACACAGCCTATAAGATAATGAGGTTTTCCATCTTTATCATGGATTACCTTTCCACGGCAATTAATCCATACCGGCATCCCTTCTTTATCAAGCCATCTGTAATGCAGATTGTGATTTTTTTCGTTTCCATCCGCAATCCGCTGTAAATGTTCCCTAATCATCGGACGGTCTTCTTCATATACAAAATAGCGGACACTGTCGGCAGCATTATCAAATGAATTGCCCGGCATCTTAAAACGCTTCACCGCTTCCTGTGAAATGATAAGGGTATTTTTCTGTAAATCTATAATATAAAGATAGTCATCCATACATGGTGCAAATACTTCTATTAAATCCTCTGCTCCTATTTCCTTGAGCAGTCTGCGTATGTTTGTATCCATAGTATAAGTGCCTTTCTTACAAAACTTTTATACTGATAAACTTTCTATTCTGTGGTAGAAATTATAGCTGGAAATCATTATCGTATTATACTGTTTTTTCTGATTCTGCCAATTTAAATTTACGAATCATTTCACGCAGATTTTCTGATTCGCTGCTCATCTCCTGGCTGGCAGCTGCACATTCCTCAGATGTTGCAGAATTGGTCTGTACAACATCATTAATTTGTTCAATTCCTTCATTAATCTGCCGGATTTCTGTTGTCTGTGTTTCTAACGTTTCCGCAATATTTGTAACTTCTTCTGTAATTATTTTAGAGTTCTCTGCAACATCTTCCAATTGCGCCGCAGTCTGTCCTGCAATCACCATACCCTTTTCTACTGCCTTCACAGAGGTTTCAATCAACATTGCAGATTCTTTCGCTGCCTGGGCACTCTGGTCCGCTAACGAATTTACCTGATTTGCTACAACTGCAAATCCTTTTCCGGCTTCTCCTGCCCTTGCTGCTTCGATAGAAGCATTCAATGCAAGCAGATTTGTCTGGGAAGCAATTTCATTAATTGTTGCAATAATTTTGTCAATTTCTTTTGATGCTTCATTAATTTCATGCATGGAATCAACCATTTCATGCATCTTACCATTACTTTCTAAAATGGCATTTCCAAGCTCATCCACCCTTCCACTAATTTCTTTTGCAGATTTTGAATTATTTTCTACCTGTTCAGATACACCTGCAACTGTTGCTGTCAGTTCCTCTACTACTGCCGCCTGATTTGTAGCTCCATCTGCAAGATCATTAGAACTTGATGCTACCTGGTCTGCTGCACTTGAAACTTCATTGGAAACATTTTGAATTCCTTTAATCGTTTCTCCTATACTTTTTTCAAATTGCATAAAAGAATTTAAAATTCCGACAAAATCTCCCCGCCACTCTACTTCCGGTTTAACATCAAAATTTCCTTCTGCAAACAATTTCATTGCACGGTCAATATCGTCTACATAGCTTCCCAGGATACGGATTGATTTACGCATACTGTGTGCCAGTCTTCCAATCTCATCTTCTGAACGATAATCCAGTGTACTGTGTAAATTTCCTTCTGTCAGTTCCTTTGCGACATCCTCAACTGCCCGTAAAGGTTCAAGAATTGTATCCAGGACTTTTTTACCTGTTTTCTTTGTCAGTATCCATGCCAAAAATAAACACACTATAATACATACAATTCCTGCTATAGCAAAAGTAAATGTAGTTCTGGCAGCCCTGCTGCTCTCCTGGTCTGTCACATCATCTAATCTTATTGCGATTTCCACCGCTTTATTTAATGCAGGTGTGCAATCATTCATGATTTCATCAACTGCTTTTTCCTTATCACCACTTTTAATTTTTTCTATAATAGAATAACCAATGTTTCCCCAATCCGAAAGGGCTGATGAATATTCCTCATAATCTGAGTCAGGAATAATTCCGGTTCCCTTTAAATTTTTCAGTTCAGAATCAACTTCTTTCAGCAGCTTTTCTACTGTTTTCTCATAACCGGCATATGAAGAAGTATCATCATCTAATGCCATTTCCCTGATATTTCTTGCTGCCGCATTCACATTAATTCTACATATTTTTACTGCCTGATCTGCTACAGTAACATTTTCTATATAATGTACCATATTAGCAAATAAAACACCTATGACCACTATAGAAAGCAAGCCTGAAATTAACATCATAATAATGACTTTTCTGTAGCCATAGTTTATCCTTTCCTGCAGATGCATGTTTTCTAATTTACTTTTCATTTTATCTTTTTGTGAAAACATTGATTCTTATTTCCTTTCTCTTTATTTTAATTTTTTCTAGACCTTGTTATATCAGAATTTTTTCAAAAGTCAACGACTTTTCAGCTTTAATTTTCAAATTCTATTTTTTTGATAAAATTTAACACTTCCTGCTTTGGTTTTTCGTCATTTTTAAAGACAGCTATTTACAGTATTTTTCTATAAAAACGGCTGCACCATCTTCTATAGCAGCAAAAGCCATCTTATCGTCTGGCCATGATTTTCTGAGTGCCACATAAGAAATCAGAAAATTTGCAAGCCAGCCAGCCGGTACAGCAAGCCAGACAAATGCAATGCCAAAACGCGGTGCGAGTATCAAAGCAACTGACAGACGAATTGCAAGATTTACCATATTTGCAATGAGAAATGGACGCATGATTCCAAGTCCCCGAAGAACTCCGTCTGTTGCCATCTTAATACCCATGAAAATGAAAAAGAAGCCGAGCCATCTCATATAATCTCCAGACACCTGATATGCCAGTGCTGTTCCATCTTTACCCAAAAATAATGAGGAAATCTGGGTATGCAGTGTTTCAATGACTATAAAAGCAAGGACTGCAAAACATAAATCTAACACCAGTGCAGCGTGGTATCCTTTTTTGATACGCCCGATTTTCTTTGCGCCAAGATTCTGGGAAACATACGGCGAGACTGCATTGCCTATGGACACAAATATCAGTGAAAAAACATTCTCTACCCTCATCGTTGCCGCATAACCTGCAAGAGCCTGTGTACCAAACGGATTTACAACCGCCTGTACAATCATCATACCAATTGACACTGTTGACTGCTGGAGGACCGACGGTACAGCAATGCGGAGCATAGAATGTAATTCCCTCCCGTCAAACCAGCGAGCCGGACTCTTATACTGGCGTATCCGGTATAAAAAGATTAAAAACGAAAATACTGCCGAAATGCCTTGTGCAATAAGCGTGGCTAGGGCTGCACCGAACACACCCAGACCAAGGCCTGCTACCATCCAAAGATCCATCATAATATTCAGAACAGAAGAAAAAATCAAAAGGCATAATGGAATCTTTGATTCACCGATTGAAGTAAACATCGTTGAAAGAACGTTGTACATAAACAGAAACGGAAATCCCACAAAATAAACACGAAGATATAGTACTGCTTCCTCCAATATATCAGCGGGTGTCTGTAATAAGCCCATCATGGAACGTGAAAAACAAAAGCCAGTAACTCCCAGAAGTATGCTAAGAACCAGAAAACTAATCAATGATGTTGATACGATTGTTTTCATTTTACTATAATCTCTGGCACCAAAATAACGGCTCACAAGTACACCTGCACCTACACCTGCACCAAGTGCTATACAAATGAATACATTCGTAAGGGCAGCACAGGCACCAACAGCCGCAAGGGCAGAAGATCCAACAAACTGACCCACAATGATTGAATCAGCCATATTGTAGACCTGTTGAAAAAAGCTTCCGAAAATCATTGGCATTGCAAAAACAGTCA
>ENA-OYZS01000545-OYZS01000545.1-human-gut-metagenome-genome-assembly--contig:-NODE-545-length-9523-cov-11.875792_pt1 | contig 9523 bp, 8 predicted proteins | sample MGYA00244077_ERZ653478 | MGnify/ENA primary metagenome ERZ653478 (study PRJEB26926, sample SAMN06164946) | human gut metagenome | biome: ENVO:00009003; feature: ENVO:2100002; material: ENVO:00002003... | reverse complement strand
CTGCAACACACTCTTTAACCTTTACTGCACGGAAATCTGACTTGCTGAATGTATCAAAATCAACAAATTCCTCAAATAAAGGCTCTACCTTTACCTTAGAAAAATCAATCTTTTCAGACTCAGTTTTTACATTTTTTTCAGGTGCTTCAGAAGCTGTATTATTTACATCATTTTTCTTATTTACACCATCTAAGGACTTCATTGTCGGGAACAGCAATACGTCACGGATTGCCGGTGAATCTGTCAACAGCATAACCAGGCGGTCGATTCCATATCCGATTCCACCGGTAGGTGGCATACCGATTTCCAGTGCGTTCAAGAAATCTTCGTCGGTATGGTTTGCTTCCTCATCACCGGCTTCGAATGCGGCATCCTGTGCTGCGAAACGCTCACGCTGGTCAATCGGGTCATTTAACTCGGAATATGCATTACACATTTCCCATGTATTGATAAATAATTCAAAACGTTCTACCTTGGTTGGGTCAGACGGTTTCTTCTTGGTAAGCGGAGAAATTGCTACCGGATGATCCATGATAAAGGTCGGCTGAATCAGTTCTTTTTCACAGAATTCTTCGAAGAAGAGGTTGATGATATCACCCTTGGTATGACGCTCTTCGAATTCAATGTGATGTTCTCTTGCCAGCGCCTTTGCAGCTTCATCATCTGCTACGGTATCAAAATCGATGCCGGCATATTTCTTGATGGCATCGTTCATGGTCAGACGCTCAAAAGGCTTTCCAAGGTCGATTTCAATGCCATTGTAAGTAATCTTTGTAGTGCCGCATACTTTTTCTGCAAGATAACGGAACATGCTCTCGGTAAGTTCCATCATGCCTTCATAATCGGTGTATGCCTGGTATAACTCCATCAATGTAAATTCCGGATTATGGCGGGTATCAACACCTTCGTTACGGAATACCCGTCCGATTTCGTAAACACGCTCCAAGCCACCAACAATCAGTCTCTTTAAGTATAACTCAAGAGAAATACGGAGTTTTACATCTTCATTTAATGCATTGTAATGTGTTTCAAACGGTCTTGCGGCTGCTCCACCTGCATTGGAAACCAGCATAGGAGTCTCAACTTCCATGAAGTCACGTCCAGCTAAGAAATTACGGATTTCCTTGATAATCTGGGAACGTTTGATGAAAGTCTGCTTGGATTCCTGATTCATGATAAGGTCTACATAACGCTGACGATATCTGGTATCGGTATCAGTAAGTCCGTGGAACTTCTCCGGTAAAATCTGTAAGCTCTTGGATAATAAAGTTACCTCAGATGCATGGATAGAGATTTCTCCGGTCTTGGTCTTAAATACCTTTCCTTTGATTCCTAAAATATCTCCGATATCATATTTCTTGAAATCTTTATAAGAATCTTCTCCGATTTCGTCTCTTGCGACATATGCCTGGATGCTTCCCTTTAAATCCTGTACATTACAGAAAGAAGCTTTTCCCATCACACGTTTGAACATCATACGACCTGCGATAGATACCTCTTTTCCCTCAAAAGCATCAAAGTCGTCTTTGATATCTGTGCTGTGGTTTGTTACATCATATTTGGTTATCTGGAACGGATCTTTTCCATTTTCCTGAAGTTCTTTTAACTTATCACGGCGCACCTTGATTAACTGGTTAATATCCTGTTCCTGTACGTTCTTCTGTTCCGCCATCTTTGTTCTCCTAATCTATTAGTTTGATCTGTGGATTCCTAATACTTTATATTTTAAGTTACCCATCTGGGTCTCAACTTCTACTACGTCACCAACGCCGGCACCGATTAATGCTTTACCAACCGGAGACTCGTTGGAAATCTTTCCCTTTAAGCTGTTTGCCTCTGTAGAACCAACAATTTTATATTCCAGTTCCTCATCGAATTCCATATCAAGGATTTTTACCTGACATCCGATGTTAATCTTGTCTAAATCAACTTCTTCTTCTACTACGACTTCTGCATTCTTTAAGATTTTCTCGATCTGTTCGATTCTTGCTTCGATATCACGCTGCTCATCTTTTGCTGCATCATACTCAGCGTTCTCAGATAAGTCTCCCTGCTCTCTTGCTTCTTTAATCTTCTGTGCAACTTCTTTTCTTCTGACCACTTTCAGATTCTGTAACTCGTCTTCCAGTTTCTGTAAACCCTGATAGGTCAAAATGTTTTTCTTATCCATGCTTATTAGCCCTTCCTTTTATAGATTTTCTATTCTGCATAAAATTCTCGCTCTAATCGATCTGAAACCGCTTCACAGCCTGTAAAACCGGTTCCCTTAACAATCATAATATTATACCCAATAGGTACTTCAATGTCAAGATTTGCCTGCTGATACCAGTTCCTTTTATAAATGGAAATATAGATACTTTTTTCCGATAGAAATTCTTCCCGGATTCTTCCCTCAGCTTCAAAATCCAGTATCAGTCTGCCCTCTTCCGGACCGGTTCCCTTTTGAACTGCATTTTCCTCTTTTCCAATCACTTCTACAATCAGTCCCATCTCTTCATAAAGATAATCCATTTCCTTCCGGTGACATTCCGGCTGGCCGGTGCAAAGCGTATATGCATTAAGTCCCGGATAAAGCTGTCGGAGCATATACTGTTCTTCCTCCTGTCTTAGATATGCGCCATCTTCCGCATCAATGACAAATAGCCGCATGTCCCGGTAGGAAATGCCTTTCTGCTCTAATACTGCTTCGATTATTTTCCGAAAAAATGCATTGCAGGGAAAATAAATTTCTTTTTCAATCAGGTCATCCTGATGGCTATTCCTGTTTTCTGATTGCAGATTGCTTTTATTCCTGCGTAAAAGACTTTTTAATTTTTTCCACCATTTCATGCTTCATTATATGATGCAAAGGTTTCTAATAATTCCTCCAGCTGTTCGTAAGTCTCCACTTCATTGAGCAGGCTTCGAAGCCTGGATGCATGCTTGTAGCCGCCGGTGTACCAGGCTGCGTGCTTACGCATTTCCCGCATTCCGGTAAATTCGCCCTTAAAGGCAATCTGCATCTTTGCATGACGCAGCACCATATCCACCATTTCTTTGGCGGATGGCTTCGGCAGTTCTTCCCCCGTTTCTAAGAAATGGTTAATCTGTGCAAATATCCATGGATTTCCCTGTGCTCCCCTTGCTATCATCAGCCCGTCACAGCCGGTTTCCTGCTGCATCCGATATGCATCCTGCGGTGTAAAAATATCACCGTTTCCGATGACCGGAATCTTTACTGCTTCTTTCACTTTCCGGATAATCTCCCAGTCCGCTTTGCCGGAATAATACTGTTCCCTGGTCCGTCCATGCACCGCAATGGCAGCTGCCCCGGACTCTTCCGCAATATGTGCCATCTCTACTGCATTGACATGGGCTTCATCAAAGCCCTTTCTGATTTTTACCGTCAGAGGCTTCTTTATGGCTTTCGCTGTCTTTTCGATGATTTCACCTGCCAGAATCGGATTTTTCATCAGTGCAGAGCCGTCACCATTATTGACTACCTTTGGCACCGGACATCCCATATTGATGTCAAGAATATCAAACGGTCGATGTTCGATACGCTTTGCCATCTCGCTCATAATTTCCGGGTCGGAGCCAAAAAGCTGCAGGGAAACCGGATGTTCCCGCTCATCAATGGCAAGGAGGCTCTCGGTGTTCTTATTATTATAATAAATGCCTTTAGCACTGACCATTTCCATGCAGATAAGTCCTGCTCCCTGCTCTTTGCAAAGTACACGAAATGGCAGGTCTGTTACCCCTGCCATTGGTGCTAATATCAAATTATTATCAAGTGTTACATTTCCTATTGTCAGTTTCATCGTTTCTGTTTTGCGTAAATAAGACGCATTCCTTCTAATGTCAGTGTCGGATTGTAGTACTGAATATATTTTGTCTCATTTGCGATGATTTTACCCAGTCCGCCGGTTGCAACTACTTTTACATCCTTAAGTCCGGATTCTTTTATCATATTTTTTACGATATATTCTGTCTGTCCAATCTGTCCGAATATCAGTCCTGCCTGCATACTGCTGATAGTTTCTCTTGCAAGGATGGTAGACGGTTTCTTAATCTCGATTTCCGGAAGCTTCGCCGCATCTTCCCAGAGTGCCTTTGCAGAAATGCGGATTCCCGGTGAAGTTACTCCTGCGAAGAAATCTCCATTTCCATTGATGAAGTCATAGGTGGTTGCTGTACCATAGTCAATTACTACAACCGGTCCGCCATAAAGCTCATATGCACCTACAGCGTCTACAATACGGTCTGCGCCAATCTGTGCCGGATTCTCGGATGTGATACGGATTCCTGTCTTCACGCCCGGCTCCACCACCATTGGCTGAATCCCAAAATATTTAATCATTCCACTGCAGAGGGAGTGCATCACATTTGGTACTACCGATGAAATGATGGCATCTTTGATTTCATTATGGGAAATCTCGTTATGCTCTAACAAATCAATGATTGTAATACCGTATTCATCAGAAGTTCTCTGCATTTTTGTTGTCATACGAAATGTTGTAACTAATTTTTCCTTATCAAACACCCCGATGGTAATGTTGGTATTTCCTACGTCAATTGCCAGTAACATATTAGTCCTCCTTATCCTCTGTGAATTCTTCTCCCAGGAAAAATACACGGTAATACATTTCAAGCGATTCAAAGAGCTCTGTCTTTTCCCGCTGCATCTGTTTGATTTTTAACACACTGCCGATTTCATCATAAAAGAAATCTCCATCCTCACATTCCGTCCGGAAATTAAGATTTCCCTCTTTGTCAAATATAAGCTGCAGTGTTCCTCCGATATCCTCTGTATACAGTACACAAAGAATATTCAAATCCTCTTTGATTCCCTCCGGAAGTCCGTTAAACAACGGATTCAGATAGAATTTCTTGGTATAAGCGCTGGAACCGCATAAAACGATTTCTTCCTGCTCCATATATTCATACTCCTCGTATTATAAAGTAGTAGTGTTTATAGACCCTCTCCAAGGTCTGTATGCTATAATTTTGGAGATACTGTGGATTGTTTTCACACTCCTACCACTTGATGGTTTAAGAAAGGCTACAACCACAGTCTCTTTGTATATTTGTTAATCAGTTAGATACCGCATGACGGTTTATTTAGAACGAGGTTACAATCGCAAGGAGTACCAGTGGTTCTAAACAGTATCAAAATATTTACTCAAAGGAGATTTTTATGATATACGTCGGAATTGATGTTGCTAAGGACAAACACGACTGTTTTATTACCAATTCAGATGGTGAAGCATTATTCAAATCTTTTACCATTCCTAACAACCGTAAGGGTTTTGAAACCTTGTTTCAGAAAGTACAATCCGTATCAGATGATTTAACCAAAGTAAAAGTAGGGCTTGAAGCCACTGGACACTATAGCTACAATCTTCTGGGATTCCTTCTTGATAAAGGTTTGCCGACCTACGTTATCAATCCGTTACATACCAATCTTTACAGAAAAAGTTTAAGCCTTAGAAAGACGAAAACGGATAAAGTGGATGCCCATACCATCGCTTCTATGATCATGTCTGATGTGGACTTGAAGTCCTACTCAGACACATCTTACCATAACGAAGAACTAAAGTCATTAACTCGTTATCGTTTTGATAAAGTACAGGAGCGAGCAAAGCTCAAGACCTCTGTATCTCGCCTTATTTGTATTCTTTTCCCTGAATTAGAGAAGCTTGTTCCAACAATCCATATGGCATCCGTTTATGCCCTATTATCTGAATTTCCGTCTGCTCATGCTGTTGCATCTGCGCATCTTACCAGACTTACAAATCTGCTTTCTGAAAGCTCACATGGCAGATATGGCAAAGATACAGCAGTAATGTTTCGTGAAGCCGCCAGAAACTCAATCGGTTCAAATATGCCAGCGAAGTCTCTGGAACTGAAACATACCATTAAGCTCATTCAGGAATTAACTTCTGAGATTGACGAAATTGAAACCGAAATCAAATCCATTATGGATGAGGTTAATTCTCCGATTCTTAGCATCCCCGGAATCAACTACCGTATGGGTGCCATGATTATTGCAGAAATCGGTGACTTCAGTCGTTTTGATTCCCCTGACAAGATACTTGCCTATGCCGGAATGTCCCCATCTACCTATCAATCGGGGCAACTTGATAACTGTTACTCCCATATGGAAAAACGTGGTTCTCGCTATCTTCGATACGCCCTTTACAATGCGACTAAATATGTCTGCCATTGGGATGAATCATTTGGAACATATCTTGCCAAAAAGCGAGCAGAGGGCAAGCATTATAATGTTGCTTTATCCCATGCTACAAAGAAACTAGTAAGAACCATTTATGCAATGGAAAAAACAGGGCAATCATACAGTAGTGCATCCTAATTGTTTTCTGTAAATATCTCCTAGCTGAGTGCCGCTAATGACACTCTTTTTGTCATACAGTTTTCAAGGTACAAATATATCTGAAATGCATTTCTGCAATTCATTCAAAATATTTCATTTTCAGACTTGACTTTTAATAGTTAGTCTTTTTTTATTTATGCCTTTTTTATATCTGGTAAATGTGGCTTTTCCTGTCTATCCTATAAACATCTATCTCTATGCATATCTATACATATCCATAAATCCCGCGGACAGATACTTCCCCGGAAGACACCAGTTTTCTTGCTTCCCAGGTATCCACGATTAATTCGCCCCGGTCGGTAATGCCCTGTGCCACTCCCTCAAATGGCTCTTTCGGGTCTAACACTCTTACCTTCTGCCCTTTATTGGCAAGGCTTGCATCGTATTCCTTCCGCAGATCCCGTAAATCCTGATATGCCATAAACCGGTCATAATAATGCTCGAATTCTTCCCAGACAGCTTCTATTAATGCTGCACGGTTTACCCGTTTTCCACTTTGTAACAGAAGTGAGGTGGCATTCTGCGCAATTTCTTCCGGGAAACTTTCATTATTCACATTAATACCAATGCCTACCACAATATGGTTTACATAATCCATCTGTGCACTCATTTCCGTCAGGATTCCTACTACTTTCTTACCGTTGATGACAATATCATTTGGCCACTTTATCTTTGCTTCCATACCGGTGCAGCGGGTAATGCCCTTTGCCACTGCCATGGCTGCCACCAGTGTCAGCATGGATGCATTAGAAGGATTCAGCTCCGGTTTTAAAATCAGTGTCATAAAGATTCCGGTTCCCGGCAGGGAACTCCAGCCTCTTCCACGTCTTCCTTTTCCGGCATCCTGCTGGTCTGCCACCACAAGGGTTCCATGCTCTGCACCCTCTTCTGCAAGACGGCTGGCTCTTACATTAGTAGAATCTGTTTCATCATAATAATAGATTTTCTTTCCAATCCAGTCTGTTTTACGGATGCTGCTCAATTCATTTTCACTTAAGATATCCGGTGCACCTACAATCCGGTAGCCCCGGTTCTGCACCGCTTCAATTTCATAGCCATCCTTTTTCAACTGATTGATTGCCTTCCACACTGCGGTTCTTGATACACCAAAGCGTTCACAAAGCTCCTGTCCGGAAACATAACCTTCTGCTTCCCGCAGTGCTGCAAGTATTTTTGCTTTCATAGGTTCTTATTCTCCTAAAGTTGCAAGCATAACTGCCTTAATCGTATGCATACGATTCTCTGCTTCATCAAATACGATGGATTTCTCACTTTCGAATACTTCATCGGTTACTTCCAGCTCGGAGTATCCGAATTTCTCATAAACATCCTGTCCAATCCTGGTCTTAAGGTCATGGAATGCCGGGAGACAATGCATAAACAATGCCTGCTCTCCTGCATTATCCATCAGCTTCTTATTTACCTGATATGGCATCAGGTCTGTAATACGCTCTTTCCATACCTCTTCCGGCTCACCCATGGATACCCACACATCAGTATAGACAATGTCTGCACCCCTGGTTCCTTCCATGGCATCCTCTGTTAAGGTAATGGTTCCGCCTGTGCGGGATGCCACATCTTCACAATATGTAACCAGCTTTGGATCCGGGAAATACTTCTTATTAGTACAAGCCACAAAATGCATTCCCAGTTTTGCACAGGTTACCATCAGGGAATTTCCCATATTATAACGGGCATCTCCCATATATGCCAGCTTTACGCCCTTTAATCTGTCAAGATGCTCGCGGATGGTTAACATATCTGCTAACATCTGGGTCGGATGAAATTCATTGGTCAGTCCGTTCCATACCGGAACGCCTGCATATTTTGCCAGTTCTTCTACGATATCCTGTCCATAGCCACGATATTCGATTCCGTCAAACATACGTCCCAAAACTCTTGCGGTATCCGGAATGCTCTCTTTCTTTCCAATCTGGGAGCCTGACGGGTCAAGGTAAGTTACGTGCATGCCAAGGTCATGGGCTGCCACTTCAAATGAGCAGCGGGTTCTGGTACTGGTTTTTTCAAAAATCAGGGCAATGTTTTTGCCAATCAGGCTGTCATGCAGAATACCCTGTTTCTTCTTTGCTTTCAGGTCTGCTGCCAGATCTATCATATAGAGGATTTCTTCTGGTTCAAAATCCATCAATTTTAAGAAATTACGTCCTTTTAAATTCATTGCTTTTTCCTCTTTTCTTCTTACTCTTTGATACAAAACGGGCTGTCCTACATAGATGTGGCAGCCCGATTTCATTTTAGGTTTATGGTTTCCTTTTTAATTATTTATCTCCGGCAACCTCTGTAATTGATTTTACCAGTCCTGCAACGCCCTGTATCTCAGATGGAATGATAATCTTTGTTGCCTTTCCGTCCGCAGCCTTTGCAAAAGCTTCCAGGCTCTTAAGCTGTAATACAGCATCGTCCGGTGCTGCTTCTTTCAAGAAACGAAGTCCGTCTGCATTTGCCTGCTGAATCTTTAAGATTGCTTCTGCCTGACCTTCTGCTTCTTTTACGGTTGCTTCCTTCTGTGCCTCTGCACGTAAAATTGCGGCAGTCTTCTCTGCCTCTGCATCTAAGATTGCTGATTCTTTCTTACCTTCTGCTACAAGAATCGTAGATTTCTTCTCACCTTCTGCACGAAGAATTGCTTCACGTCTTTCACGCTCTGCCTTCATCTGTTTCTCCATGGCATCCTGAATTGCCTTTGGTGGGATGATATTCTTTAACTCTACACGGTTTACCTTGATTCCCCATGGGTCTGTTGCCACATCCAGGGAAGCTCTCATCTTGGTATTGATGGTCTCTCTTGAAGTAAGGGTCTCATCTAATTCCAGATCACCGATAATATTACGAAGTGTGGTTGCTGTCAGATTTTCGATTGCCATAATCGGATTTTCAACACCGTAAGCAAATAACTTCGGGTCTGTAATCTGGAAATATACAACGGTGTCAATCTGCATGGTTACATTATCTTTGGTAATTACCGGCTGTGGTGGGAAATCAACCACCTGCTCTTTTAAAAGAACTCTCTTTGCGATACGGTCAATAAACGGTGCTTTAAAATGAAGACCTACGCCCCAGGTTGCAAGATATCCGCCCAGACGCTCTACAACAACTGCATTTGCCTGCGGTACAATCTTGATACAGGAT
>ENA-OYZS01000542-OYZS01000542.1-human-gut-metagenome-genome-assembly--contig:-NODE-542-length-9541-cov-13.683639_pt1 | contig 9541 bp, 9 predicted proteins | sample MGYA00244077_ERZ653478 | MGnify/ENA primary metagenome ERZ653478 (study PRJEB26926, sample SAMN06164946) | human gut metagenome | biome: ENVO:00009003; feature: ENVO:2100002; material: ENVO:00002003... | reverse complement strand
TTGTGGGCAAACGAGCTCAGAAAAAGAAAGAAGAACAGGATGCCCAGATTGCAGCAGCAGCACAGACCATTTCCATGCTGATTATCGATAAGAAGAAAATGCGGCTTAAAGATTCCGGTCTTCCGGCAAATGTCATTGCCCAGACTCCGAAAATGCTCCGCCGTTCCAAACTTCCAATCGTCAAAGCAAAGGTTGGTCCAAAGGTTATGACTTTAATCTGTGACGGACAGATTTTTGATTCCGTTCCGGTTAAGAAGGAAGTAAAAGCTACTGTCAGCGGGCTTTACATTACCGCAGTAAAAGGAATGCGTGGTCCTATCGAAGCACCTGCCAAAAAGAAAAAAGGCTTTATGGCAAAGTTAAAAGAAAAAGCTGGTAAATAAAATAACTTGAGCTGGGTTTTCACCCAGCTCTATTTTTATACATCCAGCTACGCAAGACTGAATCCGCCTTTTTCTTTTGATGCAATCTTCATCTTAATGGTACAGTCTGCCAAATGCTCATAGTTTACCTCCAATGCATAATCTATCTGCACATCAATACAATGTTCTGTCTCTTCCACTTTAATATCCTTTGCATCAATTCCAACCAGAAGATTTCCAAATGGCGTTCCATAATAAGACATATTTTTCCGGTTCTTTTCAAAGACCATGTGTACATTGGAAACTCCTTTTTTTGTAATATCAATACAGTTTTCCTGCATCTTGATTATATTCTTTGTGCTTCCTTCAAAACCTTCATTTACTTCTTCATACAGCACATAATGTTTTCCGTTTTTCTGGTAATAATCCCCTACTGTAATCACTTCAACCGGCTCTGCTTCTCCTTCTGCCGGCATCTGTAATCCGCTGATTGATACAATTACATCTTTTGTCATCTAATCCGCTCCTTCTATAGAAATCCAAGTCAGTATAGCACTATTTATCCCAGAAATCCAGCCATTTCCATGAAATCTTATAATTCTTCTCTTCCATCAGAGACTGATATTCCGTCTCACTCAAGGTATCCTTCAATACCTTTTCTGATTTACCATCCACAACCTCATAGACACTTCCTTCAAAGCACATATTCGGATACATGACACACCACCAGTTATGTCCCATGCCTGCTCCGATAATCACTTCCAGTGCCTGATAAGTTCCCGCCGGGAACGTATAACTGCCATAGGTCTTTACCGGGAACTCCACGGAAGATAATTTCACCTCTACCGGATAATCATAGCCCTCCTGCCGGATGACTTCTTTTGCAATATGTATAATTTCCGGGAAGTGTTCTCTTGCAATCCGGCTGCTTTCTTCGGCTGTCTTAGCATCCTGCAAAAGTTCTCCCATTTCTTTTCCAACAGCATCCCGCACCTTAAGCTTCAGTGCCTGATCTGCTTCCCCATCACTGTTTGCCCTGACATGGAAACGCAGAATCTTTTCTGCAATGTCCTCCTGCATTCTTCGCCCCTCATAAGCCTTTTTCGCACTGTCCACCGTAAATACCAACAGTAATAACAGCATGCCATAGAACAACGCTCTTTTTAAATACAATTTTTTTCGGTTATATTCTTTCATCTTAAAACTCCTTTTCATGTTTCTGATTTCTTGTTTCTTCTTTTCCTTGCTACGCTTTCTTTAGCCATACCATTCTGACTTTCTATCTGGAATATAACCGAAAAAATTTTTTCTATACATTTTGATAACTTTTTGGGGGAGAAAATTTTATGTAGAAATGTGGTGGGGTTGTAAATTTTTCTTGGTGGGATGCGGCTGAGCTTGTAACTTTTCTTTTTAGGGACACGGTTGAGTTTGCGACTTTTCTCTCAAAAGTCGCTGGTGAAGTTGATTTGGGTATAATTTAAGAAAAATGACTCTTTTTTGCCCAATCTCCTCTGCTGTTATCTCCGAAGTTCTCTCGGTTTGGGTAAGATTCTAGAAAAATGAAGTCTTTTTACCCAATCAGAAGCAAATAACAAAGACTATGCTTCCTTCTGCAACTCATTTTGGGCAAAAAGTAATGTAATCTTTCTGTTTTTGCCCAATCTAAGTCAAATTAATAAATTAACTTAAGAAATAATCGGCTGCCATCAGCATCACCAGAACCAGACATCTTACAAAGATGTTTCCAATGTTACCAGTGTAACCGGGTGTCCAGCATCCTACGGAGATGTCACCAGCGTGACATCCCAATGATATTCCACTGTCAGGTTTTCCCGGTAACCGCTCCAATCCTTCTGAAACTGCAAATAAATATCCCTTGCATATGCCCCTAATTTATAATAACTGTTTGTTCCATCTGCATTCTGATTCTGTTGCAATTTTTCTGTCATGGCATCCATCTTTTCTTCCAAAGTCTGCTCTATTTCTGCTTCCACTTCCATCAGAGCATTTTCATCCTGACTGTCTGTATGAAGATCTTCCAATTTTTCATCCCTGTGCTTTGTTTTCTGCAGCAGTTCCCTGTTGCCCTGATACTTTCCATCCGCCTTTATTGTAACGGTTTCCGTCACCTGGCCATTCTGCTCCGTAAAAGCATAGCTGCAGCATAAATTACTAAGTGTTACACTTTCTGCATCTTCAAGTGAAATGCTGTAGCTTTTCATCTTCTGCTCTGAGAGCAAAGCCAGTTCTCCCGTTTCCCGGTCCACTTTGCCTGCTGCCATCCTGCCCTGCATCAGATAATATTTTTCCAGTATCATTTTATCTTCTGCACAGTTAATATAGGGAATCCACAGATTTTCGTTCTCATTTTCCCATATCCGGAACAGGCTGCCCAGGGTAACTGCCTCACTGTCCTTAAAACGTTCATCCGAGGCAATTCTTTCATTCAGATAAGTTCCTACCGGCTCTTTTAAAACTGTATCCATCTCCATCACCTGATCCGGTTCATCCTCCGTAACAAAAAGCAGCGTATTCCTTGAAAAAAGATTTTCCTCTTCCAGATACCCAAGAAATGCCCCCAGCCGCTTTTCATCCTCTAAAAGCGACCGGTTTAGAATCAGCGCCTTTAAATGGTTATAATCCATCTCTCCAGGATTTTCCCCATCTGCATGTAAAAACAGTTCCATACAGTCTTTTCCTTCCGCCAGAAGTACCGATGTATTCTCTTTTTCGCTTTTCTCATCTGCCACATTCTTAAGCTGCTCAAAGCCAAATGCCATCTGATAGTTCTCCTTTGTCAAAGTCACCGCTGCTGCCAATGGAAAATTCCGTTCTTCCAACTCTGTATTTCCACAGCCACCAAGGCATAAGACTGCCAAATATATCATGGAAACAATTGTCACGATTCTATTTTTCATACTGCTGCTCCTTTCCACCATTTTTTCCGCTATCCTTTTTCACTATCCCTTTCCCGGCATTTCCTTATCTCTCCAATGCACAGCGGAAGAATTACCGTCAACGGAAGAAATGCAATTGCCTGAATCCATATAAACATTATTTTCCACTCCGGTAGCCGGTAAAAAAGTAATGTGACTGCAAATGTAAGAACCATTACAATTGGTATTATCAATTTTTCTATACTTTTCGCATCGGCTTTTCCCTGAATCGCTTCATTTTTCCCATCCGCTTTTTGGTACCTTTCCTTTTGCCATACAGCTTTCAGCAAATCCGAGGCATAAAACATTCCGGTATTGATAAATGCGTAAATTGTAAAGAACCAGATTGCTACCATAAAGGCATCCTGCCGTTCGAAGAAACCGCCTGGCAGTTTTATCATGCTCATTAATGTAATTGCCGGATATTTCATTTTCGGCAGCATGCCACTGCCAAAGATGCCAAGCGTAATCAGATAGATTGCAGCATTAAAAATCACTGTAACACAAAGGCTTTTCCGGCATGTTCGTCCTACACGGACATTTTCTGCAAGATAGGGCTGTAAAAACAAAACAAATGCCATTGTGCCATACAGAAGCACAACTGCCGCTGTCCCTTTAACAAAGTTTCCCCAGGAATGTACCATTACCGGAGTCCAGTAAATCGTATTGACATCCTTTGTTGCCAGAAGCAGCATGAAAATAAGTGGAAGAAATACAAACCAGAACAGGATTTCATACACCCGGGCACGCCCTTCGATGCCCTGCCAGATTCCATAGCCACATAAAAGCATTAGTAAAACTGCTGCCAGCACAAATGAACTGTCCTTTAACAATTCACTCACCATCAGGTCACTTAAAAGAAATAAGCCATAGCCCGCCAGCAGAATTCCCTCGACTGTATAGACTACCAATACAAAAATGCGAATAAAACCATTGCCTTGTTTCTTTAAAATCTCCGGATAACTTTTCCCGATGTTACTGATATTGCTGGTGTTACTGGTATTACTGCTTTTCCGCTTTTCCTGTAGCAGTTCCGGCAGAAAGGTAAATAGATACACCGGCACTGCTCCCAGCAATATAGCAAATACGCCGTCCGTCCCAAGCATTTTTCCTAACAGTCCGGGAAGCAGCAGCGTACTGATTCCACACATATCAAAAATCAGGAGCCTTGCCATCTGCCGCTCTGATATTTTCTGATTTTCTGAAAACATAATTACTTTTTCCTCCTAAGCCGCAGACGATTGTGGCGTCTCGCAAAAACCGGTCTGTGCCGCAGTTGATACAACGGCAGACGCAGCAAACTGTCCCGCTCATCCTGATAATCCGTTACATCTGCCCCTACAAAGGGCATCAGATATGGAATGCCAAAACTCTTAAGATGCGACAGATGAATGAGTACCGCAAGTAAAGCCATCAAAAAGCCGAAAAAGCCCAGCCACGCACACATGGCAATAAAGAAAAATTTCAGGATGCGAAATGCTGTTGCAAATTCTTCATTGGGTACCGCAAAGGAACAAAGTGCCGTAAACGCCACCACAATTACCACGATAGGACTGACCAGATTTGCTTCCACCGCCGCCTGTCCGATAATCAGCCCACCGACAATTCCTATGGTATTCCCCATAGCTCCCGGAAGGCGCACGCCTGCTTCCCGCAACAGTTCAAAGGATAACTCCATCAAAAGTACCTCTACCACCCCGGGAAACGGCACTCCTTGTCTTGCTGCTGCAAAGGATAACAGCAATTTCGTCGGCAGTATCTGTGTATGAAAATTACAGACTGCAAAATACAGTCCCGGTAATGTCATGGCAAAAAAAGAAGCCAGAAAACGTAACATTCTTCCCAATGATGCAATTTCCCAACGGTTGTAATAGTCATCACTGGTCTGTATGAAGGAGTTATAATCCGTCGGCAGTATCAGTGCAATTGGTGAATTATCCGCAATCAGCACTACCCTTCCCTCTAAAATTGCCATAGCTGCCCGGTCCGGCCGCTGTGTGGTCTGAAACTGGGGAAATGGAGAATACCATTTTTCTTCTGTAAGCTGTTCAATGATTCCACTGTCTAAGACTCCGTCAATTTCAAATCCGTCAAGCCGCTTTTCTACCTCCTCTAAAACTCCGGGATAAATCAAATCCTCCATATACATCAAATCCACATTGGTCTTACTGCGCAGCCCTACCTTTTTCTCTTTTACCTTTACTTTCGGAGAACGAATCCTTTTACGTACTAATGCCGTATTCGCTTTTACGGACTCGGTAAATCCTTCATTAGAGCCCCGGATTACCTTTTCTGAATTTACTTCAGAAATTCCCATAGACGGGTATCCCTTATCCGGAATCTTTAACGCTTTATCATAGCCATCTATAAATAGAATGGTATCTCCGGTCAGAAGACCTGCTGCTGCATCCGAAAAAGTATCAAAGGGCGTAACATCCGATAATCCAAGGGCATTCTGCGACAGCCGCTCATAGACTTCTTTTTCATTATAATGACACAATTCGTTTAAAAGCCTGCCAACGAGAGATTTCTCAAAAATTGCTCCACCACCGGTTATCTCTATGTATGCTGCCATACATGCAATCTGCTGCTTCTGTCCAATCTTCATGGTTCGCATTTTAATATCCGCACACCCGGAAAATATCTTCTGAAAACGTGCAGCATTTTCCTGCAAACTGGTTGTAATTTCATCATTGTATTCTGCATTACGTTCTGTTGTATGTTCTGCGGTGTGTCCTGCGATATGCTTTGCAGTGTGCCCTGCGATTTTCTCTTCTTTCTGCTGCATAAATCAACTCCTTGGCATAATTTTTATAGTATCGGATGTCCGCCAGCTCTGCCTATAAGCATGCGATTTTCCAGTCACCTGTGCATATGCAAAAAGGACAGACCCTGTGCGGTCTGTCCTTAGTGTTTCCGTATTTTGCTTTTTTATTCCTGTTTCTTTATGCTATTGGTCTTGTTCCTGCTGACGGATCATATCTTTGACTGCTTCTGCCTGATTCTTCACATGCTCCCGCATGGTTTCTGAAGCACGGGACTTGTCCTTCCTGCGAAGACTCTCTGCAATATCCTTATGTTCCTTTAATAATCTCGGATAAATCGTCTCGTCCTTTAAATATTCTACACGGTAACGATACATCTGCTCCCGCAGATTGTTCAGCATGGATACCAGTTTTGCATTTCCGGTAGCATTATAAATAGCATCATGAAATGCCACATCTGCCTGTGCAATTTCTTTTACATCATCACTTTTTAAAGAATTTTCAAAATTCTGTCTTGCCTGTTCTAATGCATCAAACTGTTCATCTGTAATCTGTTCTGTTGCAAGCTGCACTGCCAGTTCATCTAAAGCTGCCCGGATCTGTAACACATCTTCCATGTCCTTTTCTGTCATGCGGGCAACCTCGGCTCCTCTTCTCGGTACGGTTACAGCAAGCCCCTCCTGCTCTAACATCCGGATGGCCTCACGAATCGGAGTCCGGCTGACTCCAAGCTTAGATGCCAGCTGCAGCTCCATCAGTCTTTCACCCGGTTTTAATTCTCCTTTTAATATTGCCTCACGAAGTGTATTAAATACAACATCTCGCAAAGGAAGATATGCATTCATATTTAATTCCAGATTATCTGTCATATATTAACCCTCCAACCCTTTTTTATAAAGAGCATGTTCTTATCTTCTATTATTATAAATATCTGTTACAAAGACCTGCCTTGCGAGCCCGCTCTGACGTACAATCGCTGCTGCCATTTTTGCCGTTTCCAGTTCATCAAAAAGTCCAAATACTGTCGGGCCACTTCCACTCATCATGGCATTCAATGCACCATTTTCCCGCATCAGTTCTTTTATCTTCTCTATCTCCGGATACTTTTTTGCAGTAACCGTTTCTAAAAGATTTCCCATACTACCTGCAATTGCCGGCAAATCCTTTGTGCGGATATTCTGTATTAAGGCATCAATGTCAGGATGCTGTGTATGCTCATCCAGCTTCAGATTCTCATAGACATATTTAGTAGATACACTGACCTGCGGTTTGGCAATCACTACCGGACACTTCACCATCGGTGGCAGTGAAGTTAATTTTTCTCCAATGCCTTCTGCCAAAGCTGTACCACGCATGATGCAATACGGTACGTCAGCCCCAATCTGAACGCCCAGCTCCATCAGTTCTTTCCGCTTTATTCCAAGATTGAATAATTCATTGATTCCATAAAGCACACCTGCGGCATCCGTGCTTCCACCTGCCATCCCGGCAGCAACAGGAATCCGCTTATTCAGCCGGATATCAATGCCTTCTTCAATCTGATATTTTTCTTTCATAAGCCTCGCTGCCCGGTAAGCCAGATTACTTTCATCTACCGGAAGAAATCCAAGATTTGTCTCTAAATGTATGCCAGACTCTATTTTCTTAAGATGAAGCTGGTCATATAAATGAATGGTCTGCATAACCATCTTTACTTCATGATACCCATCTTCTCTCCGACGTAATACGTCCAATCCAAGATTTATTTTTGCCAGTGCTTTTACTGCAAGTTCGTCCATTGTTTTTCTCCTGTATTTTGTATACATGATACAAATTTATGTTATCATTTTTTCTAAAAAAGGTCAATTCTTCCTCTTATATTTTGTCCCATTCTTACCGATAAAATATATGAATAAGACTAAGAATGGATACTTAGTAAGCATTTGACCAAGGAGGGTTAAGATTATGGCAATTAATTCTATTAACAATTATGTATCTGCTGCATCCACTGTTGCCACAGATTCCAAAGTTTCTTCTAAGAAGACCGAATCTTCGAAGAATGACACCTCTACCGGTGTTATCTATGAAAAAGGCTCCAGCGACAAGAGCAGTTCTTCCCAAAAGACACAGAACTCTGCTCTCATTGCAAAGATGAAAGCTGATTCTGACAGCCGTATTTCACAGCTTCGCGGAATTGTAGAACAGATGATGAGCAAACAGGGCGCAGCCATTGGCAAAGCCGATGATATGTGGTCTTTCCTTGCAGGCGGTAACTTCACCGTTTCTGCTGATGTAAAGGCTCAGGCACAGGCTGATATTGCAGAAGACGGATACTGGGGTGTAAACCAGACCTCTGACCGTATTTTAGATTTTGCAAAAGCATTATCCGGTAATGATAAGTCCAAGGCTCAGGAATTAGCAGATGCTTTTAAAAAGGGCTTCGATCAGGCTACCAAAGCCTGGGGTGGAAAGCTTCCTGATATTTCCCAGCAGACCTATGATAAAGTATTAGAAAAATTCGATAGCTGGATGAATGGTGAAGACGATTAAATCATTTTTAAGCCACTTGCAACTACGAGAAACACGCTTTGCGAGTTTCTCGAGTTATCGCGGTGCTCGCCAAATCTGCACGCAAGCATGCGATTTTTCTCGCTACTCGCGTAAAAAAGAAGCTGCCAAACTGTACCGACCCCCAAAAGTTAGACCTAAAAATCTAACGATTGGAGGTCGGTATTTTTATGGCTAAATATTCTTTTGAATTCAAGAAAAAAGTAGTTCTAGAATACATAAATGGAGAAGGTGGCACACAGTATCTTTCTACAAAGTATGGGCTTGGATCAAATTCTCAGCTCAGGAAATGGCTTGCTGCGTATAAAGAATTCGGAGATGAAGGATTAAAACGTTCTCGAAAAAAAGAGAACTACTCTTTCAAAAAGAAGCTTTCTGTTGTAGAGTTATATTTATCAAGTGAAATCTCGTATCAAGATTTGGCTCTACAAGAAGGAATTACTAATCCGTCAATGATTGTCAATTGGGTTAATCGCTTTCGAGTGGCGGGTCCTGATGCGCTGAGACCACGTAAAAAAGGACGAAAGAAAACATTGAACACATCTGATGACAATACACAAAACAAACTCGTTGAAGAATCTTCTGTTGATACAAGTGCAGAGCATGTAAAAGAACTAGAAGAAGAACTTCTTAAATTAAGAATCGAGAATGCGTTTTTAAAAGAACTGAGGAGACTGCGTTTAGAGGACGAAGCAAAAATGAGAGAACGGCAAGAATCATCAGCAGCCTCCGAAGACAGTTCAAATTAAAAGACCTTCTCTCATATACTGGAATGCCAAAAGCCACATATATGTATTGGCAAAAGCGTTTTGATAGAAAAAATCCGGATCAGGAAATTGAGGAAAAGATACTCGAAATTCGTAAAGAACATAAGGATTATGGATATCGTAGGATTCTCGGAGAACTTCGTAATCAAGGATATTCCATA
>ENA-OYZS01000477-OYZS01000477.1-human-gut-metagenome-genome-assembly--contig:-NODE-477-length-10226-cov-3.872776_pt1 | contig 10226 bp, 8 predicted proteins | sample MGYA00244077_ERZ653478 | MGnify/ENA primary metagenome ERZ653478 (study PRJEB26926, sample SAMN06164946) | human gut metagenome | biome: ENVO:00009003; feature: ENVO:2100002; material: ENVO:00002003... | reverse complement strand
AGATCATGCCTAGTCTCGTGGGCTCGGAGATGTGTATAAGAGACAGGTTTTTACCGCTTGCCGCAGCCTGGGCTGCCTGCTTCTCGAAATTCTCTGCATTGACCAGCAGCCCCTGCACCTTCTGCAAGGGCTGCATGATGGCCTGCAGGAAAGCGCTGTCCAGCTCGTACGGATTCCCGCTCAGCACCAGCGGTACCATTTTCTGCTGGACCTCTTCTTTCAGGCTGTTCCGTCTCGGCATGACTGCCACACTCAGTTTATCCTCCACTTTGCGGATGTGGATGCTCAGGTCTGTACCCGGAGTCATCATCTGGTAAATCGTTTGAAAAAACATACTGTGAAATTGTTTAGAAATTATACATAGGTTTCCTTGAAGAACTCTCTCAGAACGGCTTCCCGGTCCGGACGGCTGGCGATGTCGCGCAGTCCTTCCAGGTAATAGCCGATGCTTTTGGGTTCGTCCACTGAACGTGGAACACGTCTTTTGACCGGTCTGCTGCTGTCATTTTGGGGCCAGAGAGCCGGAGCGGCCGGAGCCTGCGGGGTGAATCGGATCGTTTCCATACTTGCATAGATTGAATGTTAATGAAAAAGCAGCCCGAGCACAGCCAGGACTGCCATGATTTTAACCACCAGGAACAGGAGGCTGAACAGCAGGTCCATGAGACCTCCCGTCAGCAACAGCAGGGCGATCAGTCCGATAGGGACAATCCCCTTGTTGGCCAGCAGGCAGATTCCGGTTATCAGGAACAGCGTCACGGCCTGTTTGCCTGTCTTTTCGATACGTGCTACTTTCATCGTTTTTCTTTTTAAATGAATAATCCCATCGGGATGTGTTTTCCCGATTTTATAGGCCCCTGCCTTTTGGATTGCCGTTTTGCGCAAGGCCCGGACGGAAAAAATACCGGAGCAGAGCGAGGATGATTTTTTCCGTCCGGCCAGCCCGCAGGGCCGCCTTGCAGCAAAAGATCCGGCAATCCAATACCTTTGCCGCCTAAAAGCGGAAAAACAGCGCTGCTTTCAGACACAAAAAAATGCAGACCCTTTCAGGCCTGCATTCCCGTTCCTTTTCGGAGCTTTATTCTCCGGAAGGCGCATAGGTTTGGAAGATGTCGTCCACCAGCAGGGTGGCCAGGCTTCTTACCCGTTCCAGGAAGCCGGATTTTTCCTCCTGCCCCGTTTCCACTCCTGCCAGCAGGGCTTCCCAGTCCCTTGTCAGTTCCGTATCCGCAATCTTTTTGCCGCGGATGGTCTCGTAGGTGAACATGCCCTTTGGGGTCGGTACAATGTATTTCCCCGCATAGCGGATGTAGTTGCGGTTCTGTAAGGTCCGGATGATGGAAGTACGGGATGCCACCGTGCCCAGCCCCTTGTCTTCCATGTACTCCACCAGTTCGGCATCGGTGAACGGATGGACCGGAAGGTCTTTTTTCCGGAGCAGGTTGCAGCTGCAGACATCTGGTGTATCACCTTCTTCCAGCATCGGCAATCCGTCGGGGTTTTCCGGTACGGACAGGACACCGGGGCGCTGGAATAGGGCGTGCCAGCCTTCTTCCAGAATACGTACACCGGTGGTCTGGAAGACCTGTGCGGCACATACTGCCTTGACGAAGGTTGTCTCTGTCCGGCAGGAAGGCAGGAAAGCCTCCAGCATTCGGCCTGCAATCAGCCGGTACACCTCCTGTTCCTTGGGAGTGAGACCTTCCGGACGGATGCCGGTAACGGTGATGGCCGGATGGATGTGGACCTGCTTCTCATCGACCACGCTTCGTGACAGACCGGACAGCATCCCTTCCGACAGGTCGGTATCCAGTTCGAACAGGTTCCACGAAACCAGTCTCCGGAGGATGGCAGGAAGCGTGCGGTACACATCCTCCGTGAGGTATCTGCTGGACGTGCGCGGATAGGAAATCAGCTTTTTCTCATAAAGCGTCTGCGCGATGTCGTACACTTCCGACAGGGTAAGCCCCAGGTACCGGCTTGCTTCTTTCTGTAGCTGTGTCAGGTTGAACAGGGCGGGCGGATGGATTTCCTGCACGCTGCGGCTCACTTCCGTAATCTGTGCCTTGGAAGCCAGCTTGCAGTCCTGGTAGAACAGTTCGGCCGATTCCGGGTCTGTGAGCGTATCCCTGCGTTTCAGCTTGAAGATCTGTCCGTTCTTGTGCAGGCTGATGTAGATCGGCCATGAATCCGTCGGGATATGGTTCTCCTTCTCGCGGTACCGTCTGGCGATGGCCGCCAGGATGGGTGTCTGCACCCTGCCCAGGGAATTGTTGCCCAGCCCCGTGGCCATGCACATGGCATAGCTGGCATTGATGCCCAGAATCCAGTCCGCCTTGTTCCGGCAATCCGCCGAAGCGAAGAGGCTGTCGTAGCAGCTGTCCGGTTTCAGGTTTTCCATCCCTTTGCGGATGGCTTCATCCGTCAGGGAGGCTGTCCACAGGCGCAGGCAGGGCTGCGTGCATTTCAAGTAGGCGTACACATAGCGAAAGGTCATTTCCCCCTCACGGCTGGCATCCGTGGCCGCAATGATGGTGTCGCAGCAGCGGAGCACCTTTTCCACGACCTTCAGCTGCAGGACCGCCTGGATGTCCGGAATCCATCCGTTTTCCGTGCGGACATGCTGTACCGTTAGCTGGAAGTCCGAAGGGATGAAGGGAAAGTCCTCGCGGCTCAGCTTCCGGACTCCGTAATCCTTGGGCATGGCCAGCGAAAGCATGTTACCGAATGTCCAGGTGACGAGATATCCGTTTCCTTCCAGGTATCCGTTTCTTGTTCGGGTGGCACCTACCACTTTTCCTATTACTTTTCCTACGTTAGGTTTGTCTGTCAATATGGCAATCATGATCTGTTGAGTTTTATAGCTGTCCATACGGCTTTTTACCGTATGGACAGCCGGTGATACATTGTAATAAAGGTTATTCTTCCGTCGGTCGGATGCCGTTGATGCTGATGACCGGTCTTCCGTCCGGTTCCACCTCCAGCTTGAGGGTGGCATCCATGGTGAGTGAGAAGACCGGGGTCTTCAGGTTCAGCGTGGTCACTCCGGTCTCTGCCCCTTGAAGGAGCAGGTCCAGGTTGCCGTCCTTTTCGAGTTCCTTCCGGCGGATGCCGACAGCTTCCAGCTTTTCCCAGTCAAGCTGTTCGGCCTTGAAAATGATGGGTTTGTTCGGATTCATATACATATCGGTTGAGGTGAGTAAGATTTCTTTGTACATTCACGGACAGTCTCAGACAGCCTGGCGGGCATTTCTTTTCTGCTCCTGCTGCTGGCCGTTGTCCGTCTGTGCGGCTTGGCGGGCCGTGTTTCTCCGGATATCGGGATTCTCCTGGAAATACTGGAGCTGGCCGGTATTGGCGTTCACTTTCAGGTAAGAATCGAATGGCTTGCCGTTCGGACCTTTCATGCCGGTGACCAGAATGGCTTTTCCGTCCTGCAGGTTGGCCCTTTCCTGTGCCGAAAGCAGGTGTCCGTACACTTCAGCCGGAATGGCCGGAGCCTGTCGTTCGTTGAAGCCGTCCGGTGTCCGCGAGTACTGCGGTCTTCCGCTGGCCATGTCCAGCCTGACGAAGGAGGAGAATTCTTCCCCTTTGCGGTTGATCATGTTTTCCAGGAAAACAGGCTGTCCCTTGCGGAGCGCCTCCTTGTCTTCCGGTGTCAGCTGGACCGAGCAGATTTCCTTCGGGATGTAGATCTCGCCCGTTTCCGGGTTGTGGCGGGTGTATTGCAGGCCGCCCGTTACCTTGTCCATAGTGACAAAGGAAGAGAACTGTTCTCCGTTTTTTCGTTTCATGTCCTCCACCAGGATGGTATGCCCTTCGTTCAGCGCCTTGAGCTGCATGGGGGAAAGCGGCACGCCGCCCAGCGTCTGCTGGTTGAAGGCCTGGTCCTTGGAAAAGATGAACTCGATACCCCTTCTTTCCGCGCTGTACTGCAGATGGGCGTTGAATTCCTTTCCCTGGTTGGACTTCATGCCGTCCACGAAAATCTGTTCTCCGTTTTTAAGCTTCTGGATTTCATCCGGAGTCAGGGTCACTCCCTTGATTTCATTCGGGATGTAGACATGTTCCTGTCGGACGGCCACCAGTTCGTTGGTGTTCTTGTCGATGGAAATGAGGCACGGCTCGGTCGAGTTGCCGCGCAGGTTCAGGTCAGCCACCCGACCCATGTTTCCGCTTTCGCGCAGGTTCTTCTTGTCCTCTTCGGTAAAGATGTGCCCGAAGTACGGACGGTCCAGTTCCGGCTCCTTTCTTACCCCGTGGATGCCCAGCATCACCTGTCCGCCGTTGGACATGAACGACAGCCTTGCATCCAGTTTGGCGGTCAGTACGCCGGGAATGTTGAGCGTCAGCGGGATGGTCTTGTTGGTCTTGTAGCCTTTCAGCATACTGTCCAGCTGTCCGGACTGCTCCAGCATTTCCTTGGATACCCCGAACTTGCCCAGTTCTTCCCAGTTGATCATGTTCTCGTTGTACCGGTAGGTTGGAGTCTGCTGCAGGGGAGTCTGCTGTTCTCGTCCCTGCGCAGCCGCTTCCACCTGCGTCACCTGTTCCGGTTGCACCTGAGGTGCCTGTTCTTGTTTTTTTGCCATTGCTTTTTCCTCCTCTTTGGTTTGGACATTGCTTTGTTGGTTGTTCTTCGGCACGATTTCGTACCGTTTCAGGAACTCTTTCACCGCATCGGTCTCTTTTCCCGAAGCCAGGTCCTTGAGAGCCTGCCTGTTCTGCTTGTAGTCATGGAAAGTCATGCGGATCAGCCGGAAATGGGTAGGTTCCTTCAGCTGGCTCCAGAAGTTCCTGATGAAGTTTTCGAGGATGCTCGAATTCTTGTCGAACTTCAGAAACGAATTTTCGTTCTTTTCCTCCGGTGGAACTGTCCGATAGTTGCCTTTCTCGTCCGCCTGGCTGACCACACCGATTCCCTCTTTCGGGGCGTTCTTGTTGTGGACCAGCAGCAGCTCGTCAATCTGTTCCACATAAGGCTTTTCCGGTTTCTTGTTCCGGCCTTGCTTTCCTTTGTCTGGACGGTTGTTCTGTGCCATAATTTTCTGTTTTGAGTGACTGTTTGATTGGTTTCACAGTCCAAATGTAAGGGTTTTCTATTTACAATCCGCTGATTTTCAAAAAGCTGGCATCAGACGTCGTCAGATGGCATCAAATGGCAACCTATAGAAGGTCTGTCACGAAGGAAAAGAGGAATTGGAAGTATAATGTGTGAGAGAGGTGAAGGGGAAAATGAAGAAGGCAACGACGCAGAAAGCAGGATGTGCAGAACACATGAAGCAGCGGAACTATGCAGAACAGAGGGAGCTGAAATCCCTGTCTTATCTCGGGATAGGATGAAATAGGCACAGCTTACTGGTGGGGAACGGATGCTTTCACGGATCTTTTGAGGTATCGGGAAATATAAGGACAGCCGCCTGTACTGAAACGGCTATGCGTCACGTCGGTCGCAGTTTATCCCTGTAATCAGACAACAATCCCTCCGGACGTTTGACGCCGCATTCTTTTTCGGAAGAATTTTCATGGCGAAGCCATAAGAGAAAAATCTCCCGAAAAAAAGTACAAATGCGGCTGGCAAACGAGGGAGGGATTACCTTTGATGAAAGGGAAAAACGTTTTATGAGTAACTAAAACAGGTGTCATCAATCCTCAGAAATAGGATATGACACCTGCTTTAAGTTGGAAGAGGTATTCAGGTTGGTTAGAAGCGCAATGCTGCTTCCAAAGAATCCCTTAAAATGAAAGATATTGGTACCGTATCATCTTTCATTACTAACGGAATATAAATACTCTCAAAAATATGCTTAGGCTCATTTATTGATACATACAGCAATTTTTTTTCTTCAATAATTTTTCCGCACAGTTTTATTTCACGATTTAAATTCAGCAAATCACAGCCTTGCCAAGTTATTAGATTTCTGTCCATAATAATTAGAGTGACTGTCATTTCCATGGACTTGGAATCATATTCAACTTTTTGCACTATGGAATTTAAATATATCTTTGCTATATTCATAACTGTTTCATCCGAAAAGAATTGAATACTTATATCAGTTTTCATTCTTTGGGCTTTCATATGTTCTCCAAGACCTAATCTAAACAGGTTATAAATATTATCCAAATTTTGGACATATATCTTTTTGTATGCAGACGAGAACTTTGAAGACAAGAATTCTTTAAACAACAGCATCTTGTTTGTTTTGAAAAAGCCGTTTTTACTAAGCTCGATAAAAGATGCTATTTCCGTGCACATTTCATTTAACATCCGTTGTTCTTGATCTAATTTATCAGCTATCAGTGCGGAAATTCTTTCTCTTTCCTCTTTATTCAAAATAGAAGAAGACAAAAGACCTTCTAATTCAATATAAGTTTCTGTCATAATATGATTTGTTTAAAAATTTAAGGAAGCATATCCCGACTTATCCAATAATAAGTCTGTCCGTTTGACTTGAAAGTATTACCGGCTGCTTGTTCCAGCTTTTTCTTCTTTTCCTTAAAATAATCAATCAGCATGTCTAATGTTTCATCAGACAGTTCCTTCCTTCTTTTTAATTCAGCAATCTTATAAGATTTTAGAAATTGATTATCTGTTGGACAAGTTATTATCAAGTGATGAGCATCAGCCAAAGATAGTTGTTTCATTTCTCTTCTCTTTAGCCGATGTACTTTCCCTGTATTGATATTTTTATAATATAGCTTGCGTAATTTACGTCGTACAGATCGAGTAGAAGCATATTCATTATTAAAAATAGAATCCATTCTCTCTGTAGTAGTTACATTTTTCAGCAGCCAAACATCATCAGGGCAACCGCAAATCTGATTTTTATGACCTTTCTGTTGATTTTTGTCATATTTATAGTCAACATAAAAGCCAGCCAGCTGGGAAATAAAATTTTTGAGTTTTTTAAATTCAGCATCTGACAAAAGTAATTTATAATCTACGGAAGAAGATAAAGAATCTGGTATCTGAACGGTTTGAGCTGGTATAAAATATAGAGGAGAAACAGATTTCAAAGAATGTGTAATCAATTCTGTAGAAGGTTTATTCATCCTATGAAATTGAATAAATGTAGAGTCAATCCTGTTTCTGAAATTTCCTGTTTCAGTAAACGCCTTGCGCAAACTTGAAGCAACCAATCTGTTATCGTTCTCAACCTGTTTTATAAGGCTATCTACAGAAGAAGTAAGTCCTTCGAATGGCATACTTTCATCTTTAGATGGGAAAACCACCCAACCTTGTGTCATACTTCTGTTGGGGAAGTCCAGACAATATATATTTCTTTTTACTTCATTGTACTCGTTCATAGTCCTTAGCTGATCTGCATACACAATCTTTTCACGTTTTGACACAGCGATTTGTTTGGCGTAACTGTCAATCATGTTTTCGACTTGAAGAACAAAATTTGTATATTTATCAGGTCGTCCACTATGCAGCTGGAAGCCTAACAGACGGCAATTATAATCAGCCAGTTTATTGACTAAAGCTGTTTCAGCCCATTCACTTCCACTTCCGGTCTCTCCTATCAGAATTATAACATTTGTTTCTTTTTTATGATTCTCAAGTATATTGATAGCTTTACGTAGAGACTTCCAGTTATGATTTGTGCTGTTTCTACTTAATTTATTTGCAGTGGCAACCCTATCGGAAAGGGCATTTAGAAGTTCCATGTAGTCGGATGTCAACGCTATGGTTTCAACATGGTTCCCGACATGCCCTTTGGTGGGAAGAACCGCTCCAAATTTATATGTGAATTCACTCTGTGGGTGAGAGAATCTTGATTGCAACCCTTGTATAACATTGATAATTCCAGGATATTGTCTGGCAACCTCGTTGTCATCTTCCATAACGAAAAGGATGTTGATTTGTTTCAATTGTTTTTCGATACCCTTAAACTGTTTATAGGTTATAGGATTTCCGTCAACATTCAATATATAGCTATTACGGCAATCTGTTAAAGGGAAAAAGGCTCCAGTTCTAAAACTGGAGAAAGAGTTAGAGCGTTTAAAAGATACAATGGGGCTATAGAGTAGAGCTTTTTCATTATGCTCCAGTACTTCCGATTTTTGTAGGCTTTCTTTTCCATAAGTCACAGTATCCATTTCATATCTGTCCTTGAAGAGAATCCTGTCAGAGGGTAAGGTGTTTATATCCACATGTAATTGTTGTCCTATATTTCTTATCAATGCGTTGTCTATCCAACCCAAGGTTTCAGTTGCGACACTGTCTGGGGAAATATAACTTTTTATGGCGATTAAAGTTTTGTCTCCGTTGTCAGATTCCTTTAGCGGATAGACGATAGTATGCATTGCTACTTTTTTATAGTCCTGCATAAAATCCGTATCTTGGAACACCCGTATGGAATCATTCTTGAAATATTTATCCGGCACAGCTATAACAGTAGAATCAGCCAGTACTGTAACCATTTTATTTTTAAGACCAGTAGCCAAGTCCGTAATAGAAGACTGTGTCAGCAGCAGGTCGGATTTGTTAATCCAGCCATAATATTGCGCTTGTTTACGATTTACCAGCTTTCCGTCCTTTATAATGTCCGGACAATATTTGACAACCTTCAGCCAGTCACCTTTTTCCTTTATGACCAGATAGGGCTCCATAAATTTCAGTTCTTTATATACATTCTTGCCAGTGGGTTTTCTGTAGCTGAAATTATCCAATTGATCAGAAAACACAACCCATGGAGCTTTGCCTGACCATATAGATCGGGATGCTTTGATATCTGTACCGCAATAATTCATTGCATATTCTCTTGGGATGCGTTTGACTCTGGTAAATCGGTTCACCGGTCCACAGGCAGTAAAAGCCAATGAAAAAGATAGTGCCAGTATATATACTCCCCAAGTGCTTGTAGTTCTTTCCATATTTATTCAGTCATTTAGTTAACGGCTTGTCATATTGGGTGACAAGCAATTGCTTAACACACTCATCGGATTCGTCGTCTTTGATATCAACAACGACATTTTCTATTACAAGCCTTTTGCGACCTATTATTTTCAGTCCTTCACAATAGGAATAGAAATCGTTATGTTTTTCACCGTTTACGGTAACAACGACATCCGGATTATTGCAGAGATAAGATGAAAGAATGTAGTTGTAGTTTTGGTTGAAAGGTTTGCCGTCAACAATAGCTTGAAGCCTTTCCCTGATGTCATTACCGATCAATGTCTGTACATCTGCAGAATCATTTCTCTGGAAATTGGGTTCGATTCGGATTGTATGTCTTACAGGATATTGTGTAGTTTCTGTAGATAAAAGAATTTCGTATGTTCCCGCTTCGGAATAAGAATATAAGGTATTCTTTTCACGTGAATCAATCATGCCTGTTTCTCCAAACTCCCATCGCCATTCTTTGGCATTCCCCAGACCTCGTACTGATATAATTTCGTTTTGTAGTGCAAATCCTGGCGCATCAATCTTTATCAATTCACCATACGGGTCCTTCTCTACTTTAGGGCGTACATTAACCAGAAATTTTTCCTCGAATTGACCATCTACGGTCAATCTGATTTGATATTTCCCTTCCTTACTGTAGGAGTAGTTCCCTGTTCTTGCTTCTGATGTTTCGCCATTGCCGAATTCCCATAACCAGGAATGTGCCCTGGATGTACTGTCGCCAAACGAAATGGCTTGCCCGACTTCAGCATCCATCGGAGTAACAAAAGCTTGTACCGTTTTTCCCTGTGCAAGTAGACTTAACCAGTACGCAAGTGATATGCATACAGCCGCTGCACCAAAAATAATAAATGCTTTCTTGTTATTCAATTTTCCCATAGCTTCATTTTTTTAGATTGGAACGCCAGTCCTGCTTTTTGCTTTCAAGCCCAATTTCACATTCCTCCAGATTTTTTCTGAAATTAATGATGTTCTGTTGTCTTCCCCATAATTCTTTTTTATCTGTCATCCACATTTGATAAAAGTCAGCAATTTGGAGAAACACTTTGTATCTATTGTCCCATCCGTTGCTTTGATAGACATTCTTGAGATCATTCAACAAATATTTTATATCATCCTCCTCATATTGGGCATGAATTCCAGGTTGCAAAGCATTGATTTTGAAATACAGTGTATCTATAATGGACACATATTCTTTCTGGATGTTTCTAAATGAATAAATCTTTTCCATTTTGTTCATTATGACCCCTTTCTGCTTGGACGCGCTGAAATCAGTACCGGCAATATACATCCTGTCTCTTATACACATCTGACG
>ENA-OYZS01000439-OYZS01000439.1-human-gut-metagenome-genome-assembly--contig:-NODE-439-length-10646-cov-3.518837_pt1 | contig 10646 bp, 10 predicted proteins | sample MGYA00244077_ERZ653478 | MGnify/ENA primary metagenome ERZ653478 (study PRJEB26926, sample SAMN06164946) | human gut metagenome | biome: ENVO:00009003; feature: ENVO:2100002; material: ENVO:00002003... | reverse complement strand
GAGATCATGCCTAGTCTCGTGGGCTCGGAGATGTGTATAAGAGACAGGATATCTGAGCAGTTCCGTCAGATATTCGTTCTTAACCACAAGGGAATCCATCCGCGCAATCGCCTGCTCGGATAGCGACGCAACATCCGCCTTCGCCTTCTCAATGCCCTCATAGGTCACGTACGTGATCTTGTGGTTCTTCTCATCGCTGCCGATGGGCTTTCCCAATACCTCCATGGTGCTCGTGACATCCAGAATGTCGTCCTGGATCTGAAATGCAAGTCCGACCTCACCGGCTGTCTGCTCGATAATCTTCTGTTCACCCTGCGTGGCTCCCGCCAGCACCGCTCCGACGAGCATTGCCCCCTCGATCAGGGCGCTCGTCTTCAGACGATAGATAAAATCGAGTTTTTCCTTGGTCATGTCTGGCTTTCCCTCCGACTCGACATCCACGGTCTGACCGCCGACCATCCCATAGATCCCCGCCTTTGCGGTCAGAATCTGAAATGCCTGGCATACCCCGGGATTTCCCGGTTCCATGGCAAATGCCCGTGCCGCAGTCTCATATGCATAATTCAGAAGCGCATCTCCCGCGAGGATTCCCATTGCCTCCCCGTACACGGCATGCGTGGTCTTCTTCCCGCGGCGGTATTCGTCATTATCCATTGCCGGAAGATCATCATGCACCAGTGAGTAGGTGTGAATCATCTCGATCGCTGCCATGAACGGTTCGATCACCTCGGATCTTCCTCCAAACAGGCGGTAAGTCTCCTGCATCAGCATCGGGCGGAGACGCTTACCTCCCGCCAGCACGCTGTAATTCATCGCCTCCATGATGGTCTTCTGATAGCCTTCTTCCTTTGGCAGGTATTTTTTTATGATCTGTTCAATCTGCGCTGTGCGCTCCGCCATCTCGGTCTTAAAATCCATCGTCTGCATCCCCCTACCGTTCTTACATCTCTTCTATTTCCCCGTCCTCACCGAGGATCTGCATCTTTTTTTCCACTTCGTCCAGAATGGTTCCGCAATTTTTTAATTGCAATACCCCCTGCTGATACAGCGAAAAAGATTCCTCCAGCGAAATCTCCGGCTGTTCCATCTGTGTGAGGATCGCCTCGATCCGGGTAAAAGCCTCCTCAAGCGTCGGCTTTTTTTCGTTCTGATTATCCATCGATTCTTCCTTTCTCCAAACCATCCTCTGCGGCATCCTGCTTACGGATCTCTGTCACAGCCGCTTTTAAGCTGCCCCGGTAGAGATGAATGGAAAGCGCTTCTCCGATCTGCACGGTGTCCGCATCCGTCAGCGCATGTCCGCCGGCATCCTCCACATAGGAATACCCCTGCGCCAGCTTCTTAAGCGGCGACATCCCGTCCAGTCTTCCTGAAAGAAGTGCCAGCGTATGGCGCTTCTGTTCAAGCGTTGCCTGCATCCGGCGCTCTAAGGCGGCGCCCAGCTCGTCCAAACGCCTTTCATTCTCTTTGAGCTTGGCGCGCGGATTCAGATAGCGCAGCTTCTCCTCATCATGCATGAGACGCGTGCGCATCTGGTTCAGCTTTAATTCCAGCTGGCGTCTCATCTGTGTTCCGTAATCCATCAGCCACTTTTCGACGAGCTGCACATCAAACACTGCAAGTTCCGCCGCCGCGGAAGGTGTCGGTGCCCGCAGATCCGCCACATAATCCGATATCGTCGTATCCGTCTGATGTCCGACCGCCGAGATCACCGGCGTGTTGCATGCAAAAATCGCCCGCGCAACCTCTTCTTCATTGAATGCCCACAGATCCTCGATCGAACCGCCGCCGCGTCCCACAATGATGACGTCCACACCCAGCACATCCAGCGCATGGATGCCGCGCACAATGCTTGCTGCGGCGCCGTCCCCCTGCACGAGCGCGGGATATAAGATCAACTGCACATAGGGATTCCTTCTGGCCGCAATGTTGCGGATATCCTGTATGGCGGCTCCCGTAGGCGCTGTCACAATGCCGATCCTCGTGGCATATCTGGGTATCGGCTTTTTGTATGCCGCATCGAACATTCCCATCTCCTCGAGTTCGCGCTTTAACGCCTCAAACTTCAGATAGAGATTCCCGGCACCCTCAAGCTCAATCTCTCTGGCATAGAGCTGGTACTTTCCGTCCCGCTCGTACACCTCGACGGAGCCGGTCACAACAACCTTGTCTCCCTCCTTCATCTGAAAGGCAAGTCCGCGGCGGTACCTGGAAAACATGACCGCGGCGATCGTCCCCGTCTGATCCTTGAGGGTAAAATAAATATGACCGCTGGAGTGATACTTACAGTTCGACACTTCCCCCTTGATGCTGATCTGGTGCAACATAAAATCCTGTGCGAACATGTTCTGGATGTATGTATTTACCTGACCGACAGAATAGATATTTTTTCTCATACCAGCTTTGCAAGTACACCGTTGATAAATGCCGGCGACTCATCGGTGCCATACTTTTTGGCAAGCTCCACCGCCTCGTTGATGGCAACGCCGACCGGCACATCCTCATCATACTTCATTTCATAGACCGCCAGGCGGATCAGCGTGAGATCTACCTTTCCCATGCGTCCGGTCTTCCAGCCTTCCGCCACAGCATCGATCGCCTCGTCAATCTCTGCAAGATGCGCCACGATATCCTCGCATTTGCCGGAAATATACGCGCCGTCCTTTGCATCCCACGGCTCCTCCGTCTCCTCATAGACGGCAATCTGCTCCGGCAGTTCCTGTCTGTCATGGAACTCCACGCCAAACAGCAGCTTAAATATCTGTTCTCTCAACTCTCTTCTGGTCATAAACCTTTCCTTTCTCTCATGTTCCGTCTTCTTCGTCACATTTCCCTGTACAGGAAAAAAGGATGTCGCAGGGACATCCTTTATCTTATTCACCGTGATTCGATGCGTTACTTGTTGCTGCCCATGTCCACACTTGCGATACGGATATTCACGATAGATACTTCCAAACCGGTCATATTCTCAATCGCATTCTTGACTCTGTCCTGCACCTTGGCTGACACTTCAGGGATCGAATAACCATATGAAATGTTCAGTGCCACATCCACGCTTACCTTTCCGTCGAGAACTTCTACACGAATTCCTTTGGAAAGGTTCTTCATACCAAGCTTACTTACCAGTTCATTTGTGATGTTGCCAGCCATGGAACCAACGCCCTCAACCTCGGTAGCGGCAAGTCCTGCGATGATGGCAACCACTTCATCTGCAATCTTCACTTCTCCCAAATTACCGTCCTTTATTTTAAATGTTTTGCGATCCTCACCCATGTCAAATGCCTCCTAAGTGATATTATGCGTTTATTATAACAGACTATTCCCGTTTTGGAAACCAAAAAAAGTATTAAATTATTCGGTCACACCGAGTTCCTGAAAATCGCATCCGTCATCACCGCCTGGGGAAACAAAGGCATATGCGCTCGTCGTTCCCTTCCATGTGACAGAAAAGCTTCCCTCCAGATCCAGGAACGAATGTGCTTCAGCAATCCCCGTCACAAGCTCCGCCATATCCTCGATAAAGCTCTCCGCCATCGCCGGGTTGGTGCACTCCTTCTCCTCGATCTCCTCCTCCACGAAAAGGCGCAGCACAAAATCATCCAGATCGCTCTCGTCATCAAGTTCTGCCCTGCTGATATAAAGATTATTACAGCTCTCTAACACATGCTTCATGTAGGAAGCACAGGAAAGGATCCGCGACTGCGACACGTCCTCCGCCTCCAGGAAAATCTTGTATTCCATCTTCATTGTATCTGCCATCTTATGTCCTCTTTTCCGTGCCTTGGCAAACGCCGCATCACTTTCCTATAATCTCCGCCGTATCAATGAACTCATAAGGAGTCTGCTGATAGACGTAGTAATTTAACCAGTTGCTGTAAAGGATATTGCCGTGCGAGCGCCACTGCAGGTTCGGCTTTTTCGTATCGTCATCGTCCGGATAATAGTTGACCGGCGGCTCAATGGGAAGCCCCTTCTCCTTGTCCCGCTTGTATTCTTTATCCAGCGTGTAGCGGTCATACTCCGGATGCCCCATCACAAAGATTCTTCTGCCTTCGTCCGCAATCGCGAGGAATACGCCCGCCTCCTCGGATTCCGCAAGAATGGTCAGTTCTTTGACCTTACGGATGTCCTCCGTGCGCACCTCGGTATGTCTGGAGTGCGGTGCCATAAAGCAATCGTCAAATCCGCGCACCAGCGGCACTTTCCGGTTCATCACACGGTGTTCATAGACGCCGAACTTTTTCTGCGGCAGAAGATATTTTTTCAGTCCGTAGTGATAGTACATTCCCGCCTGTGCCCCCCAGCACAGATGCAGGGTGGACGTCACATGGCTCTTCGTCCACTCAAAGATCTGGCAGATCTCCTCCCAGTAATCCACGTCCTCGTATTCCATCTGCTCCACCGGTGCCCCGGTGATGATCAGCCCGTCAAAATAGCGTCTCTTAATATCCGCAAAACTCTCGTAGAATTTATTCAGATGACTCATCGACGTATTCTTGGACTCATGGCTGGACACCGCAACAAATGTCACATCGACTTGAAGCGGCGTGTTCGACAGGGAACGCAGAAGCTGCAGTTCCGTCTCTTCTTTCAGCGGCATCAGATTTAAAATTCCGATCTTGATCGGTCTGATGTCCTGATGCATCGCACGATTCTCATCCATAACAAATATATTTTCCTTCTCCAGTATTTCCTTTGCAGGTAAATCACTCTGTATTCTGATTGGCATAAAAATGTTACCTCTCTATCTGCAGCATGTCGTACAGTTCGTCCTCACTGATCACTCTGATGCCGAGTTCCTGCGCCTTCGTAAGCTTGCTTCCCGCGCTCTCCCCCGCGAGGACATAATCCGTCTTCTTTGACACAGATCCGGATACCTTTCCTCCATACCGCTCGATCAACGTCTGCGCTTCCTTTCTGCCAAGCGTCGGCAGGGTTCCCGTCACCACAAGGGTCTTTCCGCTAATAACAGAGTCCACGGTCTCGCTCTCCTCCGCCGTCATGTTGACGCCGGCCTGTGCGAGTCTCTGCAGCACCACCTGGTTCTTCTCATCCGAAAAATAACTTCGGATGCAGTCCGCACTGACTTTTCCGATGTCCCCGACCGCCGTAAGTTCTTCCTCGGATGCCTCCGAAAGCCGCTCCATGGTCTTAAAATGCTTCATGATCGCCTTCGCTGCCGCCTTCCCTACATTCGGTATTCCAAGACCGGTCAGCAGCTTGTACGCATCATTCTGCTTGGCTTTTTCTATCGCCTCCAGAAGCTTGTCCGTGTTCTTCTCCTTGCCGATGATTCCCTGTGCAATCAGTTCCCCCCGGTGCTCCTTCAGCGAAAAAATGTCCGCGACATTTTTAATATAACCCATTCTGACGAGTTCTTCAATATAAACCGTTCCGAACCCCTTGATGTCCATGGCGTCTCTTCCGACAAAATTGATGATGTGCCGTTCCAGCTGTGCCGGGCAGTTCGGCGATGTACACTTGATGTCCGCCGTGTCGCGCTCCCGCTCTGTCTTCGCCCCGCACACCGGACAGACATCCGGTATCACAAAGCGCTTCCAGCCTTCCGGACGCTTTTCTTTTCGTACTTCCTTTACTTTCGGAATGATCTCTCCAGATTTGTAGACGACGATGGTGTCCCCAATTCCGACATCCAGATCATCGATAAAGTCCTGATTGTGGAGCGTCGCCCTCGAAACGCTCGTTCCGCAGAGCCGTATCGGCTCAAATACCGCAGTCGGCGTGATCCTGCCCGTCCTTCCGACCGACAGTTCGATGTCCAAAAGCTTTGTCTCTTTTTCCTCCGGCGGATATTTGTAGGCGATCGCCCATCTCGGCACTTTCGAGGTTGCCCCGAGCTTCTCCCGGTCCGAGAAACGGTTGATCTTGACCACCGCTCCGTCGATGTCATAGCCGAGGTTGCCGCGGTTCTCGCCGATGGCGGTAATCACCTCCCACACTTCATCTGCCGTCTTGCAGACACGGTAATCGTCAATCACATGAATTCCCTGTTTCTTCAGATACTCATATCCCTGTGTGTGCGTGTCAAACTGCATTCCCCGCACCTGCTGGATATTAAATATAAACAACGACAGCTTACGCTCTTTCGTGATCGCGGAATCCAGCTGGCGGAGCGTGCCCGCCGCACAGTTTCTCGGATTGGCAAACGGCTTTTTCCCGAGCAGCTCCTGTTTTTCATTTACAGCGTCAAAATCCGCATTCTTCATGTAGACTTCCCCGCGGATCTCCAGATATTCCGGTGCCTCCCGGAGCTTCTTTTTCACGTCGCCGATCACCTTTGCATTCGCCGTGACATCCTCGCCGAAATTGATGCCGTCGCCGCGCGTCTCCGCGAGCGCCAGCTCCCCGTTCTCATAGCGCAGCGTCATCGAAAGTCCGTCGATCTTATACTCCACGACAAACTCCGGATCATCCAGCTGTTCTTTCATCTGTGCCACAAAATCGTAGATCTCTTCTTTTGAGAACACATCCTGCAGGCTTAACATCGGGACATTGTGCCTTACCAGCACGCCCGCCGTCCGCTTCGCGGCACCGCCCACCTTCTGCGTCGGCGAATCCGGCGTGACCAGTTCGGGATGTTCCCGCTCCAGCCGCTTTAATTCCAGCATCAGCTGGTCAAACTCGTAATCGGATATCTCCGGGTTGTCCTGATTGTAATAGCGGTCACTGTGATACGCAATCTGTTCCCGCAGGTTTTTGATCTGTTCTTCCGGTGTCATCTCTTTTTCTCCCCCGTCTTTTTTGCAGGCATCACCGGATCGTTGGACGAATCCGCGGTCAGTCGGAGCAATTCGTGATACTCCTCCTCCGTCACATTCCGGTATGTTCCACTCTTTAAACTGCCCAATTCAATATTCATAATACGCACGCGCACCAGCTTTTCCACACGGTAGCCGAAATATTCACACATCCTCCGGATCTGCCGGTTCAGCCCCTGCGTTAAAATGATCCGGAACTCGCGCTTGCCGATGCGTTCCACAAAGCACCGGCGCGTTGTCGCATTCAGCTCCACGAGCGGCACGCCGCCTGCCATTCCGCGCAGAAAAGACTCCGTGACCGGTTTGTTCACCGTCACCAGATATTCCTTCTCATGCATGTTTCCCGCACGCATAATCTTGTTCACAAGATCTCCCTGGTTCGTCAAAAGCAGCAGCCCCTCCGAGTCCTTGTCGAGTCTCCCGACCGGGTAGATGCGCTTCGGATAATGAATATAGTCGATCACGTTGTTTTTCTCACGCTTTTCCGCAGTGCAGACAATTCCCGCCGGCTTGTGAAACGCGAGCAGGATGCGTTCTTCCTCCTGGCTTACGCATCTCCCCTGAAAGCAGACCGTCTGCCCCGGCAGCACTCTTGTCCCGGGTCTGGCGCAGACTCCGTCCACGGTAACCGCACCCGCCTCGATCTGGCGGTCCGCCTCACGTCTCGAGCATACGCCTGCCTCACTCAGATATTTGTTGATCCGCACTCCCTGTTCGTCCATAATCTCTCCGTTTCAAATGTTCTCTCTGTGAAAAAACGGAGACTTCCTTTTAAAAAGTCTCCGTTTTCCGGTATCAGCCAGGCCGTACCGCTTACTGTAATAAAGATGTCTTTATGTAACCGGTCTCGCCGTTCCATTTTACCTTGGTCCAGCCTTCCGCATAACTCATCACAACTGTGACCTTCTCTCCAGCATAAGCTGTTCCGACTTTACTGGAATCCTCGCTCATTCCCGAGCGGATATTCGTGGTATTCTCCAGCATAATCACCGTTCCCTCTGCGATGGAAGCAGCATTTGTGCTGTCGCTGTTATCCGCTGAACTGTCCGAATTATTGTCCGCCGTCGTATCCGGCAGATCATAGGTCAAAAACTCATTCTTGACATAACCTGCCGTACCGTTGTAATCAATCACACTCCAATCACCGGCTATCGCTGTACGGGTGACAACCGTTCCCTGATCTAAGGTGCCAAGCTTTTCAGATTCCACATCTGCTGCCGCGCGGACATTCACACGGTCCTTCGTTGCCAGCGTATCGGTCTGCTGTATGATTTCTTCCTGCTGTTCTGTCTCCTGCGGCTGCTCGGTCTCCGGCTGCTCCGTTGCTTCTGCCGCTTCGGTCTGCTCGGTTGCCGCCTGCGCCGCCATCTGACTTACCCAGTCCTTGATCGCTGCAGGAATCGTCGTCTGAATCATATTCGCCAGATTCTCATCCGCGGCAAGCGCCTCATCGTATCTCGTCTGCACCTCACTCTGCAGCTCCACCACATCCGACTCGCTCTCAAACTGACCGATCAGGCTCTGTACGCTGGTGTCAAGCGCATTCTCCTGATTGGCAAGGTTGTACTGGCTGTACAGGTTGTCAATATAAAGCGTGCCGTCATCGTTCGTACGGACATAGAAGAAATCCAGTCCCGGCGCCGTGGTATCCACTCCCGTAAACTTGATCTCCATCGACACAGAAACCAGATAAGAGTTCGCATCCAGCCCTGTCTTGGTGTAGCACTTGATATTCTGATATTCATCCACATACTGTGAAAATAATCCAATGTAACTCTGCTCATTTGCAGAAATCGGTGTTGCAATCGAGGAAAGCGTCGTAACATCTCCCGCCGCATACGCCGTGTAATACTGTGTAATCAGTGCGTTGATATTCTCATTGGCATCCACCTGATAGGCTTCTTCCGTCGCCTGTGTGCTCTCCGTCGCGTTCGCATTCACCACGACATCAGAGTCGGATCCCTTCGGCTTCGCACACATGGCAAGCACGAGGACTAAAACGACCACCAGCGCTCCCGCCGCAAAGTACCGGATATGCTCCCGGATAAAACGGAGAACCTCATTCTCCTTTTTTCTCTGCTTAATCGGCGTTCTCTTCGTCTCCTTCTCCTCTGTCTTATGATTCTCTGTATGATTTAAACTGGAATTCTCCATTGATTCTCCACCGTACCTTTCCCAAATATTCGTCATCCGCAACACTACTATGCCATCTGTATACACACCTACATATATAGACGTTCCAATCCGACAGACTATCACCTGTCAAAGGTTCTCCAATATTCTATGGCAGAGCAATCTGCTCTGCCATATCAGTCAAAAAATGCACCCGGCGGGAATCGAACCCGCATTGCCGGAGTCGGAGTCCGGTGTTCTATCCATTAGACTACGGTTGCCCGTTGCGCGTCTTTGAAAAACTCATATCGCAACGAACATATACTAGCACATTGGCATTTTGTTTGTCAACGCTTATCCCGAAAGCTTTTCTGAAAATTGTGTGAACTCACACAGTAACGGTATCTGCGGTGGTGCCGTCCACGCCGGATTCCGGCGCCAAAAGAACGTTTGCCATCTCCCGGATTTTCAGCCGTCCAATGCATTTTTGTCTGCCATAATCTGCGCAAACAGTTCCTTTTGGCGCGATGCATCGTCCCCCGGAATCCGGAGTGCGATCAAAAGCGCCGTATCAGTAATTCCGTATTCATTTAAAAAGGTGGCATCCTCTTTTTTCTGCAGACCGTTACGATAGCGGTACACGATCTGATCCAGACGGTCAAACATCTGCATCAGCTCTGCAAAACGGTTTTCGCGCTCTAAAAGGTTCGTTCCGTAACGTGCCTGCTCCATTCCCGCCGTTGCGATCACCTGCATGCACAGCCGGAGTTCTCCCGTCACATCCGACGCCTCCATCAAAACGTCCGGGCGCTCCTTTCTGCGCGCAAGGAAATACGCCCTGGCTCCATCCACATCGCGTCTTGCAAAATAACCGGCGAGCTGCTCTTTCATCTCTCTTGTCTCCGCTTTCTCACCGATCATGCCCACCTTACACTCACACACCGAAAGTTCCTGCACCGTCACCCAGACCAGCAGCAGGAACTCGGAGATAAATCCGAACACGCGCTTGTGGTAGGCATCCTCCCCCGTCTCCAGGCAGATCGGTTTTTCCACTTCGGCAAATATGGAAAAGAGCCAGCTGCAGTACGAATCATAAAGTTCCTTCGACGTGACAAACATATTCCCGAAATACGTCCTTGTGCCGTGCACCAGCCTCTCGAACGCCGGATAATACACCGGATAGAGTTCTTTTATCACCTCTCCCGCCGCATCCAGTGCCTTTTTATTATGATTGGCACAGAAACCGTAATAGTAGGAATTATTGAGTGCCACCTGCTTCGTCGTTATCAGATCGTACTCTGATAAAAGCTTTTCGTAATCGTCCTCCATAAGAATCCGGTCATCCGCCCCGAGCAGATACCTCCGGTAATGGCAGGTACCCACATAATCCACATCATGACAGTTTTTCCACACCCAGTAGAGTCCCGTCAGCTCACTGTAATAGCAATTTTTAGCCGAAATATTTTCTCCGGTGTCATCCCCCGGATAGCCCAGGTCTTCCCCGCACGCGCGCCCCACATGGAGTGGACGAAACAGCGGACTCTGCGGCATCTCAAACTTTTTATGCGTCATGACATAGATATGGATCTTCATTTTTCCTCCAGGAACATATGTTTGTATTTTCATTTACTTTTGTTCACTTCTCTGCTATAATACACCATCATAAGGAGGATTTCCATATGCCGCAGCCACTCATTTATCACATTGCTGTCTCTTATACACATCTCCGAGCCCACGAGACTAGGCATGATCTCG
>ENA-OYZS01000438-OYZS01000438.1-human-gut-metagenome-genome-assembly--contig:-NODE-438-length-10681-cov-6.360907_pt1 | contig 10681 bp, 10 predicted proteins | sample MGYA00244077_ERZ653478 | MGnify/ENA primary metagenome ERZ653478 (study PRJEB26926, sample SAMN06164946) | human gut metagenome | biome: ENVO:00009003; feature: ENVO:2100002; material: ENVO:00002003... | reverse complement strand
TAAATCCATAATGCTTCATTTTTATACATAGCAAAAATATAAGAATGAAAAAAGGGCGACAAGATAGAATCGCGGAGACGCTTACCATCTCTGTAAGTTTGTCCCAGACTCCCCCCGCCCGGTCTTCTATTTCCGAAGCGAGACCTTTTCCTCTTGAATGGCAATCTTGCCACGCGCTATCTTATATAGTCAAGCCAAGGATACACACAGTTTTTCGTCCGATAGAAATCGTTGCGCTACCCTTTCCTGTTTATCGTTTCACCTTAGTGATGAAGTTTTATCACTAAGGTGATCAATTTTCATCACATGGGTGATACTGTTTCATCACACAGGTGAAACGATAAATAAAAAAGGAAGCATACGTCATTCCGACTGCCGGTTATTCCAACCCTTCCAGCATTCTCTTTAAAACAACTGTAGCAGAAATTTCCCGGTTGGCCGCTTCAGGAATAACCAACGAAGTAGGCGCTTCAATCACCTCATCGGTCACAATCATGTTTCTTCTCACCGGCAGACAATGCATAAAGAAAGCATCGTTTGTCACTGCCATGTGCGCTGCATCTACCGTCCAGTTCATATCCTTGCTCAGGATCTTTCCATAGTCGGCAGGACGGGTGACACCGGGACATGCCCAGTTCTTGGCATAGATAAAGTCAGCCCCTTCAAAGGCTTTCATCTGGTTGTATTCCACCTTCGCTCCACGGACAAACTTCGGGTCCAGCTCATAGCCTTCGGGATGAGTGATGACAAAATCCACATCGGCCTCGTTCATCCAGTCGGCAAACGAGTTGGGAACGGCCTGAGGCAATGCACGCGGATGCGGCGCCCAAGTCAAGACCACCTTGGGACGGTCTTTCTTCTTATACTCCTCGATAGTAATCAGGTCGGCGAAAGCCTGCAACGGATGACCGGTAGCGGCTTCCATGGAGAATACAGGCTTGCCGGAATACTTGATGAACTGATTCAGAATCTTTTCGGTATAATCATCCTCGCGGTTCTCAAAATGAGCGAACGAACGCACACCGATGATATCACAATAAGAAGCCATCACCGGAATAGCCTCCAGTAAATGTTCACTCTTGTCGCCATCCATAATGACACCGCGCTCAGTTTCCAGCTTCCATGCACCTTGATTCACATCGAGTACAATCACATCCATCCCCAAGTTACGAGCTGCCTTCTGGGTACTCAAACGGGTACGCAGACTGTTGTTGAAGAAAATCAGCAGGCAAGTCTTATGCTTTCCCAGGGTTTCATATTTGTAGCGGTCTTTCTTGATTTCGAAAGCTTCGGCAAGGGCACTCTTCAAGTCGCCCAAATCGTGTACGTTTGTAAAGTATCTCATAATTTTTTCATTTATAGTATTATTGTCTTATTTGTCCATCCCCCTGAATAATCCACTTGTATGTGTTCAGTTCCTCCAGTCCCATCGGACCACGGGCGTGGAGCTTCTGCGTGCTGATACCTATTTCCGCTCCCAGTCCGAACTCACCTCCATCGGTGAACGAAGTAGGCACATTCACATAGACACAAGCCGCATCCACCATCTTCATAAAATAATCGGCCGCCCGGTCATTCTCCGTCACAATACATTCACTATGTCCCGAACCATAGATAGAAATGTGGGCCACAGCCGCCTGTATGGTCATAGTCGCCGTCACTGCCATTTTGTAATCCAGAAACTCTGTTCCGAAAGTATCCGTAGAAGCATGTTTCAGCAAGTGGGAAGGGTAAGAAGTCTTCAGATAATTGTAACACAAGTCATCGGCATAGATTTCCACGTTGTCCTGCTGCAAACCGCTACAAAGAGTGGAAAGGTCGGTCAGCCGGTTCACATCTACAATCAGACAGTCCAAGGCATTGCACACGCTGACACGGCGTGTCTTGGCGTTGCGGATAATGGCGGCTCCTTTCGCCACATCACCCTCCTTGTCAAAATAAACGTGACACACACCGGCTCCTGTCTCGATAACGGGAATCGTGGCGTTCTGCCGCACATAGTCTATCAGCCCCTTGCCGCCGCGGGGGATAATCAGATCCACATAGCCGCGGGCATGGAGCAGCGCGTCGGCCGAATCATGTCCTGCCGGCAACAATGCCACCAGATAAGGAGACAAGTGGGCTACATCCAGCAAGGTATTCCGGATAATCTCCACTAGGATACGGTTGGAGAAATCGGCATCGCTCCCCCCCTTTAATATACAGGCGTTGCCGGATTTGAAACAAAGTGCAAACACATCCAAAGTCACATTAGGACGAGCTTCATAAATAATGCCTATCACCCCGAAAGGCACACTTACCTTGGTCAGCTTCATGCCATTGGGACGCACGGCCTGGCTCAGTATCCTTCCCGATGGAGAAGGCTGCGTGGCTACCTGTCGTATGCCTTGGGCTATGGCGTGAATACGTTCCGCCGTCAGTTTGAGACGGTCATATTTGGGATTCGACGGATCCATCGCTGCCAGATCCTTGGCGTTCTCTTCCAGAATCCGGTCCGTAGCAGCCTCCACCCTGTCGGCCAATGCATACAAGGTGTCATTGATGATCTCCTCCTTGCAGAAAGCAAGAGATCCTTTTGCCTGCCGCACCTGTTTAAAAATATCTTTTATCTGTTCCATAGTCACTTCATTTTATCTAAATCATTACCACACCGCATCAGTCCAAATACAAATAATCATAGTGTACCATAGGTTTCTGTCCATGTTTCCCCTGCAATGCACGCGCTTCTGCCGAATCAAATCCGATGCGTCCCACTCCTATCTGCCTGCCCCGGTGGTCTATGATTTTCACTATATCATCTTTTTCAAATTCCCCTTCTATGCGGACCACTCCCACAGGAAGCAGGCTTACCGCCTTCTGTCCTTTCAACACTTTCACGGCCTGTTCGTTCAAATGCAACTCGCCTTTGGCAAAGCCTTCGCTATGGGCAATCCACTTTTTCACGCTGGATACTCCGCCTTCTGCCGGAATAAAGCGCGTACAAACCGTCTCTGCCGGATGTTGCAGCAAATCGACCAGAATATGGTCTTTCTTGCCGTTGGCTATAATGACGGTAATGCCCTCATCGGCCACTTTACGGGCAATGGTAGTCTTGGTCAGCATACCGCCCCGGCCGAATCCCGATTTCTCCGTCTGTATATAGTCCGAAAGATCCTTTCCCTGCTCCACCTCCCGTATCACCTGCGTACCGGGGGTAGAAGGAGAACCATTGTATATGCCGTCAATATTGCTCAGTATGATTAACGCCTGCATATCCATCATGGAAGCGATCATTCCCGAAAGCTCGTCATTGTCTGTAAACATCAGTTCGGTGACCGAAATGGTATCATTCTCATTTACGATAGGTATGACACCGTTCTCCAGCATCACCATCATACAGTTGCGCTGGTTCAGGTAATGACGGCGCGTGCCGAAACTTTCTTTCGTAGTCAGCACCTGCCCGACGGGAATACCGTGTTCGCGAAACAGCTCATAGTACCGGTTGATCAGTTTTGCCTGGCCCACCGCCGAGAAAAGCTGCCTTTGCTCCACGCTATCCAATTTCTTGGAAGGCTTGATCTCGCTGCGTCCCGAAGCTACCGCCCCGGATGAAATCAGAATGACTTCCACCCCGGCTTTGCGCAATTCCGCCACCTGGTCTACCAATGCCGACATACGCGTCACATCCAGCGTACCGTCTTTACGCGCCAACACATTACTACCGATCTTTACTGCTATTCTTGTAAACTGAACTGCCATTTCTCTTGTTATTTTAGAAACACAAATATAGATATTAAAATCAATCTGTAAAGTCAAATAAGCCAAAAATTAACCTTTATCGTATTTGTGTGCATGTATTTTAATTCTCATCTTTGCAAAATGAAAATATATAACGATAATATTCAATAGGCAAACGTATGGTTAAAGCTATTTTTTTCGATATTGACGGTACACTGGTTTCTTTTGAAACACATAAGATTCCTGCTTCGACCCAAGAAGCATTAAAGACACTTCGTGATAAAGGCATTAAAATATTTATTGCTACCGGACGCCCACAATGTTTAATAAACAACCTGGGTGACTTAGAGTTTGACGGGTATATCACCGTAAACGGAAGCTATTGTTTTACCGCCGGCCACCAGCCCATTTATAAAGGTTGCATCCCGCAAGAAGACATTGAACGGCTTATCACTTTTCAACAGAAATATCCGGTACCTTTCGTTTTTGCATACGGCAATGAAATGTTCGTCACTGAAGTGAATGACAGAGTACAGGCTGTTTCCGATCTGATTGAAATTCCTGTTCCCCCTGTCGCCTCCATAGAAGAAGCCCGTGGAAAAGACATCCTGCAAATAATGGGGTACTTTACGGCCGAAGAGGAAAAAGAAACAGATATATTCGGCAAAGTGCTGACCCATTGCGAGCCAATGCTATCCATTGTTTGCCGACATCATTGCACGGGGCAACAGTAAAAGTACGGGAATAGACAAGGTACTGGAATATTTCGGCATCAACCTGAAAGACACCATGGCTTTCGGTGACGGCGGCAATGATATCCCCATGCTGAAACACGTAGCCACAGGGATAGCTATGGGAAACGCCGAACCTCATGTAAAAGCTGTGGCCGACTATGTGACCACCTCCGTAGATGAAGACGGAATAGCCAATGCGTTGAAACATTTCGGATTAATCTAAAGAAGGTTCGATAAAAGGAAAATGAATGCAGAGAGTATCCTCATGAGAGATCCCAAACTAAGGTTTTTCATGTCGTTTATTAATTTAAGAGATGCAAAGATATTCATTTACTTCTTATTAATTCGTTTCTTGTTTTGATTTCTTGACCCATTTTTCCAGAAAACTCTTTATCTTTACGCAAAATATTTATTAATTGCGAATCTATGAAGAAAACCAATTCTATCCTTTGCGCATTTGTATTGGCAGGCTCGCTCTTCGGCTGTTCCACAACACAGCAGAAGACAAGCGAAACTGACTACACGCAGTATGTTAACACGTTCATCGGAGCAGCAGACAACGGACATACCTTTCCCGGTGCCTGCCGTCCTTTCGGCATGATCCAGACAAGCCCCGTAACCGGAGCTGTCGGCTGGAGATATTGTTCGGAATATGTGTACACCGACTCCCTGATATGGGGATTTACCCAGACACACCTGAATGGAACAGGGTGTATGGACCTGGGAGACATCCTGGTGATGCCGGTTACCGGAACACGCGCCCGTGCCTGGGACGCTTATCGCAGCCACTTCCCCAAAGACAAGGAAGCAGCGACTCCCGGATACTACACCGTAGAGCTGGCCGACCCCGGCGTGAAGGCCGAACTGACCGCCTCTCCCCATGCCGCCCTGCACCGTTATACCTATCATAACGCCGACTCGGCATCTGTATTGATTGACCTTCAGCACGGACCTGCGTGGAACGAAAACCAATACCATTCGCAAGTACAAAGTTGCGAAACCAATTGGGAAGATGCACAAACCTTGACCGGACATGTACGCAACAGCGTATGGGTGAACCAGGATTACTTTTTTGTTATGAAGTTCAATCGTCCCGTCATAGATACCCTGTATCTGCCCATGGCCGAAACTGAAAAAGGGAAACGCATCATCGCTACTTTTGACATGAAGCCGGGAGAGGAACTGCTGATGAAAGTAGCCATGTCCACCACCGGCGTGGATGGAGCCAAGAAGAATATGGAAGCGGAAATAGCCGACTGGAATTTTGAAGGAGTGAAGCAAGCAGCCCACAACGAATGGAACAATTATCTGAGCCGCATTGAAGTAACGGGTACGGATGACGAGAAGACCAACTTCTATACCAGCTTCTACCATGCCCTGATACAGCCCAACCAAATCTCGGACGTAGACGGATGGTACCGTAATGCAGCCGATTCCATCGTTAAAGCCGGTAACGGAGCTTTTTATTCCACTCTCTCCTTATGGGACACTTACCGTGCCGCCCATCCGTTTTACACCTTAATGGTTCCTGAAAAAGTAGACGGATTCGTCAATTCATTGGTAGAACAGGCTGAAGTACAGGGCTTCCTGCCTATCTGGGGACTTTGGGGAAAAGAGACATATACCATGATTGGCAACCACGGTGTTTCAGTTATCGCCGAAGCGTACCGCAAAGGGTTCCGGGGTTTTGACGCCGAACGTGCCTTCAATGCTATCAAAAATACCCAGACCGTATCTCATAAACTGAAATCCGATTGGGAAACTTATATGAAATACGGTTATTTCCCTACAGACTTGATTAAGACAGAATCAGTATCCTCCACACTGGAATCGGTATATGACGATTATGCCGCAGCCGATATGGCCCAACGTATGGGTAAAGAGGAAGATGCCGCTTATTTTGCCAAACGTGCCGATTTTTATAAGAACCTGTTTGATAAAGAAACGCAGTTCATGCGTCCCCGTAATGCTGACGGAAGTTGGAAATCTCCCTTCAACCCTAGTCAGGTTGCCCACATGGAAAGTACCGGTGGAGACTATACCGAAGGTAATGCATGGCAGTACACCTGGCATGTGCAACATGATGTGCCGGGGCTTATTGAGTTATTCGGCGGAGAACAGGCATTCTTAAACAAATTGGATTCTTTGTTCACCTTGAAACTGGAAACCACCCAGGCAGATGTTACCGGCTTGATCGGTCAATATGCACACGGCAACGAACCCAGCCATCACATTACTTATTTATATACGTTGGCAGGCCGCCCCGAACGTACCCAGGAACTGATCCGTGAAATCTTTGATACGCAATATCGTCCCGAACCCGACGGACTCTGTGGCAATGACGACTGCGGACAGATGTCAGCATGGTATATGTTCTCGGCTATGGGGTTCTATCCGGTAGATCCGGTAAGTGGCAATTATGTCTTCGGCGCTCCGCAGCTGCCTGAAATCGTTTTGAATCTGGCCGACGGAAAGACTTTCACGATCATTGCCGAAGGATTGTCAAAGGAACACAAGTACATTGACAGCATCACACTGAACGGTGAACCCTATACAAAGAATTATATCTCGCATGAAGATATTTTGAAGGGTGGAACTTTGGTGTATAAGATGAAATAAGGAATCTACCTCATTACAGGAAGAGGGTATAACAGCCGGCTCCGGCTATATACCCTCTTCCTGTTTTCTGCTCCTGATGCTTTCCAAAGGATCATAATGCTCCAGGTATCATGTCCTTATCCATGAAACATGATCATTATCTGCATAACTTCTGCTTTAGATATCTTGTAACTGCCATATTAAATTATTGCCATGGACCATGTCAAGTCAGAGCATGGTACAATGGGCAACACAAAAATACAACTCTCATATTTGCTCAATCCAAACTTTATTGCGTTATTTGCGTTACATGTTTTATGTAACATAAAAACAGCAATGAAGAATATTCCTACTAATCCATTTTTAATAACCGGTTACCAAGGACCCGACTATTTCTGTGACCGCGAAAATGCTTAGTGTGAAATAGAAACTTGAAAGAGCTTGAACACCTGATCCACAGAACCGAAATCTATCTTATTTTCTTCGATGTATCGGTTCCATCGGACTTGTTGTTTTTTAGGGAAAAGCTTTAAAAAACTCTTCTTGTTATAAAAGCGTTTCGTTTTTTTACCTACACCAACTTCGTAGGTTTTATTAATTCCGGTAACGATACGTTGGGCGTCCTGTATGCCACCGGACAACCCTGTACCTGTTAATCCTGAATAGTTATCCACGGAAGCCGTTTGTGTAGTTCCTCCATACGAAATCTTTTTGGGGGCTCTTCGTGTATCACCTGTATAGATTACATTGAATTTGGGCTGAGCTTGGATTACCTCTACCGCTTCTTGCTTTCCTATCAAGAAACTTCTGTTGCCTATGCGAAGCACCGCTATCAATTCCGGATCAGAAAACTCCTTTTCTTGTTGTTCCGGATCTTTAAAGACATAATGCTTCTTTATCAGGTCATAATTAACCGGAGCCGTAAACTGTCTTCCATCTTTATATACAATCAAGCAATCTTGAAATTCATCAAACAGATAAGAGGAATTGTCCTTAGTATTTTGCGCAAACAGACCCACACAGAATATCCATATCCCTAACCAACATAAAATCAGTCTCATATATTTTCAGTTAATTGTTTATCTCAAGAAAGGGTGAGCCTGAAGCCCACCCTTTCATTTATTATAAAAAAGAATTCACCTGCGTTACGGAAGGAAAGTAACACGTACTTCATACATACGCTGATGTTGCTCCACTCCAGCAGGGCGATGAGCGATATTCTTCACCAGATAACGACGAGGCTTGGTAAAATCTCCCGGCATACCCAATTTAGGAGAGTCACCTACGGGTTCTACCGTACAGACAGAATAGCTTACCAGATAAAGTTCACCTATGATTTCATTCTTTCTAACAGGAAGAACTACATATTGTGAACGGTTATCAACAGGATTCACCAATTCAAAGTCACCGGAGAACTTGCTGCCATCAAACAAGAACCCCTTGTTAGCTGTCGAATATTGTACATCCGAAGCGGCATATACGTTTAATACATACACCTTGCCATCAGGCGCACTGCTATCGGATTCTATTGTTTCCGAACCTTCCACTTTTATTGATTCTCCGGCAGCCACAACTTTCCCATCCGGCATGGTATAGGGAGCCCCCGTTCTGTTAACCCACGTAAAAACGTCAGAACTTCCAATCAAACGAGTATCAATATAATTGTCCACCCATTTGTTCCAGTTAACTGCATAAATCTTGTCATTAAACAATTCCCGGGCTTTTAACTCGATTTTGCTTACCCCTACTTCTGAATAAACAGATTCCGGTGCCTCTTCATAAGTCAATCCGGCAGTACAACTAGAAATAACTGATGCACTGCACAACACAGCTGCACCTATACATATTTTATTTAGCAATTTATTCATCATAACTATCTTTTTTTAATTGTTATAGTTGAAGTTTTTCCATCCCGGATTCTGTTGCAATTGTGTATAGTCTCTCAACATGGACTGTGAAAATGGTACAAAGTAGTATCTTGCATCATCAAACTTTCTTTCATAATAAGAATACGGCATCTCAAAAGTCTGGAATTTAGGAGTAAAATATCCTTCACCACCCGGCTCTACAGGATAACCATTCTCACCAGCCTTTTCGCTTTCCATACCTTTACGGAAAATCCATAATCCTCTGGAAGGAGTATTCAACTCTTCAATAGTCGTTTTGCCTTCTGCTTCCCCCCAACGCAATAAATCGAAATAACGGAAGCCCGGACATTCAAATGCAAATTCCAAACGACGTTGCAGTTTCATTTCATTCCACAAATCATTGCCGTCATAATTAGGCAATCCGGCACGATTACGGATTTCATTGATATAGCCTGCCGCATCGGTCTTGCCTAGTTTAATACTTGCCTCGGCACAATTCAGCAACACTTCCGCATACCGTACATTGAAATAGCAAGTCTGACGCTGGGTGTCAAAATCCAAAGTCCCGTCCGTATTGATTTTATTAAACTGAGAGTACTTCCTTGAATAATAACCAGTTATTGTTTGTGCGGAAGCTCTGTTGATTGGTGCGGAATTTAAATTTTCCATCACTCTATACCCAGAATGTAAAGCACTGTATTTTAAGGTCTTTTCATCTAGTGTAGTATTGTCAATCCAAGTTTGAATAATATAACGTTCTTCTTCCGGTCCCATATATGCTCCATCGTAAGTAACTGTGGAATAGAAGCGGCTATCGCGATTCTTGAACATATCGCGATAATTAGCAGATTCTCCTTCTAATTCTCCTTCTGCATTTCTATGGATTCCCATGGCTTTTGCCTGTGAAGTTTCCCACCAATTTTTCCATTTGCCATCAGCGTCATCTTTCTGTAAATAACAGTCTACCAAATCCTGTGTAGGAAATAAACCTGAACGACGCCCGTAAGAATAAGTCGCATCTTCGGTTGCTCCATAATAATTCCCGTCAGGTCCGTTCTTTGCAGTTGGATTGAAACCACTACGTTGGTTTTCTTTAAACATGACCGGCCAAATTGACTCAACGCTTGTATGTGACTCTGTTTTTGTGAACAGATCCTCATAATTCGGTTCCAAACTGTACTTGCCTATCAATCCTTTAGCTGCATTATAAGCCAATTCATAATAATGATTTGCATTCTTCTCAAACTTGAACAAGCCTTCAGCGTCATCCGAATATAGACCTTTGGCTGAAGCATCGGCCGCATTGGCTGCATATAAAGCCACGCGCGAAATGTATGCGTTAGCTACATCTTCATTTACCATACCAAGCGTATGCGTTCCACCATAAGCTTTAAAATAATCTACGGATTTCTGCAAATCGTCTAGAATATTGTCGAAAATAGTTTCGCGTTTGGTACGAGGCAAATAGGTTTCATCTTCAATCGTTAACGCTTTGTCTACATAAGGAACGCTTCCCCAAAACTTTTCCATGTCAAAATAAATAAAAGCACGGAAAAAGTAACATTCACCCAAGAATTGGTTCTTCTGAGCTTCTGTCAATATGCTGCTGGAAGAAATTTTTTCAATTCCAAGATTTACAGCACGAATGTTTTTATAAGCTCCACTCCATGGGGCGCTGAAACAAGTGATACCATTATTTTCATCATAAGTACGTTTGTTAAAATTGTACTGTCGATACGCTGTCTCTTATACACATCTCCGAGC
>ENA-OYZS01000415-OYZS01000415.1-human-gut-metagenome-genome-assembly--contig:-NODE-415-length-10850-cov-5.439185_pt1 | contig 10850 bp, 10 predicted proteins | sample MGYA00244077_ERZ653478 | MGnify/ENA primary metagenome ERZ653478 (study PRJEB26926, sample SAMN06164946) | human gut metagenome | biome: ENVO:00009003; feature: ENVO:2100002; material: ENVO:00002003... | reverse complement strand
AGCGTCAGATGTGTATAAGAGACAGGACTATGATCGTGACAAATGGGGGATTATGGCCAAAATGGTTTTGAAATGGGGAGAGCGGATGGGATGCCTGTTTGCGGATGAGGTAATAGTCATCAGTGAGGTGATCCGCAATCTGATCAGACGGAAATATGGTAGAACCGAGCAGGTTCATCTGATTTATAATGGTGTGCCTTGTCCCGATTATACGAACTGTCCTGAGTATTTTAGGGAATTGGGGATAACTGAAAGAAACTACATATTGGGTATGTGCCGTTTTGTACCCGAAAAGAATCTTCATCATTTGGTGGAGGCTTTTCGGAGGGTGGATAAAAAAGGATGTCGGCTGGTGTTAGCCGGAGATACGGATTTTGAGGATGAATATTCGCGTGCATTGAAAAGGGAAGCGAGGGAAAACGGGGTGATACTGACCGGATTCGTGAAAGGGAAAAAACTACATTCACTTTTGACAAACGCCCGTTGTTATGTGTTGCCTTCGTCGCATGAGGGGCTTCCTATCGCTCTGTTGGAAGCCATGAGTTACCGGTTGCCTGTCATTGTGAGTGATATTCCCGCCAATAAAGAAATGGGGCTGGATGCCAGCTGTTATTTTGAAACCGGTAATATAGAGCAGCTGGCTGATAGATTACAGGAAATAATAGATGGGGATTTTAAACAGGTACATTACGATATGGAAAAGTATGGATGGGATGGAATAGCTCTCCGGGTGGCTGATGTTTATGAAAATCTGAAAAAATGAGAACACTTTCATTGGTCGGGCTGATGGTGCTTCTGTTGTGTCCGTCTGCTTTGAGAGCCCAGTTTGTGTATGGAACGACAGGTTTGCTTCACATGCCGACAGGGGAGATGCAGCGTGACAAGACTTTTATGTTTGGCTGCGCTTTTCTGGATACGGAAGCGACACCGGGGCATTGGAGTTATGATACGGGTAATTATTTTATTAATATAACCATTTTTCCTTGGTTGGAAGTAGGATATACCTGTACTTTGCATAAGGCTCCTTATGGCAGTACGTATTATCCGGAATCAGTCTGGGGCAAATATTGCAATCAGGATCGTCAATTCTCGGGCAGGTTGCGCCTTTGGAAAGAAGGCTGGTGGAAGGAATGGACTCCTCAGATTGTGTTAGGAGCGAACGATCCCGGTACCAATGACAGGACTTCTGAAAAGGATTATGGTATCGGTATGACTGGTAGTGCATCCGGAAACGGTCATTGGCAGCGGTATTATCTGGCTGTTACAAAACATCTGTCTATTAGAAATACAGGAGAGTTAGGTATCCATTTGGCATACGTCTATAACAAACGGACAGATTATCATTTGAATGGTCCTGCCATAGGTGCTAATTTCCGCTTTCAATTACTCGGCAATCAGCCTTTGATGAAAGCCGTTAATAAACTGAACCTTATGGCTGAATATGACGCCCGTACAATGAATATAGGTGCTGAATACAGCTTTTGGAAAGATTATATCAATGTCGTGATAGAGTTCAACCGCTGCCGTTACTTTTCCGGCGGAGTGGTTTTTAAAGTCCACCTGAAATAATAAAAGGAGTGGCTGTCAGTCTTTGATTTTCTTTTTATACACTTCCCCTCTGCTCATTACTTCCTTAACGAAATTGTAGGTTTCCACCCCTCGGAAGTATCCATTCTTACAAACCGGATCATTGAAATATTCTTCATTACTTTTAAGCAGAATATAGTTATCTACGCTGTTGTCCCATACATATTTATTCTTGCCGTATTTTTCAGCCAGTGCTATGGCATCCAGTACGTGTCCTATTCCGGCGTTATAAGCCGCCAAGACAAATTTCATCCGTTCGTTTTCATCTTTTATTGCGTTGAAAGAACGGGAAGTGGCAGCAATATATTTCACGGCGGCCTTTATACTCTCTTCCGGATTCTGTTCTTTACCGGGAGGAACTCCCATAGCACGCGCCGTCCGGGGCATGAGCTGCATTAATCCTTTCGCGCCTGCCCATGATACGGCTGTCGTATCAAAATTAGATTCTGTATAGGCTAGGGAAGCTAAAATACGCCAGTCCCAATCTATTTCTTTGGCATATTTCTTGAATAGAGTGTCGAAGTGTGAAATCTTTCCGTCTTTGATGGACAAGATGGAACCGTGAGGTGTCCGTTTGCTTATTTCAAAATAACGCTTGCTACTGGCCTGATAGGCAGGAGAAGTCATATTTTCCTGATGCCATTTAGTAGCAGCTTCACCTAGTAGCGGTGAGGTCTTACGTACGGCCCATGAGGCACGTTGGTCAAAACTGACAGCCAGGTCAATATTCAGATTGGGGTAATAAGTCTTGTTTAATTTGGCAAGGTCGTTATCACAGATGGCATAATCTATCTCACCATTGGAAACCTGCATGATTAAATCCTCGGTGGTGATGCTGTCATTATCGACTTCGTGTATCAATATACCGCCACCCAGTTCTTTATCCAGATTGATGAGACGTTCCAGATACTTTCCTGGTTTTACATAGACCTCTTTCCCGATTAATTCTGTCACATTATTCAGTGCTTTCTTCTTTTTTTGAGTATTACGTTGTACCAATACCTGATGGGTGATGATATCTTCCCCGCAAAACTCTACACTGTCTTTGAACTCTTTGGTGACAGGCAGATTATAGGCTATCAGGTCTCCTTCTCCTTGTAATAGTTTATGAACCAGGTCACGTGCATTCTGTGCTACTTTTATTTTCAGTTTTACGTCCAATGAACGGGCAAACTGATCGGCCAGCTCATACTGGAATCCCATAGGCTCGCCCCGATAGTCGAAATAAGAAGTGGAACTGTTCAGTGTCAGGACTACTAATTCTCCGCTGTCTTTTATTTGCGGCAAATCATAATTTGTCACTTCGGCAGATTGTTGCCGGTTACGGCACGCTGTCATGCATATACAGGCAAGAACTAATAGCCAGACATTTTTCATCTTCCTAAAATCTTTTCAATATATAGTTTAAGGATTTCAATGGCCTTTTGGTTGTTGCCTCCATTGGGGATAATAATATCGGCATATTGCTTGGTAGGCTCTATGAATTCGTCATGCATCGGTTTCAGAATGTTCCGGTATTTGTCTATCAGCATTTCCAAGGGATGGCCGCGTTCCACCATGTCGCGGGTAATCACACGCAGCAAACGTTCGTCGGGTTCGGCATCCACAAAAATCTTTAAGTCCATCAAGTCTCGTAACTCTTTATCATAGAGACTCATGATACCTTCCACAATGATGACTTCCTTTGGCTCTACACGAACTGTTTCGGGCAGGCGTGTACATACTAGATAAGAATAGGTGGGCTGCTCAATGGGATGCCCTTGGCGCAGGTCGGCAATCTGTTGTTCAAAGAGCGGCCAGTCAAAAGCATCGGGATGGTCGAAATTGGTTTGTTTACGTATTTCCAAGGGAATGGATGACTGATCGTTATAATATGAGTCTTGTGGAATGACTGCAACGGAACCTGGGGGCAGGCTCTCTATGATTTTTCTAACTACAGTGGTCTTTCCTGAACCGGTTCCGCCGGCTATACCAATAATTATCATAATAATAGAATGTATTTTAAAACAAAACTGTTACTTTTGCATCAGGTTAAATACTTTAGCCCTGTGTCGATTACAAAAGTAGGATAATTAATTAAAATATCAAGTATGGTTAAGCACATTGTTTTATTTAAATTGAAAGAAACTCTTTCACAAGAAGAAAAATTGAAAGTGATGAATGATTTTAAAGCGGCTATTGAAGCTTTGCCGGTCAAGATAGGTTTTATCCGTCATATATTTGTGGGACTGAATGCCAATTCTGCTGAAAAATGGGATATTTGTCTGGATAGTGAATTCGATACGCTGGCAGATGTCAATGCCTATGCCGTTCATCCGGATCATGTAGCTGCAGCCGGCCTTTTGAAGGAGGTTAAGGCTGATCGTGCTTGTGTGGATTATGAATTCTAAAAGATAGCCTATGAAAAAGATAATCAATCCCTGGAAAGGGATGGAAGGATATAATTGCTTTGGCTGTGCTCCCAACAATGAAGCCGGAGTGAAGATGGAATTTTATGAGGATGGGGATGAGGTAATTAGTATATGGAAACCTCAGCCACAGTTTCAGGGATGGATTGATACGTTGCATGGCGGTATTCAGGCGGTGCTGCTGGATGAGATTTGTGCATGGGTGGTTTTGCGTAAACTACAGACTACCGGTGTTACGTCCAAAATGGAAACCCGCTATATGAAACCTGTTAATACCAACGATTCGCATATCGTATTGAAGGCTTCCATAAAGGAGAGGAAGCGCAATATCGTATTTGTAGAAGCGGCTATTTATAATAATAAGGAGGAACTTTGCGCCAAGGCGCTGTGCACTTATTTCACTTTTTCTCAAGAGAAGGCAAAGGAAGAAATGCATTTCTTGAACTGCGAGGTGGAGCAAGATGAGATAATACCTTTAATTTGAAAGAAAAAATAAAGTTTTTGCGATAATTATTTGCTGATATTAAATATAAACTTTATTTTTGTCGAAAGTAAAAAGAAAAGACTATGGTTAGAACTGCTACACATCATCATCATTTTCCTAACGAATAATTCGGTGGGCTAAGGTGATATTGTAGTATAATGATATAGGGCTTGCCGAAAACGGTAAGCCCTTTTTATTGCCGGTTAATAATTAAAAACAGATAGAATCATGCTTAGAATTGCAGTACAGTCAAAAGGCCGTTTGTTTGAAGAGACAATGGCATTATTACAAGAGGCAGATATTAAAATCTCCACTTCTAAAAGAATTCTTTTAGTACAGTCGTCTAATTTTCCGATCGAAGTTCTTTTTCTTCGCGATGATGATATTCCTCAGTCGGTGGCTGGTGGAGTGGCTGATTTAGGGATCGTAGGCGAGAATGAGTTTGTAGAGAGAAAAGAGGACGCTGAGGTGATTAAACGTTTGGGGTTCAGCAAGTGCCGTTTGTCATTGGCTATACCTAAAGATGTGGACTATCCGGGTTTGTCTTGGTTTGAAGGACGTAAGATTGCGACTTCTTATCCCGGCATTTTGAAAGATTTCATGGATCGGAATGGCATTCATTCTGATATTCATGTCATTACCGGTTCGGTAGAGATTGCTCCGGGAATCAGTTTGGCAGATGCTATTTTTGATATTGTAAGTTCGGGATCGACTTTGGTAAGCAATAGCTTGAAGGAAGTGGAAGTGGTTATGAAAAGTGAGGCATTGCTGATAGGCAATAAGAATATGTCTGAGGAGAAGAAAGAGATTCTGAACGAACTCTTGTTCCGTATTGAAGCGGTGAAAGCTGCCGAAGACAAGAAATATGTCTTGATGAATGCTCCGACAGAGCGTTTGAAAGAAATTATCGAAGTGCTGCCGGGTATGAAGAGTCCTACTGTGATGCCATTGGCACAAGAAGGATGGAGTTCGGTACATACAGTGCTTGACGAGAAACGTTTTTGGGAGATCATCGGAAAACTGAAAGCATTGGGCGCGGAAGGTATTTTGGTATTGCCCATTGAGAAAATGATATTATAGCCGGTCCATACGTCAGGCGAGATTTGTAAACTTATAAAAGAATACATGTATGAAGAAAATAATATATCCTGAAAAGAAAGACTGGATGGAAATTCTCCGTCGTCCGGCATTGAATACAGACACGCTGCGCAATACGGTTAAAGAAGTGCTGGATAAAGTGAAGACGGAAGGAGATAAAGCGGTGAGGGAATATGAAGAACGTTTTGATAAGGTGAAACTGGACTCACTGGGGGTTACTGAAACGGAAATTGCTGAAGCGGAAAAGGAGGTACCCATTGAATTGAAGGCAGCTATCATGCTGGCACAGAAAAATATTCATACTTTTCATAGTTCTCAGCGGTTTGAAGGGAAAAAGGTGCAGACCGTACCCGGGGTAACTTGTTGGCAGAAGGCGGTTGCTATTGAAAAGGTGGGCTTGTATATTCCCGGAGGCACGGCGCCTTTATTTTCTACCGTATTGATGTTGGCTACTCCGGCACAGATTGCAGGTTGCAAGGAAATCGTACTTTGTACTCCTCCTGATAAAGAAGGAAAGGTTCATCCTGCTATCTTGTATGCGGCAAAATTGGCCGGGGTAAATAAAATATTCAAAGCAGGAGGGGTGCAGGCCATCGCTGCTATGGCATACGGAACGGAAAGTGTGCCTAAGGTTTATAAAATTTTCGGTCCGGGTAACCAATATGTAACGGCTGCCAAGCAGCAGGTTTCTTTGCGGGATGTTGCGATAGATATGCCTGCCGGTCCTTCTGAAGTCGAAGTGTTGGCCGACGAGACGGCTAATCCTGTATTTGTGGCAGCCGATTTGCTTTCACAGGCGGAACATGGAGTTGATAGTCAGGCCATGCTGATAACTACTTCTGAGAAATTAATGAAGGAGGTGGAGTATGAGGTACAACGCCAGTTGGCTTTGCTTACCAGATGGAAAATAGCCGAAAAGTCGTTGGCAAACAGCAAATTGATTTTGGTGAGGGATATGGATGAGGCAATTGCTCTGACGAATGAATATGCTCCCGAGCATTTGATTATCGAGACCAGGGATTATATGGAACAGGCAGAGCGTATTGTCAATGCCGGATCTGTATTTCTAGGTTCACTTACTCCGGAGAGTGCCGGTGATTATGCATCCGGAACCAATCATACTTTACCTACCAATGGTTATGCCAAAGCGTATAGTGGGGTGAGTCTGGATAGTTTTATCCGTAAAATCACTTTTCAGGAGATTAATGGCGAGGGTATTCAGAATATCGGTCCTGCTATTGAGGTGATGGCGGCTAATGAACAACTGGGTGCGCATAAGAATGCAGTAACCGTAAGATTAAAAACAGTATAAAGATGAAAGATTTGAAAGAATTGACGCGCCCGAATATTTGGGCTTTGAAACCCTATTCATCGGCACGTGACGAATATAATGGAGCGGAGGCATCTGTTTTTCTGGATGCCAATGAGAACCCGTACAATACACCTAATAACCGTTATCCTGATCCTATGCAGCGGGAACTGAAGAATATGATAGCTCCTATTAAAAAGGTAGACCCCGATACGATCTTTCTGGGAAACGGCAGTGATGAGGCTATTGACTTGGTGTATCGCGCGTTCTGTATTCCGGGGGTGGATAATGTAGTGGCTATTGACCCTACTTATGGTATGTATCAGGTGTGTGCTGATGTCAACGATGTAGAATATCGCAAGGTGTTATTGGATGAAAACTATCAGTTCAGTGCCGATAAACTATTGGCGGCAACAGACGATCACACCAAACTGGTTTTTCTTTGCTCGCCCAATAATCCTACCGGTAATAACCTGGATCGTAGGGAAATGGAAAAATTACTGGATACTTTTCAGGGATTGGTGATTATAGACGAGGCCTATTCCGATTTTTCTGATGCGCCGTCTTTCCTTGCCGATTTAGATAAATATCCTAATTTGATTGTCTTTCAGACTTTTTCTAAGGCATGGGGATGTGCTGCCATTCGTTTGGGCATGGCCTTTGCGTCTAAAGAAATCATCTCTATTTTCAGTAAGATTAAATATCCGTATAATGTGAATCTGCTGACACAGAAAGAGGCTGTTATGATGTTGCACCGGCATTATGAGGTAGAACGTTGGGTAAAGTCGTTATTGGAAGAACGGACGCGTTTGGTCAATGAATTTGTAGAACTGCCTTGTTGTGAGAAAATCTATCCTACGGATGCCAATTTCTTTCTAGCTAAAGTGACAGATGCCAAGAAAATATATAATTATTTGGTAGGTAAAGGTATCATAGTGCGTAACCGTACCAGTATTTCTTTATGTCGTGATTGTTTGCGTGTGACCATTGGTACACGTCCGGAGAATGATATGTTGTTGGAAGCATTGAAGAATTATGAATGTTGAAGTATGAAGAAAGCGTTGTTTATAGATCGTGACGGTACGTTGGTTATAGAGCCACCGATTGACTACCAATTGGATTCTTTCCATAAATTGGAGTTTTATCCTAAGGTTTTTCGTAATTTGGGATTTATCCGCAGCAAACTCGACTTTGAATTTGTGATGGTTACCAATCAAGACGGCCTCGGTACTTCTTCTTTTCCTGAGGATACCTTTTGGCCGGTGCACAACCTGGTGTTGAAGACATTGGAGGGGGAAGGCATCATTTTTGATGATATCTTGATAGACCGCAGTTTTCCGGAAGACCATGTGTCTACCCGTAAGCCTGGAACAGGAATGATGGGAAAATATCTTACCGGTGATTATGATTTGGCTAACAGTTTTGTTATTGGTGATCGTGCTACAGATGTGGAACTGGCTAGAAATATGGGCTGTAAGGCTATTTTGTTGCAAGAAAATATGGATATTCTGAAGGAAAAGAATTTGGAATCCTACTGTGTATTGGCGACTACGGATTGGGATAAGGTCGCTGAATTCCTTTTTGCCGGAGAACGTATAGCGGAGGTCCGTCGTACTACGAAGGAAACGGATATTTATATCAGCTTAAATTTAGATGGCAGCGGAAAATGTGATATTTCCACAGGTATTGGTTTTTTTGATCACATGTTGGAACAGATTGGAAAGCATGGTGGTATTGACCTGACCATTAAAGTAAAAGGTGATTTGGAAGTGGATGAACATCATACTATTGAAGATACCGCCATTGCTTTGGGTGAATGTATTTATCGGGCATTGGGCAGCAAGCGTGGCATTGAGCGTTACGGATATTGCTTGCCCATGGATGATTGTCTTTGTCGGGTAGCTTTGGATTTTGGCGGTAGAGCATGGTTGGTATGGGATGCTGAGTTTCATCGGGAGAAAATAGGGGAGATGCCTACCGAGATGTTTCTTCATTTTTTTAAATCATTGAGTGATGCAGCTCGTATGAATTTAAATATCAAAGCCGAGGGGCAGAATGAGCATCATAAAATAGAAGGTATTTTCAAAGCTTTGGCTCGTGCCATAAAGATGGCTGTGCGAAGAGATATTTACCATTTTGAAGTACCCTCAAGCAAGGGATGTATTTAAGTCGGCTTCAAAGACAAAGTAACTTAACTTAGTTGGGCGAGTAAGTTAAGTTACTTTGTCTTTGAAGCCGACTTACTTTTTTATGTGGTTTATAGCTCTTCGCATTCTTTCAGCCATGAAGCTGCACTGGCATCGCTCGGCATACGCCAGTCTCCTCGGGGACTGAGTGATACAGATCCCACTTTGGGACCATCGGGCAGGCAAGAGCGTTTGAATTGTTGTTGAAAGAAACGGCGGCAGAATATAGTAAGCCATTTTTTGATTGTTTCCTCATCGTATGTATCACGAAAAGCGATACTTGCCAGGAAGAATATCTTGGCGGGACGAAAACCGAAACGTAGGAATTGATAAAGGAAGAAGTCATGCAGTTCGTATGGCCCTACCAAATCTTCTGTCTTTTGTTTGATATTGCCGTTTTCATCAGCAGGAATCAGTTCGGGGCTGATAGGAGTGTCTACAATATCGAGCAGGGTAATACGTGATTCATTATCCATGCCATTCAAAGCCACCCAATTTACCAGGTATTTGACCAGTGTTTTGGGAATGCTTCCATTGACTCCGTACATAGACATATGGTCGCCATTGTAGGTGGCCCAGCCTAGGGCAAGTTCTGAAAGGTCTCCTGTACCAATGACAAGACCGCTCAGTTGGTTGGCAACATCCATCAGAATTTGAGTCCGTTCGCGTGCCTGGCTGTTTTCGTAGGTTACATCGTGTACGGTCATGTCGTGGTTAATATCGTTAAAGTGTTGGATGCAGGATTCCTTTATGCTGATTTCTTTAATGGTAACACCTAGTGAAGCCATCAGGTGGAGAGCATTGTTATAAGTACGGTCGGTAGTACCGAAACCAGGCATGGTGATGCCGATGATACCTTTTCGTGGCAGATCCAATTTATCGAAAGTCTTGGCACAGACCAAAAGTGCCAAGGTGGAATCCAGACCACCGGAAATACCGACTACTACAGTCTTGCAGTGAGTGTGTACCAGACGTTTGGCTAGTCCTGCTATTTGGATAGCGAAGATTTCTTCACAGCGTTCATCCAATTCTTTGCCTTGAGGAACAAAAGGATGAGCTTCTATACTGCGCGTCAGACTAAGATCGCGTGTGTTGACAAATTCTGTACTGATGTGGATGGCGGGACGTCCCGGGCAGTTGCCGATATTGGCGGCAAAAGTGGTATTGGTCAACCGTTCACCACGAAGACGCTCCACGTCTATTTCACTGATGACCAATTGTTCCTTGAATGAGAAACGTTCAGACTCGGCAAGTAACGTGCCGTTTTCATATATCAGTCCGTTGCCTGCAAAAACAACGTCTGTGGTTGATTCGCCGAAACCGGATGAACTGAATACATATCCTGCCAGACAGCGTGCTGATTGTTGACTGACTAATGAACGGACATAATTATGCTTGCTTATTCCTTCATTGTCGGCAGACATGTTGAAAATGATTTCCGCTCCTTTCAGTGCTAATGCGGAACTGGGCGGAATGGGGGCCCACATGTCTTCGCAGATTTCAATGCCAAAGCAAGTTTCCGGAGTGTCGAAAAGCAGGTTGGCGCTGACCGGTACATTTTGTCCGCAGAGGCGTACATTGGCATCCGGGTGGTTCAGAGCAGAGGTAAACCAGCGTTGTTCATAGAACTCTTTATAATTAGGTAAATATGTTTTAGGAACAATACCCAGTATTTTCCCTTTTTGGAAAACAACAGCACTGTTCAGCAGCGTGGAATTCATAACCACAGGCATCCCTATAATAGAGATGATATCCATTTGTCGGGTATTATTCATAAT
>ENA-OYZS01000410-OYZS01000410.1-human-gut-metagenome-genome-assembly--contig:-NODE-410-length-10893-cov-4.922679_pt1 | contig 10893 bp, 15 predicted proteins | sample MGYA00244077_ERZ653478 | MGnify/ENA primary metagenome ERZ653478 (study PRJEB26926, sample SAMN06164946) | human gut metagenome | biome: ENVO:00009003; feature: ENVO:2100002; material: ENVO:00002003... | reverse complement strand
ACGAGATCATGCCTAGTCTCGTGGGCTCGGAGATGTGTATAAGAGACAGGTTGCCCTGATAGCGATTATACATAGTCGTCCCCCTCCAAGTCCTCGACGGCGAGCTCGGCAAGCGACGCAAGCCGCGCGAGCTTCATGGCGCGGTCGATCTTGCGCCGGCGCTTCTCAGCCAGATAGGGCTTCATGGCCTCGAGCAGGTGGCGGTTGGCGGAGTCGTGCCCGCCGCCGCGCAGCGCCGACATCATCCGGCGCAGCTGCCCCATATCGACGTCGAGCTCCGGCTCCGGCGCGGACGGCGGCGCTTGCTTGCCGCCGCCGTCGCCCAGGATCGAGGATGCCAACTGCGCGATTTTGCCGAACTGCTTCGGATCATTGAGCAGCGCGTCGAGCTTCTCCCCGATCTCATCCATCCTGCATCGCGTCCTTTACTTTTCCGGCCAGACGCTGCCCGGTGTCCGTGCTGAGCACCTGCGTGAGGATCTGCCGCAGCGTCTCGGTGTCCCCCGCGCGCGCCGCCTGCTCGATCTTCTGCGCATCGAGCGCACCGGCCAGCTTCTGCCCATCGGTCGAGTCGGCGATCTCCTGCAGGCGCTGCAGGCGTCCGTCGCGCGCGAGCTGGTTTTTCAGCGCATCCAAGTCCTTCATATCGGTCACGCTCCATTCGGGCGGCTTGACTTTGCAGGCCGTGTCCCGTATAATGCGGATGGCCCGGCCGTGCCGGGTATCCTGCTTTTATTGTATTCTATGAGCAATGCTGAGGTGACTTGCCACGAAGATCCTTGTTTTTTCCGATTCTCACGGCCGTACGCTCGGCATGGTGCGCGCCATCCGGCAGCAGCAGCCGGACGCCGTGTTCCATCTCGGTGACTGCGAGCGCGACACGCAGCGGCTGGAAAAAGAGTTTCCGGACCTGCCGCTGTACCGCGTGTGCGGCAACTGCGACCGCGAACCGGTCAACCCCGAGGTGCTGCAGCTCACGCTCGACGGCGTGAAGTTCTTCCTCACGCACGGACACCGATACAGCGTGAAGTATACGCTCGACGCCCTGCTCAACGCCGCCTATTTCGCGGGCGCGGATATGGTGCTCTTCGGGCACACGCACCGTGCCATGAGCGAGACCATGCAGGGGCTGTACGTCGTCAACCCCGGCACGGCGGGCGTTGGAGCGCTCTGCACGTACGCCTGCATCGAGACGGAAAACGGCGCGATCCGTACCGTCGGCATCCACGCCATTCCGGAAGCATAAAGCATAAAATATACGCCCCCGGCAGTCGCCGGGGGCGTATTCTGTGCCGTGTTTACTTTTCGCGGAACGTCACGTAGAGCGTGTGGTTGCTGTCCACGTTCATGAAGGAATAGCTCGTCAGCGGCAGGACCGTCGTGCCGTCGATGACCAGCGTTGCGACCTCGTAGCCGTCCTTCGGCGTGATCGTAAACGACACGCTGCCGCCCTCGGCCACCTTCTGATTGCCGCTCGGGCTGACGCTGCCGCCCGCGCCGCACGTAACGGTGACGGTGTACTCCTTCTTCTCCGGGCCGGCCGAGATGGAGACCTGGATCGTCGTGCCCGGCTTGACCATCGTGCCGCCGACCGGGTTCTGGCGTGCAACGGAGCCCTTGCGCACGTTGTCGTCATAGACCGTGCCGCTCTCCTCGACGGTGACGCCGAGGCTCTTGGCCGTCGCCTGCGCCTGCTCGAGCGTCAGGCCGACGAAGCTCGGAATGGCGACCGGGGTGTCCTCCGGCGCCGTGGGCTGCTCCTTCGGGCCGAGCGAGACGACGAAGGCGACCGTCTGCCGGTGCTTGAGCTGCGTGCCCTCATTGACGTCCTGCCGGATGACGATGCCCTTGGTCTCGTCGCTGTTTTCATAGGTAATGCTCGGCTCAGCGTCCAGCTCCGCAAGCTGCGCCTTGGCTGATTCCTCCGTCTGGCCGACGAGGTTCGGCAGGATGCGCTCATTGCCTTTATGAAAATTGAACACGCCGGACAGCGCGCAAATCACGACCGTGACCAGGGCGAGCACCGCCGAGATCGCCGTGATCGTCAGCCGTTTGCGCTCGCTCATGCGCCGGACGCCGTGACGGCGGCGTGTGGTTGTCTGTCTGCTCATATTTTTTCCTCCGGGATCGACAGGATGGATAGCAATTTCAAAGAAACAAGTATATAATAACATAGACGCAGCGTTTTGACAAATGTTCGTTTCTGGGAGGATCTTGACATGAAAAAAATCGCACTCGTGACCGGAGCGTCCCGCGGCATCGGCAAGGCAGCCGCGCTGGCGCTGGCCCGCGACGGCTGGACGGTACACGTGAACTATATTCAATCCCGCGCGGCCGCCGAGGCGGTCGCCGCGCAGACCGGCGGCATGGCCATCTGCGCCGATGTGAGCGACGGACAGGCTGTCGAAGCCATGTTCGAGAAAATTGAACCTGTGGACCTGCTGGTGAACAACGCCGGCGTCGCGGTCTACGGGCTGCTGACGGATCTCGACCCGGCCGTCTGGCAGCGGCTGTTTGACGTGAATGTCACGGGTATGTATAACTGCTGCCGCTGCGCGATCCCGCCGATGGTGCATGAAAAGGCCGGACACATCATCAACCTCGCCTCCATCCTCGGCACGAACGGCGCCTCGTGCGAGGTGGCCTACTCGGCCACGAAGGGCGCGGTCGTCGCGTTCACGAAGGCGCTGGCAAAGGAGCTCGGCCCGTCCGGCATCCGCGTCAACTGCGTCGCCCCCGGCTGCATCGACACGGACATGATCGCAAACCTCAGCCCCGAGGACAAGGCGGAGCTGGCCGACAGCACCGCCCTGTGCCGCATGGGCACGGCAGAAGATGTGGGCGATGCGATCGCGCTGCTGGCAAGCGAGCGCGCCCGCTTCGTGACCGGACAGGTGTTCGGCGTGGACGGCGGACTGCTGATCTGAACCAGACAGCGCAAAAAAACAGGTGCATACCGGATCGGTATGCACCTGTTTTGGCTTTTATTCCGCCGCCGGCGTGCTGGGCGCTGCATTGCCGGGCGTCGTGGACTTGTTGCGGCCGCGCCCGCCGCGATGGCGGCGGCGATGGCCGTCGGCGCGTTTTTCGCCGTTCGGCGCCGCGCCCTCGGCCGGCTTGGGCGGCTGCGCCTTGGCGCGGCTGCGCTCGGCGTTCTCGCCCGCTGGCTTGTCCCCCGGCTTGCGCGCGCCGGATTTGCGGTTGGGCTGAGACTTCTGCCGCGGCTGACCCTTGGACTTTGCACCCTCCTGCGCCGCCTTCGGCGCAGCCTGAGCGTCCGCGAGCTTCTTGCCGCCGTGGCCGCGTGAGCGGCGGCGCGGGCGTTCTTTCTTCTCGCCGGATTCTGGCGTGCGTGCACGCTCCGGCTTCTTGTCGCCGTAGACCTCGTCGGCAAAAAGCTGCGGCAGCGCCCAGGGATCCTCTTTCGGCTCCTCTTCGCGCACCGGCTTCGGCCGGTCCTTGAGCAGGGACGGCAGCGGCTCGCCCGGCTTCGGGCGGCCGCCGGGGATCACGGCGATCTCGTCAGCCTGATAGTTTTTGAAAACGTCCTCACCCTGACCGTCGAGCTTGACCTTCAGGCTGCTGCGCAGGATGTTCACGGACGACACGGTCCCGTAGCCCGCGGGCGTCTCGACAAAGGCACCGACCTTCGGCACGGCCTTGACCAGCTCCTCATACGCCGCCTGCTCATAGCGCAGGCAGCACATCAGACGGCCGCACGCGCCGGAGATCTTCGACGGGTTGAGCGACATGGACTGCACCTTCGCCATCTTCGTGGACACGGGCTGAAAGTCGTCCAGAAACTGACTGCAGCAGTACGGGCGGCCGCAGATGCCGATGCCGCCGAGCATCTTCGCCTCGTCGCGCACGCCGATCTGGCGCAGCTCGATGCGGTTGCGGAACACGGAGGCCAGATCCTTGACCAGCTCGCGGAAATCCACACGCCCATCGGACGTGAAGAAAAACATGGTCTTGTTGCCCTCGAAGCTGCACTCCACATCGACGAGCTTCATGTCCAGGCCGTGCTCGGCGATCTTCTGCTTGCAGATGGCAAACGCCTCTTTTTCGCGGCGGCGGTTGATCTCCTCAATGCGCAGATCGTCTTTCGTGGCGATGCGCGCCAGTGAGCGCAGCGGCTGCACGACCGTCTCGTCCGGCACCGCATGACTGCCCTGCACGCACTCGGCCAGCTCCAGCCCGCGCGACGTCTCAACGACCACTTTCTCGCCCGTGCGCACGGCAATGCCATGCGGGTCAAAGAAATAGACCTTGCCGCGGTTTTTGAATTTCACACTGATTACTTCTGTCAATTTGATATCCTCACTTCTGAACTTTCGCCTGCACGCCCGAAACGGACAGCAGGCCAAAGATATGCTTCGTGCCGACATTGGCGCGGCGGTAATTCTCGCAGGTCTCCATGAGCCGCAGCTGCTGCGCGCACAGTGCCTGCGGCAGCACCGTCTCATCCGGCTCCGCCAGCAAGTGCACCAGCCGGTGCTGCACGGCGGGAAGAAACGCCGAGAGCGTCTGCGCATCCATGCCCTCCTGGGCAAGACACCAGCGCAGGAGCGTCAGCCGATCCTGCGACGCGACCGCGCGCAGATAGTCCTCCGCCAGGGTGCGGATCTCGTCCGATTCCTGCAGCTGCTCCGTCGGGTCGCGCAGCAGTGCGCAGCGCGAGCGCACCGTCGGCAGCAGCAGCTCCGGGCTCGCGGCCGCAAGGATGAACGCCGCGCTCTGCGGCGGCTCCTCCAGCAGCTTCAAAAACGCATTCTGCGCGCTGAGGTTCATCGTGTCCGCCTGACGCAGAACATAGACCTTCTTTTCCGCCTCGCTCGGCAGAATGTACGCCGTGGCCGCGATGCTGCGGATCTGGTCGACCTTGATCGTCGGCACTTTGGCGTCCGGATCCGGCGCGACATAGATCACGTCCGGGTGCACGCCGTCATAGACCTTGCGGCAGTCCCGGCACGTCCGGCACGGACGCACGCCGTCACTGCGGCAGAGCATGGCCGCCGCCAGATCGAGTGAGAGCCGGTCGCGCGCCTGCTCCGACTGGGACGCGACAATATACGAATGCATCAGGTGCTCCTGCGGTTGAAATTGCAGCATACGCGCGCTCCTTTCCGGCATATATTGTTTATTTTACCCGCTGCGGCCGGATTCGTCAATCACTATTGCATTTCCAGAAATAAAAAAAGCAGGCAGCACCGGCTGCCTGCTTCTCTTACGTAAGATCTCAAGCGTTCTTCTCGAGGTAATCCACGACCTGACGGACGGTGGTCAGCTCGGCCGCTTTCTCGTCCTCGATCGTGATGCCGAACGCATCCTCGATCGACATGACCAGCTCCACGACGTCGAGCGAATCCGCACCGAGATCATCCGCGATGTTGGTGTCCATGGTGATGGTGTTTTCGTCCACCTCAAACTGATGGGCGAGCAGCTGTCTCACTTGTTCAAACATAATACCGTTTCCTCCTAAATCTCTCGTCAGCTCCACTCACGGCTGACCGGTTTGTTGCTGGTACGCTGCGGCTTCTCGTAGGAGACCACAACGCGGCGGTTCGGCTCGGTACCGGTCGAACTCGTCGTCACGCCTTCGTAATCCTGCAGCGCCGTGTGGATGACGTGGCGCTCGTAGGAATTCATCGGCTCAAGCGCCATGCTGCGCTTGTACTTGATCGCCTTGGCGGCCATTTTCTCCGCCAGACGCACAAGCGACTCCTCTCGCTTGGCGCGGTAGCTCTCGGCGTCGACACTGATGTGCATGTGCTTATCGCTGCCGCGGTTGACGGCATAATTGGTCAGGTGCTGGATCGCGTCGAGCGTCTCGCCGCGGCGGCCGATGACCGCACCCATGTTGCTGCCGGACAGGTTCACGTTCACGCCGCCATTTTCACGCGCGGTGATCTCGATCTCCGCCTGGATGCCCATGTGCTCGAGCAGGCCGCTGACAAATGCGCGGATGCGCGCATAGCTCTCCGGCTCGTCCGCTGCCGCTGCGGGAGCGGCAGGTGCGGCCGCAGGCTGCTCCTGTGCGGTCGGAGCCGCAGCCGGAGCTTCCGCAACGGTCTCGGGCTCCTCATCCGGCGCCTCATACTGCACGCGGACGACCGCGGGACTGGCGCCGATGCCGAGGAAACCAGACTTGGCGCGCTCCACGATCTCAACGGAAACATCATCCCGGTCAAGGCCAAGCTCCTCGAGCGCGGCGGCGATCGCCGCCTCTTCCGTCTTGCCGGACTTTTCCAGTGTTTTCAACATCATTCAGTACTCTCCTGTTTTCCTTCGGCGGCCGGCGTCTGCTCCGCTTCGGAAGCGGCGGCCTGCCCCTCTGCATAATGGTCCCGCGCATAGGCACGGCCGCGCGCATAGCGGCGGTTGCCGACCTGGGACTCCGGCGCAGCCGCCTGCTCGACGCCGAGACGCTCGCGGCGGGCAGCACGCTCCTCGCGCATCGCTGCGGCCTTGCGCTCGTCATCCTTCTGCTTCTGGCTGGCCTGGATCTTCTTCTTGCTGGTGTTGGGGTTGACGACGGTCTCGCCGGCAGCCTTCAGGCGCTCGGTCTCGAGACGCTTGCGCTCAAGCTCTGCGTCGCGCTCTTTTTCGCGCGCGATCCGCTCGGCATCGAGCTTATCGAGCTGCTTGTTGAAAACCTTCGTCAGGCTGACATCACGCAGGATGCCAAGGATGCTGTTGACGATCCAGTAAATGCCCAGTGCGGCCGGCATCGTATAGCAGATCCACAGCGACACGAGCGGCATCATGATCATCATGGTCTTGTTGGTCGTAGCGGCCTGCTGCTGATTGGCGGCGGGCTGCGGCGTCATCGACGTGCTGATCTTCATGGACAGCCACGACAGCACTGCCGAGACGATCGGGATCAGGAACAGGCCCAGAGCCGGAAGCCAGACGGCTTTGTTGCTCCAGTCGAAGGTCCAGATCTTGAACGACGGCTGCTGGCCCATGTTCAGGCCGATGAACGAATAGTCGATATCCAGCAGTTTGCCAGAGAAATCACCGAGCGCGCCGGTCACGGCGTCCCAGTTCTGATGGATCAGGTCGGCGATCTGGATCTCCTGATAGGCGGACTTCGTCTGCGCGACATAGCCCGCGTTGGTCGTGACCCAGTCGGTCAGCTGCGTGACAGCGTCCGCGCTCAGGCTCATCATCTTCGTCAGCGGCTGACGGATAACGCTGTAGAGCGCGATCAGGATCGGGAACGGGATCAGGCTCCAGAGGCAGCCGGACATCGGGTTGATCTTCTCTTCCCGATAGAGCTTGGCCATCTCTTCATTGAGCTTTTGCTGGTTTCCCTCGTGCCGGCGCTGAAGCTCTGCGATCCGCGGCTGAAGGCGGCTGGTGCGCATCATGCTCTTCTTGCTCTTGGCCATGAACGGAAGCAAAATCAGGTTCACGACGACGCCGAAGAGGATGACCGCCCAACCGTAGCTGCCGGTCAGCTCATAGAGTGCTTTGAGCAGCCAGGCAAAGGGTGCAGTAATCCAGGACATAAGACGACTCCAATTCTTAAATTCTTAGGATTTCCCGGTCATGGCACCGGGTCATAAAATTCATGCTCACCCGTATGGAACGGATGGCACCGACATATGCGCTTGATGGCCAGCCACGAGCCCTTGAGCGCTCCGTATTTCTGCAGAGCCTCGAGCGCATATTCCGAGCAGGTCGGAATGAACCGGCAGCAGGGCGGTTTGAGCGGTGAGATATACTTGCGGTAAAACTTCACCAGTGCAATGAGCAGCCGCTTCATACGCCGTCATCCCCTTCCGTCAGCAGGCCGAGCTGGGCGCACGCCGATAAGAACGCTGCCTCCAGCTGGTGATAGTCCGCTGTGCGCGCACGCACGCGCGACACGACGACCAGATCATACCCGCGCGCGATCTGCCGCTCATGCAGGCGATAGATCTCCCGCAGGCGGCGGCGAATGCGATTGCGCACGACGGCATGGCCGACTTTGTTGGACACGGTGTAGCCGATGCGGCTGCGGCCGGCGCGGTTTTTCCGGCAGTAGACCACCAGATACGCATTGGCGCAGCTTTTGCCCTTCGAGTACAGACGCCGGAATTCATAGTTTTGTTTGATCGTGCTGGTAAATTCCAAAGGTCTCCCCCGATCCTCTCTGCTGTGCAGACGCTTCGGAAATGCCTTTAGGGCGGAAAGATCCCGCCCTGAAAAACATTATGAAGAAGTCTGCCTGCTCACGCGCAGCAACTCAGTAGCTGAGATGCTTTCTGCCCTTCGCTCTGCGGCGGGACAGCACCTTGCGGCCGTTGGCGGTCGCCATTCTCTTGCGGAAGCCGTGCTCTTTCTTGCGCTGAAGCTTCTTGGGCTGATAGGTACGGAACATGGTGTTTTTCTCCTTTCGATCATACTCAACAGCGGCTCGCGCCGCCGTAGTTGGCAAAAAGTATCCGGCGCCAGACGACTGACGCCGGGTATACATTATACACTATGAAAATTCTCTCTGTCAACCTTCATTTTTTCGCCGCGGCGGCACCGCGCAGATCCTCGCCGGTGATGTACTTTTTCAGCGGCTTCCATAGCAGTGCGCCGATCACGAGCACGAGCACCATATCGATGAGCATGAAGCTGCCGTTATACAGCGCCGAATAGAACCACGGCGTCGTCATCGTCAGGCCGAAGAAGGTCTCGGGCATGTACTCGGCCCAGACCGTCGCGCCGACGACATAGTGCACGAGAAAGCGCGCCACGCTGCCGACGACCGTGCCGATGAAAAAGCCGCCCTTGAGCTTCGAGCACGCGCCGGCAAAGCCGAGCACCGTGAACGCGAGCAGATAGTCGCCGATGAGCGACTGCCACGTCCAGGCATACGTGCTGCTGAGCACCGCCTGCAGAATGCTGTAAGCAAAGCTCGCAAGCATACCGGGGCCGAAGCCCCAGCGGGCGCAGAACAGAAAGATCGGCAGCATCTCGATCGTGATAGACCCGCCCTGCGGGAGCTCGAAAAGCTTGAGATAGCTCAGGACCTGGGCCAAGGCGATGAAGATCGCGCCCTCGCACAGCGCACGCAGGCGCAGATGGGATTTGCTTTGGGTCATGTGGTGTTCCTCCTCAAAGAAAAAACTGCATTGCCGAAACAATGCAGTCCATAGAAAACGATGATAAAGTATGATAGATTTCGTTTCCTACGCCGGCATTATCCGGATCAGGTCTGTGGGTATCGAGCTTCGATTCACTCGTCTCAGCCGGGAATGACCCAGCCCCCCAATGTACATGATGATTTATACACGCATATGTGAGATTTGTCAAGTCACGACTGCGCATCCGCCGCATACAGCTGCGCGGCGGCGGTGAGCATACGCTGCATCTCCTGCCGGGCCGACGGCGGCGAAAGGATCTCCACCTCGGTGCCGAAGCCGAACAGCCAGGCGTAAAACTTGGGGCTCGTGACCACATTCAGCGTGACCTTGAAATGCTCCGGCCCATCGGCGACCACGATCACGTCCTTGCCGAAGCGGTCGAGCACCGCACCGACCAGATGGTTGGCAAAGCGCAGCCGCACCGTCTGCTCTTCCCCGCTGAACATGCTGAACACTTTTTGAGAATACGCCGACAGGTCGAGCTGCGCCGCATCCGCCGCGCCCTCGCGCGGCACCTCCAGCGCGGAGATATCCGTCATCTTGTCCACGCGGTAATGCTTGCGCAGAGCGGCCTTGGCATCCCACGCCAGCAAATAGTAATTTTCATTGTCCCACATCAGCGCCAGCGGGCTGACGACGTAAAACGCGCCCTCTTTCCGATACCGGCGCTGCTTGGAGATGGTGTATTCAAAGTAGTGAAAACGGATCTGCCGATCCCGGGAAATGGCTCGGAGATCTCGTCGACATTATAATAAACGCTCTCGTTCATGCTCTTGACGCGGCCGTGGACATAGACCTGCCGCTGCAGGAGCTGCGCATCATAGATGCTGGCAAGACCTTCGATTTTTTTGATAAGGGCCAGCGTCTTTTTGTGCGTGATGAATTTCGACGACTGCACGCTGTCGACCAGCAGCTTGAGCTCCGGCGTTTCGAATGCGCGCGTGCCGACATAGTATCCGGTCGTCTTGGACTTGGTCTGCACGATGTCCAGGCCGAATGTGCGCAGCGCCTCCAGATCGCCGTAAATACTCTTGCGTTCGGCCGACACGCCGCGCTGGGCCAGCTGCGCGATCATCTCCGGCACGGTCATCGGGTGGCGCTCGTCCGTCTGCTGCAGCAGGATCTCCATCAGGTACAGTAACTTCAGTTTCTGATTCGGTGACTTTGGCATAGTGATTCTCCGTTTCCCGCAAGGATCAGCATAATATTACCACAATTCAGCGGTGTAAGCCAGTCAAAAGCCATCATGATGTACATTTTTTACAGCGTTTCCATTTGACCGGCTGCTCAGGCGTCGCCAGCGGCAGCCGCTGCCTTTCGCGCTGCAGAGCCACCTGTCCGCCTGTTTTCTCCATCATAGCAGGAAGAGAGTCCCATAATCAGGACTCTCATCACAAAAACTGAAAATATTTGAAAAAATGCCGGGCGCAGTGCAAACCACCAGTTGGCCGCCGCGAACTTCATTTCCCGGGAGCGGCAGCCGCGGTGCGCCGGGTACGCAGGCGGGCCGAGCCCACGTCGATAAGCCAGACGAGCAGAACAAAGCCGAGGAAGATAGCGCTGACATCGTTCCATGCGTACTGATTCATGGCGAAAATGAGCGGCGCGCCGATGCCGCCGGCACCGACAAGGCCGAGCACGGACGCCTCGCGGATGTTGACATCGAACCGATAGAGCACAGCCGAGGAAAACGCCGGGCCGAGCTGCGGCAGCACCGCATAGCGGATGCGCGGCAGCAGAGAGACGCCCATGGCGCGCAGCGCGTCGTAAG
>ENA-OYZS01000409-OYZS01000409.1-human-gut-metagenome-genome-assembly--contig:-NODE-409-length-10895-cov-5.978229_pt1 | contig 10895 bp, 4 predicted proteins | sample MGYA00244077_ERZ653478 | MGnify/ENA primary metagenome ERZ653478 (study PRJEB26926, sample SAMN06164946) | human gut metagenome | biome: ENVO:00009003; feature: ENVO:2100002; material: ENVO:00002003... | reverse complement strand
TCAAGATTCTGTTCGACTCTCGGGACGAGATAAACAAGCATGATTATACACTGAAACACCATGTCCTGTGCGAAACGGAGGAATATATCAGTTGGATAGGAACTGATTATAAGGTGTCTGCCGTGCATAAAGGAGCGGAATTGGCATCCCGGCCTGCCGATTTCATAACCAGTAAGATTAATTCCGGTGACAAGGATAGTTTTACCAGTTTCTTTGAGGATGGCAGGAAGGTATGGGTCGGAGATCGTGCGGGTATTTTTTACAGTATCGATGTAAGGACCGGTTTGGTAAACCGGTATGTACTTTCCGAAATAAAAGGTGCGATCAGCAATTTGCTGGTTACTCCGGCAGGTTATGTCTATCTCAGTGTGGCCGGACAAGGTACATACGAATATGATTTGGCCGAGCGCAGGTTGCAAAAGATAAATACTGAAATGAATGACGCTATGGTTACTCATGCATTCATAGACCAGTATGATAAAATATGGTTTCACGAAAATGAGAAGGCGCTGATTTATTATGATCCGTTGAACCATACCGCAAAACGGTTTCCGTTTACCATGTTCGGCAAGATAACCACCCTGTATTCGGAAGATGCCGGTGAAAGAGGGCTTTTTTTCCTGTCTCCGGCAGGAGAGGCCTGGTTGTTCGACAGGGAACATGCGGAGATGGTTTATATTAATAAGTTGAAACAACTTTCTAATGATAGGGCAAATCAGCAGTTTTATCATCTGATGTTGGATAATGACGGGGTATTGTGGCTTTCCTCTGCCGATGAAGGGGTGTATTGCATGAATTTCCCCAAGAAGCAATTCAATCTGCTTTCGTTGTCTCCGCAATCAGCCGGGCAGGAAAATTATACGATAGGGGTAAGAGCCCTTTTCCAATCAAAAAGTGGCGATATCTGGGTGGGCACCCGTTGGCAGAGTGTGTATCGGATGGATCGGAACGGTGTAACCAAACATGTTTTTTCGACAGGTGACGAGCACATAGGTAATGTATATCACATCATGGAAGACGACAAGGGAAACCTTTGGTTCTCTACCAAAGGCGACGGATTGGTGAAGGCTGTTCCTGATGAGAAAGCGGCAGGTGGTTTCCGTTTTAAACGCTATCTGCATAATTTGTCTGATTTGTCGTCAATCAGCGGGAATGATGTGTATTTCACTTATCAGGATGAAAAGAAACGTATCTGGGTGGGTACTTTGGACGGAGGATTGAATCTGCTTTGTGAGGAAAATGGGGAAGTCACTTTTAAGAATAAATATAACGGATTCAAGAACTATCCTACGTATGGCCTTTATATGGAAGTGAGAAATATGATAGAGGATAATGACGGGCGTATGTGGGTAGGTACGATGGACGGGCTGATGTCTTTTAAAAACAACTTTGCCTCAGTGGAGCAGATTGATTTTGAAACCTACCGTGGTGCCAACCGGGTAAATTATGCCGATAGCGATGTGTACGCGCTTTATAAAGACGAGTTCTCTCAGATATGGGTATGCGTGTTTGGTGGAGGATTGAGCAAATTGTCGGGATATGATGAGGAAACGCATAAGCTTTCATTTAAATCGTATGGCTGGGAAGACGGATTGAATAATGATGTGGTGATGTCTATTATAGAAGATGATAACGGTTTCCTTTGGCTTGCTACGGAAAAAGGACTCTCTTGTTTTGACAGGGCGACAAGCCAGGTGCGTAACTATGACAAATATGATGGCTTTCCTCCGGTTGTGATGGAAGAAAACACCGCACTGAAAACGCTGGACGGAGAACTTTGGCTGGGGTGTAAAGAGGGTATCCTGACCTTTTCTCCCGATAAATTGGAAACGAAAAAGGTCGATTATAATACATTCATTGTAGGATGTCAGATATCAAACCGGGATATACGCAGCTATACGGAACATCCCATTATTGACCGGTCCATTACCTATACAGACAGGATTACATTGAATCATAACCAGTCCATGTTTACTTTAGAGTTTGCGGCGTTGAACTATAATAATCAGAACCGTGTGTCTTACAAATATATTTTGGAAGGATATGAAAAAGAATGGCACTATAACGGGAAGAACCGTATAGCTTCCTATACCAATGTTCCTCCCGGTAAGTATCTTTTCAGAGTACAGACACTGGATGAGGCAAATCCCGGTTTGGAGTCTTTCCGTGAGTTGACCGTTGTCATTCTGCCGCCTTGGTGGGCCAGTTGGTGGGCGTATGTTATCTATATGATTATAGCCGTAGCCTTATTGCTGGTGGCTATAAAATTATCTCTTTTCATGATTAAGGTGAAGAATGATGTGTATATCGAACAAAAATTGTCCGAATTGAAAATCAAGTTCTTTACCAATATCTCGCATGAGTTGCGTACTCCGCTGACTCTGATCCAAGGGCCTATTCAGGAACTGAGAGAAAAGGAGAAACTATCTCAGAAAGGAATGCAATATGTGGATCTGATGGAAAAGAATACCAAACAGATGCTGCAACTGGTCAATCAGATATTGGATTTCCGTAAAATACAGAACGGCAAGATGCGTCTGCATGTGTCGTTGTTCAACCTGAATGAGATGGTAGACTCTTTTGAGAAAGAATTCAGGGTGATGGCCGAAGAAAATGAAGTCAGCTTCACGTTCCAGCTGGCCGGTGAGGATATCATGGTATGGGCGGATAAGGAGAAAGTGGCTATCGTGATCCGCAACATCATCTCCAATGCGTTCAAGTTCACTCCTGCCGGGGGAAATATTTATGTCACGATGGGAGTGTCGGATGATGACAGGCATTGTTATGTACGGGTGGAAGATAGCGGTGTGGGGATTCCCCAAAGCAAGCTTTCCGAAATCTTCGAGCGTTTCTCGCAGGCTGACAATGCACGTGGCGCTTATTATCAGGGAACGGGCATCGGATTGGCTTTGTCTAAGGAAATTATCAGTCTGCATCATGGGGAAATCTATGCAGAGAGTCCTGAAGGGAAGGGAGCGGTCTTTACCATTGAATTGCAACTGGGTAAGGAGCATTACAAACCGTCGGAAGTCGATTTCTATATGGGCGGGGAAACGGTGAGTGTTCCTGAGGCTGAATCTGTTTCTGCCTCTGCCGGCAAGGAAAGCGAGGAGGAGAAAGAACAGCCTGTCGATTCGTCTTTGCCTACCGTGCTGATTGTAGAAGATAATAAGGATTTATGCAATATGTTGAAGCTGCAATTGGAAGATAAATTCAATATTTATATGGCCAATGATGGTGTGGAGGGGCTGAAGAAAGTACATCTTTATCATCCCGACATGGTAGTCACCGACCAGATGATGCCGAATATGGATGGAATAGAGATGTTGCAACGCATCCGTAAAGATTTCCAGATCAGTCATATTCCGGTGATTATCCTGACGGCGAAAGGTAATGATGAAGCGAAGACCAAAGCGATAAGCATGGGAGCGAATGCCTATATCATCAAACCTTTCAGCAAAGACTATCTGGTAGCACGTATCGAACAGTTGCTGAATGAACGTAAATTGTTCCGTGAACGTGTATGGCAGCAGCCCGAAGAACATAAGGAGGAACAGGATACATACGAACAGTTCCTGGTGAAGAAAGATGTGCAGTTCATTGAAAAGATTCATCAGGTTATAGAAGAGAATCTGGATAATAGTGATTTTAATATAGATACTATAGCATCGACTATCGGGCTGAGCCGCTCGGCTTTCTTTAAGAAGTTAAAGAGCCTGACCGGGTTTGCTCCGGTGGATTTAGTGAAAGAGATTCGTCTGAATAAATCAATAGAGTTGATTAAAAACTCGGATATGAGTATTTCAGAAATAGCTTTTGCCGTGGGCTTCAAGGATTCCGGTTATTTCAGTAAATGTTTTCGTAAGAAATATGATCAGACTCCGAGGGAATATATGAATGAATGGCGTAAAGGTTGATTTCTTGACCTTATAAAGCAGGAATCCCGTAAACAGATGTAGGCGAGCGTCGTGTTTGCGGGATTGTCTTATTTGTTTGCTAAGTTATTTTTGGACTTTATTAAGATTTAGTGATTACATACTTTTTTGTGATTCGTCTTAATTCTAAACAATAACTAGATTACGATGAATGTGAAAAAAATTATCAGTTTAATCATGCTCCTGTTTATGTTACTGCCTTTGGGAGCACAGAATTCAGAGGGAAAACAATGCTATAAAATAGCTGCGTGTGACTGGATGATGCTAAAGCGTCAGAAGATCGGTTCTTTTCAATTGATGAAGGAACTAGGAGGTGATGGCATAGAAATGGACATGGGAGGCTTGGGAAAACGGGATACTTTTGATAATAAGTTCCACCAGCCCCATTTCTGTAAATTATTTAAAGAAACAGCACAGGAACAGCATATTGAAGTCCCTTCTGTGGCGATGTCCGGATTCTTTGGACAATCTTTCTTGACTCATCATAATTATAAAGCTTTAGTGCAGGATTGTTTGAATACGATGAAGGTGATGGGGGCCCAAGTAGCTTTCCTTCCATTAGGCGGCATAAAAGAGGACTGGACAGTAGCGGGTGATGCACGTCAGGAGTTGGTAAGCCGTTTGCACGAAGTGGGAGAAATGGCAGTGAAAGATGGAGTAGTGATAGGTATCCGTACTCCTTTGGACGCCGGAGGGGATATAAAACTGTTGAAAGAAATTAATTCGAAAGGTATAAAGATTTATTATAGTTTTCAAAATGCGTTGGAAAATGGACGCGACCTCTGTAAAGAGTTGAAAAAATTGGGAAAGGATCGGATTTGTCAGATACATTGTACGGATACAGACGGGGTTACTCTTCCTTATAATACCCGTCTGGATATGAATGCCGTAAAGCATACCCTTGATAAGATGGGGTGGAGCGGATGGCTGGTCATTGAACGGTCACGGAATAAGGATGAAGTCCGGAATGTAAAGAAAAACTTCGGGACGAATGTCGCTTATCTGAAACAGATATTTCAACAAGAAAAATAAGATAATATTTTAATTTTAAAAATGATTCTATGAAGAAAGAAAATGCATTTCTTCAGAAGCTGGACAAGATTGGCAACTTGACACAAGTGGTCTGTCTCAGTCTGTTTCTGACAGGAGTTTCTGTTCAGGGAGTATCCGCTGAGACAGGATTTCCTATATCCCAGTCGGTGCAACAGACTAAAACTGTCACCGGACAGGTGGTTGATGAAACTGGTGAACCGGTGATTGGTGCCAGTGTGGTGGTGGAAGGAACTACAAACGGTACCATTACTGATTTTGACGGAAGATTTGCTTTGCAAGTCCCTTCGGGCAAGAAGGTTGTCATTTCATTTGTGGGGTATGTGCCGCAAACGATTGCTCCGAAACAAGGAAAAGACTTTAGAGTGGTGCTGAAGGAAGATTCCAAAATGCTGGACGAAGTGGTTGTAGTCGGTTACGGTACTCAGAAAGCAAAAGATGTGACAGGATCTATCGGGGTTATTACTCCTTCGGAAATTTCAGATTTGCCGGTGTCGAATTTGGGTGCTGCGCTAGCGGGACAGATACCTGGTTTGAGTATCAGTGGTGGTGACAGCCGTCCGGGTGAAGGGGCAACTATGTCTATTCGTCAATCTTTCTCGTATTCTAAAGATGGTGGTAGTACTAATCCGATGGTCATAATCGATGATGTGATTCAGATAGATGCCAACAGCGGTCTTCCGACATTAGAAACTTTCAATGCCCTTGATCCTTCTGAAATTGAAAGTATTTCAGTCCTTCGTGATGCCAGTGCTGCCATTTACGGTTCCCGTGCTTCGCAAGGTGCTATTATTGTAAAGACCAAACGAGGTAAATCAGGAGCTCCCAAAATCAATTATTCAGGTAAATTCGGATTTAATGATGCAGTGGGACATCCTAAAACCTTAAAAGGAGCAGCTTATGGACGTTTTGCCAATTCCTTTAATTTGGCCAATAATAAGATAAGTATGGATCCGGATGGAAACTGGATGAATAAAATTTATAATGAAGCGGAACTGGCCGAGATGGATGGTTTGAATTACAATTGGCTGGATGAAGCCTGGTCCGGCGCTTTTACAATGAACCATTCGGTCAATGTAAGTGGCGGTAGCGAGAAAGCTACTTATTTTGCGGGTGCTTCTTACTATACTCAGGGGGCGAATCTTGGAAAACAGGATTATAATAGATGGAACTTCCGTGCAGGTGTGGATATCAAATTGACTTCCGATTTGAAATTTTCTGCAACCATAGCGGGTAACCAGCAGGAAACCACATCGAGTTTTACCAAAGGTTTAAGCAATTTGAACGGTTATGGGGGAACTAAGCCCGGTGAATCCGGTGATTATTTGGTTCTTGCTCATATGCCGAATTATTTGCCATGGGAGATAACATTGGATGATGGTAATACCTATTATACATCTCCTTTGTTGAATAGTTACTCGAGTGCGGGTAATGCAACATCGGGCAATAAAATGAGTACATGGAATTATTTTGCTATGGAGAATAATGACGGTTCTTATTCCACGAATGATAATTTCAGTTATGATGCCAACTTCTCCGTCACTTATGCCGTTCCGTTTATCAAAGGTCTTTCATTCAAGGGAAGCTATGCGTTGAAGCGTAGTGCCAGTGATAGTGAGCAGGCATTTATGCCATTTACGTTGGCTTATCTGAAAGCAAGCGATGCATTGACACCCGGAAATCGTTTTTATAGCGATCATCCGTCTGTTTCCGATTATCAATTAAAAGAATTTACGGGAAGCACTCGTGTGGTATATTCAGACCAGATGGCTAAAAACGAGCAATTGAACTTCTATGTGAATTATGAAGGAAAGTTTGGCAAGCATAGCATTGCCGCCATGGCTGCAGTGGAAAAAATGCAGGCTTATATGCATTCCAAGCGGATGTTGTTTAATAACCCTGACCCGGATGGTTATTTGGGTACTTCGCCAAGTGCGGGAGCGATGGATACAGGTAATTCTATTACATATAAATACAAACAGGGATCTTTGTCTTATTTAGGTCGTGTAAGCTATAATTATGCCGATAAGTATTTGTTCCAATTCCTATTCCGTAGCGATGCTTCCACTAAGTTTGCTCCATCCAATTATTGGGGTTTCTTCCCAGGTGTTTCCGTGGGTTGGGTAGCTTCGGAAGAAGGGTTTATGAAGAAGCTGCTGCCCTCATGGTTTGAATACATGAAAGTACGTTTCTCATGGGGACGTACCGGTAAAGATAATATCAAAGCATGGGGATGGAAGCAACTCTATTCATTGGATCCTAGTAGAGGATATGGATTCGGTTCTAACGGCGGTATCCTGCAGACCGGTATCAAGCCGGGAGCAACTCCAAATCCTGATGCGCATTGGGATAATACCGATAAATTTAATCTTGGTTTTGATTTGCGTTTCCTCAATAACCGTTTAAGTGCGACTGTGGATGTGTACTATGATATAAACTCTGACATCTTGAATCAGAATATCGGTGGTATCATAGGTACCCCTATTTTTGCAGGAGGTGCTTTGACAGAAGTGAACTTTGGGCGTATTGATGCTTTTGGTAGTGAATTCTCTTTGAATTGGCGCGATAAAATAGATCAGGTGAAATATAATATCGGAGTGAATTTTGGATTTAATGGCAACAGGGTAAGAGAATGGCCCCAGTCTGCTCCGAGTTATATACAGGAAAATTCTGTAAGAGAGGGTGCTTCTACTATATTCCCTACATACGGGTATAAAGTATGGAGAGGTACAAGTTCCGGAGATGGTATTTTACGGAACAGTGATGATATTGAGAATTATTGGAACTATTTATCGGCCAATGCAGAAGCCGCAGGCACTTCTCCGGAATATTTGGGCGTAAAAGATGCCAGTCAGTTAAAACCGGGTATGTTGGCTTATCAGGATTTGGGTGGCGTATTGAATGAGGATGGTACGCAGTCGGGGCCCGACGGACGTATTGCCAAGACCCAGGATTATGCCAAACTGAATAAGAGTGGAAAGACATATGGTTTTACCACCAAACTGGGGGCGGAATGGAAAGGTATCAGCTTTAATATGATGATTGCCACTTCATGGGGTGGTTATCGCCAGATTGACGTCAATAAAATCACAACATCCAGTGGGGATATGCTTTGGACACCGGACTCATTCTGGGAAGATATGTTTGATGAAAGAAATAATACGACGGGGAAATATCCTAATTTAGGTTTAGACAACAGAATATCAGGATCAGTAATTGCACCGTCTGATTTTTGGTCTATCAGTACGTTCCGTTGCTATATCCGTAACTTAAGTATCGGTTATACGCTGCCTAAGGCATGGTTGTCACCTTTAAAGATCCAGTCGGCTAAATTAAGTCTGACAGGTAATAATCTATGGGATTTCTATAACCCGTATCCCGATCATTATCGTAATATGTATTGTGGAACAACTTCATTGTATCCTACATTGAGAACGTGGTCGTTGGGAGTAAATGTATCATTCTAAAATTAAAAAGAATCATTGATATGAAAAAGCGCATATTATATACTGTGTTATTGGCAGCCGGATTGGCATTTAGCAGTTGCAGTGACCAGTTCTTGCAGGATATGAATCCGTATGACAGTTATTCACCGGAAAAGACTTTCGGCATCGAATCTAATTTGGACTTATATATTCAGAATGTGTATTATAACTATTTTTATAAGTCGGGTATGACCCCTCCACAGTCATACGGCTTGTCCGGTAACTGGAATGACTATTCAACTTATACGGAGGAGAAATGGGGTATCGAGAAGAAATTTGACGCTTCCAGAAGTTTGAAAAAAGCTACGGACTGTGAAACTTATTTTGGCAGTAATCTGGCTACGAATATAAAGAATGATCCATATAGCCGTATCCGCAGTTGCAATGAAATTCTGGAAGGAGTTGATAAATATGGTCAGGACTTGTCGGAAGCTGCCATAAAAAAAGCGAAAGGACAGGCTTATTTCTTCCGTGCCATGCAGTTGTTTGATTTGGTACGTGTATACGGAGCTGTTCCTGTGGTAAATAAAGTGCTTATGGCGGCCGACCGTGAGGGAGCTAAAGATTATAATCGTGAAAGTGTGGAAACATGTGTCAACCAGATCTTGAGTGATTTAAAAGAGGCTGCGAATCTGCTTCCCACTCGTAAAGAATGGGGAAGTGACCAGTATGGACGGTTGACCAAGGAAGCTGCATTGGCATACAGAAGCCGCGTGGCGCTGGTATTTGCAAGCCCTATCTTTAATGCAGATTGGAATAATACAGGCAGTAAACGCTGGAAAGATGCGTTGGATATTACTCTAGAAGCACAGGCTTTCTTGAGCAGCGAAGGTTATGGTTTGTATGGCAATTCCGCCAAAGACTGGAATGAAATGTTCTACAAATTTGATAATCAGGAATGTAAGGAGGTGATTATGGTCAAACTGTTGGCTAGCTCTACCTCTAAAAATGATGAACATAGTGGATGGCAGAAAACAATCCGCTTGAAAACAATGGGTGGCAGTGGTTCCGGTTATCATGTTCCTATGGGTATGTTGGATATTTTCCCGATGGCGGATGGTTCCAAAGCTGTAAATGATGACGGTGAGGCGATAAACGGGTACGACCGTTCTTTATTCTTCAAGAATCGTGATCCGCGTTTCTATTACACGTTTACTTTCTCCGGAGCGAAATGGGGATATGATCAGGATGCAGATGCCGTAGTTTGGAATTATCGTTGGAGTGAAACGAAAGAAGATGGTTCTCAGTTGCATTATTACACGGAAAATGAAGGCAGCAGTCCGGCGATAGTACGTAAAATGTCCGATCCGGCTGAAAATAGTGCAAACACATATCAATGGGATGGCACTGATGTATACGAATATCGTTATGCTGAATTGTTGTTGAACCTTGCAGAATGTTATGCAGCTACGGGGGATATAAGTAATTCAGTGAAAACAATTGGTGAAATTCGTGCCCGGGTAGGTATTCCTGCATCCAATAATTATGGCTTGGGAACGATTACCGATAAGAATGAAGCTATTAAGGCTTGTCTGCGTGAGCGTCAGGTGGAATTAGCTTATGAGGGTAAGCGTTATTGGGATTTATGGCGTTGGATGCTGTATAATGATGATGCAAGTGATAACAATACTACCTGTACTACCTTGGGTATTGAGCCGTTAAATGGTACTGCCCGTGTGGGTAAATATTTACAAGTGAAGGATTATGACGGAAAGGCAGATCCTCTTGTTTCTGTCATTGCTGATTTTGAGCCTGTAGATGTGGATAATGCGGCAGACTTACAAGCCGAAATGAATAGGTTGGGAGAGTTCTGGAGCCAGCACTTTGTTTTACAGGATAGAGAAACTCCGGTAGATAATGTGAATGGTCAGGAAGCAGTAATTTCATGGCAGGAAAACTATTATCTGTCCGGTCTGCCCTCTAATGTATTGAATATGAATCCGTGGTTGGAACAATCAAAAGGATGGTTGGATTATTATGAATCAGAAGGCACATTGGATGCTAGGAAATAATTTAATACGATAGTTTTATATCTGCTAGTTTATTATGACAGGTACAAGCATTTTTGAGTACATATCCCCGAAAAGTGCGTCTTGAAAAAGATAATTGTTAAGAAAAAGAGAACGGAATATAAATTCCAACTTACTTATAGCACAGATATAATTTTTTAAGAATAAAGTATGAAAAGAAAAATGTTTTTAGGACTGTGTATGGCTACTTTTATTGCTCCAGTGGCAATGGCCCAGTATCCCCAGTTGACTGAGGAAGCGAAGCAAGCCTACCAGAAAATGATGAGTGAAGAACGTCGCCGCTCTGACGAAGCATGGGCAAAAGCATTGCCTGTCGTACTGAAAGAAGCGAAAGAAGGTCGTCCGTATATTTCGCTGTCTCTTATACACATCTGACGCTGCCGACGATAAGGCTC
>ENA-OYZS01000393-OYZS01000393.1-human-gut-metagenome-genome-assembly--contig:-NODE-393-length-11065-cov-11.204178_pt1 | contig 11065 bp, 5 predicted proteins | sample MGYA00244077_ERZ653478 | MGnify/ENA primary metagenome ERZ653478 (study PRJEB26926, sample SAMN06164946) | human gut metagenome | biome: ENVO:00009003; feature: ENVO:2100002; material: ENVO:00002003... | reverse complement strand
TTACTGCTCAGTTCAATTTCCGGAATCAGCTCCAACTGATGGGAGAGGAAGAGATTGTGCATGAATTCACTGGTGGTACTCTTGTTATCAAGCATCAGCAGAGGATATTTTGTTAAATCCCGGAAACTTAATTCCTGTTGTTTTAAATTAAAGTAGGATGGATTCGCAATAAATACATCCGTAAAATCCAGTACCATTTTGCGGATGTAGGATTGATTTAATCGTACATTCGGGCAGTTAGTAACGGCAATATCGACTTTTCCCTGCTCTAAGAGGTCAACGCAGCCAAGAGAGGTTGCATTGGTAACCTTGATGGGAACGCTGGGAAATTTTTTATGAAATTCTTTTAAATAAGGTACTAAAAAATAACGGCAGATAGTGTCGCTGGCAGCAATATGAAGCTGACCCAATCCAAGGGTATTGGATTCTAAGAGCTGGTTTTCCCCGCGGGCGATGAGATTCATGGCAGGCTCAATGTGTTTTAACAGAACCTGTCCTGCCGGAGTAAGCTGGACTTTCTTGGTGCTCCGGATAAAAAGCGGCTGCTCCAATTTCTTTTCTAAGGTCTTGATGGACTGGCTTACTGCAGACTGGGAAATGTAAAGCTGCTTGCTGGCTTCCGAGAAGCTTAAGGAAGTAGCAACGTGGTAGAATACTTTATATAATTCGTAATTAATATCCATAATGGCTCCTTTGTCATATCAGAATGCATATCTTACATATTTTTCTTTATTATAAGTGACGCTTATAACTGTGTCAACATTAGTAACTCTTATAAATAAAATTAAATATATTAATTGTTCTTATTCATAATGCCGTGCTATAATGAGCATAAGAAAGTAAACATTCAGGAGGTAGAAGATGAGTAAGGTAAGAAGAGTGTATGTAGAGAAAAAAGACGCTTACGCAGTACGCGCCAAAGAGTTACATGCAGAGATTAAGAGTTATCTTGGAATCAGCGCAGTAGATAAGGTACGTGTCCTGATTCGTTATGATATTGAAAACATTTCCGATGATGTATATAAAAGAGCAGTTCAGACTGTATTTTCAGAGCCGCCGGTAGATGATGTCTATGAAGAGAATTTTGAAATGGGGGATGGAAAAGTATTTTCTGTTGAATTCCTTCCGGGACAGTTCGACCAGAGAGCAGATTCTGCAGAGCAGTGTGTGAAGCTTTTAAAAGAGGATGAAGAGCCGGTTATCCGTACCGCAACAACGTATGTTATTTACGGAGATATTAACGCTGAGCAGTTAGAGGCAATCAAGCATCACTGCATCAACCCGGTAGATTCCAGAGAGACCGGCATGGAGAAGCCTGAGACTTTGGTAACAGAGTTCCCGGAGCCTGCAGATGTTAAGATTATGACCGGATTTAAGGATATGCCGGAGCAGGAATTAAAAGCACTCTATGATTCCCTTGGACTGGCTATGACATTCAAGGATTTCTTACATATTCAGAACTATTTCCATGGAGAAGAAGATAGAGACCCATCCATGACCGAGATTCGTGTGCTGGATACCTACTGGTCAGACCATTGCCGTCATACCACTTTTTCTACCGAACTGAAAAATGTTGCATTTGAAGATGGTTTCTACAAAGAGCCAATGGAAAAGACTTACGAGGATTACCTTGATACACATAAGAAAATGTATGAAGGCAGAGATGACAAATTTGTCTGCTTAATGGACATTGCATTAATGGCAATGAAGCGTCTGAAAAAAGAAGGAAAATTACAGGATCAGGAAGAGTCCGATGAGATTAATGCCTGCTCTATCGTAGTGCCTGTTGAAGTAGATGGCAAGACAGAAGAATGGCTTGTAAACTTTAAAAATGAGACCCACAACCACCCAACCGAAATCGAGCCGTTTGGTGGAGCTGCAACCTGTCTTGGTGGAGCAATCCGTGACCCGTTGTCAGGACGTACCTATGTATATCAGGCAATGCGTGTAACCGGAGCTGCTGACCCTACCGTATCTGTAAAAGATACCATGGAAGGAAAGCTTCCTCAGAAGAAACTGGTTCGCGGCGCAGCACAGGGATACAGTTCCTATGGTAACCAGATTGGACTTGCTACCGGATATGTCAAAGAAGTATATCATCCGGATTATGTTGCTAAGAGAATGGAAATCGGAGCCGTTATGGGAGCAGCACCTCGTCGTGCCGTTCAGAGACTGACTTCTGATCCGGGAGATATTATTATCCTCTTAGGCGGACGTACCGGACGTGATGGCTGTGGTGGAGCAACCGGTTCCTCCAAAGCACACAATACAGAATCCATTGATACCTGTGGAGCAGAGGTTCAGAAAGGTAACCCACCTACCGAGCGTAAGATTCAGAGACTTTTCCGCAGAGAAGAAGTTGCCCACATTATTAAGAAATGTAATGACTTTGGTGCCGGTGGAGTGTCAGTAGCAATCGGAGAGCTTGCAGACGGGTTACAGGTTGATTTGGATAAAGTACCTAAGAAATATGCCGGACTGGACGGAACAGAACTTGCTATTTCCGAGTCTCAGGAGCGTATGGCAGTTGTTGTTGCACCGGAAGATGCACAGCAGTTCTTAGATTATGCAAAAGAAGAAAACTTAGAGGCTGTGAAAGTTGCCGTTGTAACCGAAGAGCCAAGATTAGTATTATCCTGGAGAGGAAAAGAAATTGTAAATCTTTCCAGAGCATTCTTAGATACCAACGGAGCACATCAGGAGACTGATGTAAAGGTAGAGCTTCCGGTAAAAGAAGAGAATTATTTAAATAAAATCAGCACAAAGGCTGTAGAAGAAGCAGTTGCAGCAGGCGATATGAAAGCTGCATGGTTAAATGAATTAAAAGACCTTAACGTATGTTCCCAGAAGGGTCTCGTAGAAATGTTTGACGGTTCCATCGGAGCAGGCAGTGTATACATGCCATATGGTGGAAAATATCAGTTGACCGAGACACAGAGTATGGTTGCAAAACTTCCGGTTATGAATGGAAAATGCGATACAGTAACCATGATGAGTTACGGATTTGATCCATATTTATCTTCATGGAGCCCATACCATGGAGCAGCTTATGCAGTATTAGAGTCTGTTTCCCGTATCGTAACAGCCGGTGGTGATTTCCACAAGATTCGTTTCACATTCCAGGAATACTTCCGCAGAATGTCGGAGGAGCCAAGTCGTTGGAGCCAGCCATTTGCAGCACTGCTTGGTGCTTATAATGCGCAGATTGGTTTCGGACTTCCATCCATCGGTGGAAAGGACTCCATGTCCGGTTCCTTCAATGAAATTGATGTACCGCCAACACTGGTATCCTTTGCAGTTGATGTAGCAAAAGAAAAAGATGTTATCACACCGGAGCTTAAGAAAGAAAATGATAAGCTGATGTTATTTACCATCGAAAAAGATGCTTATGATATGCCGGATTACGAACAGGTTATGAAGCTTTATGATGCAATTCATGAAATGACTGAGACAGGCGTTATCGTAGCAGCTTATGCATTAGACGGAAAAGGTCTTGCAGCAGCAGTCAGCAAGATGGCATTTGGTAATAAACTTGGCGTTACTGTAAATGCAGATGTAACAAAAGAAACATTATTTGCACCGGGCTTTGGAAATATCGTAGCAGAAGTTCCGGAAAATAAAGTTGCAAAAGCACAGGAAATCCTTGCAGCAGCAGGTCTTGCAGCAAACGGAGCTGTTGTGGGTGCAGTAAATGACAGCAAGAACTTTATCTATGGTGATATGAGCATTTCCATGGATGAAGCAATCGAAGCATGGGGACAGACTTTAGAGAAAGTATTCCCAACCAGAGCAACCACCGGAACAGAAGAAGTGAAGAGCGGACTTTACGATACAAAAGACATTTATGTCTGCAAGCACAAGGTTGCCCGCCCACATGTATTTATTCCGGTATTCCCGGGAACCAACTGCGAGTACGACAGTGCAAAAGCATTTGAAAATGCAGGCGCAGATGTAACCGTAAAAGTATTTAAGAACTTAAATGCAGAAGACATCCGTGATTCTGTTGATGTATTTGCAAAAGCAATTGATGAAGCACAGATTATCATGTTCCCAGGCGGATTCTCCGCAGGAGATGAACCGGAAGGCTCAGCAAAATTCTTTGCAACAGCATTCCGTAATGAGAAGATGAAAGAAGCTGTAAACAAACTCTTAAATGAGCGTGATGGTCTTGCTCTTGGTATCTGTAACGGATTCCAGGCACTGATTAAATTAGGTCTGGTTCCTTATGGCAAGATTACACACCAGAGACCGGATTCACCGACTCTGACCTACAATACCATTGGACGTCATATTTCCAAGATGGTATACACCAAGGTAGTGACCAACAAGTCCCCATGGTTAGCACAGGCTGAGCTTGGCGGCGTATACTGCAACCCGGCATCTCATGGAGAAGGTCGTTTCGTTGCTCCGAAGGAGTGGTTAGACAAGCTTTTCGAGAATGGTCAGGTGGCAACCCAGTATGTAAACGAAGCCGGTGTTCCAACCATGGATGAAGAGTGGAACGTAAATGGTTCTTACATGGCAATCGAAGGTATCACCAGTCCGGACGGACGTGTCCTTGGTAAGATGGCACATGCAGAGCGTCGTGGAGAGTCTGTTGCAGTCAACATTTACGGCGAGCAGGATATGAAGCTGTTCGAAAGTGGAGTAGCATACTTTAAATAAAATAGTAAAATAAAAACCGAGCGGTTCTGTTAAAAGCAGAACCGCTCGATTGCGTATGCAACACCATCTTCTTCATTGGAAAGGGAAATGAAATCAGCCGAATCTTTTAAGAGCTGTTGCGCATTTCCCATGGCAACGCCAATGCCGGCAGCTTTGACGATATCAAGATCATTTTCGCTGTCACCTACCGCCATGGTATCTTCCATGGAAATGTGGAGGTAATCACAGAGGAATTTAAGTCCTTTGGATTTGGCAATGCCGCATCTGGTAACTTCTAAGTTATGAAAACCGCCGGACACATAAGTGACTTCCGGGAAGGTGTCTAAGATTTCTTTTGTTTTTTCTCTTGTGGTATAGCTTCCATCTGCATCCGGTGCAAAGTTTAAAGTCAGTTTTGAAACACAAAGTTTATGTTCTTCGATATAAGCAGCTAAGTCAGTAATCGTCTTCCGGGTGGTCTGGATATATTTTTTTAAGGAATCCGGAATATCTAATAGGTTGGTAAGCTCGCTGGTGGAAAACTGGGTATAGCCGTCACCATTGATAAAGGCATCGATATGAAGAGACTGCGTATAGAGCTTGCGTAACAGCCGGACACTTAAATCGGTATCCATGCTTTCATCTAAGAGCAGTTCCTTTTCCGGGACGCGGTATACCGCAGAACCGTTGGCAGTAATGGCATATTGGATGCCAAGCTCCTTCATTTCATCCACAGGAAGTCCGATATAAGGCCGGCCGGTGGAGATAATAACGGTAATCCCGTTTTCTACGGCTTTTCGAATCATTTCTTTATTATGAGAGGTAATGACACCGTCTTTATTATAGAGGGTGCCATCGATGTCTAAGGCAATTAGCTTTACTGAATTCATCAAGTGTACTCCTTTGTATTTGAAAATATCATTGTCAATGAATAACAGTGTAGCACAGAAAATGAAAAAAGCAAATCACCGGATTAAATTTATATTTTTAAGTTGCAGGAAAAGGAGCTTACATATATAATTAGTAGGAATTCAAATGTAAGATAAACTGGAGCATACTATGAATATAAAAGAATATATCAAAGAACAAAGACTGATAACCGATGGTGCCATGGGCACTTATTATGAGGAAAAATACAGCGAAGATACCGTGATTGCAGAAAAGGAGAATCTTAAGAATCCGGAGCAGATTAAGGAGATTCATTTAGAATATCTGCGTGCGGGAGCAAGGCTGATCCGCACCAATACATTTGCAGCAAATACCATGTTTCTTGCAGATATGCAGGAAGTAAAAGAGACAGTCCGGGCGGGCTATGAGATTGCAAAGGAAGCAGTAACCGCATTTCAGGCAGAAAATGGAAAAGAGATTCCGGTATTTATCGGAGCAGATTTAGGACCGATTTATGATCTTGACCATCAGGACTATGACAATGTGTTACAGGAGTACAAAGAAATTTGTGACACCTTCCTTTCCTGTGGCGCAGACTGTTTTGTATTTGAGACACAGAGTGACTTTACCTATATTGAGCCGGTGACGGCATATATCAAAGAAAAATCAGACGCATTTATTCTGGTGCAGTTTGCGTTTGACAAAAGTGGATACACCCGCTCCGGTCTCTCTATGCAACGTGTGGCAGTAGAAGCTTCCGAGATGGAAAATGTGGATGCCTATGGATTTAACTGTGAACTGGACAGTACCCACATGTATCAGTTTATGAAGAACCTGAAGTTCTCCAGTGACAAATTCGTATCAGCACTTCCAAATGCAGGGTACCCATATACTTTGCGAGGAAAGACAATTTATTCCAATAATGCATCTTATTATGCAGAAAAAATGAAGGATATTGCAGCCCTTGGCACAGATATTTTAGGTGGCTGCTGTGGAACCACACCGGAATATATTGCTTTGCTTTCTGGCGAGTTACAGGATGTGCCGAAGGCAGCAAAGAAAATTGAAAATGTAGTAACGCAGGAGGTTACAAGAACTCCATCTATTTTTGAAGAGAAGCTTTCCCGTGGGGAGAAGGCTTATATTGTAGAATTGGACCCGCCATTTTCCGAGGATGCATCCAAGGTTATGAAAGGAGCAGAAGATTTAAGAAAATGTAATGTGGATCTGATTACCCTTTCCGATTCCCCAATGGCGCGGGCGAGAATGGATGCCGGACAGCTGGCAGTGAAAATCCAGCAGAAGACCGGTGTGGCAGTAATGCCGCATATCAGCTGCCGTGACCGCAATGTGATTGCGTTGCGTGCAGGTCTTTTAGGCATGCATATGAATGATGTCCGCCATTTCCTGATTGTGACCGGAGACCCGGTTTCAAGGGCAGACCGCGAAAGAGTGACTTCTGTTTTTGATTTCAATTCCATTAAACTGATGCAGTATGTTAAGGAAATGAATTTAGAAGTTTTTGCACAGGAGCCGGTTTATTATGGTGGTGCACTGAATTATCATGGCGCCAATCCGGATGCGATTATTGAACGGATGAAGCGTAAAGCGGAAGCAGGATGCGGTTATTTCCTGACACAGCCGGTATATACCGAGGAAGATGTGGAAAGACTGACTTATATCAAGGAACACATTGACACCAAAATCATGTGCGGTATTATGCCGCTGGTAAGCTATAAGAATGCAATGTTTGTGAAAAATGAGATGCCGGGCATCCATGTTTCCGATGAAATTGTAAACCGGTATCGGGAAGATATGACAAGAGAAGAGGCAGAAGAAGTGGCAATTGAATTATCTGTTGAAATCGCAGCAAAATTATATGATATTGCAGACGGATTTTATTTTATGACACCATTTAACCGGACGGGCTTAATTGCGAGAATTATTGAGGCAATCCGACAGGAGGAAGAACGCAGATGACAAGAGAGGAATTTAAGGAATTAGTAAAAAATGGACCGGTTATCTTAGATGGTGCAACCGGAAGCAATCTTCAGAATGCAGGAATGCCGGTAGGAGTCTGCCCGGAGCAGTGGATTTTAGAGCATCCACAGACCATGATAGATTTGCAGCGGGCTTATGTGGAGGCTGGAACACAGATTCTTTTGGCACCGACCTTTACTGCAAACCGCATTAAATTAGAAGAATATGGACTGGCAGATAAGCTGGTAGAGATGAACCAGCAATTAGTTGCCATTTCCAAAGAGGCAGCAGGCGGAAAAGCGCTGGTAGCCGGTGATATTACCATGACCGGTCAGCAGCTTTATCCGATGGGTGAATTGCAGTTTGAAGAACTGGTAGATATTTATAAAGAACAGGTCAAAGTTGTGGCAGATGCGGGAGCAGACTTATTTATCATTGAGACCATGATGAGTCTGCAGGAAACAAGAGCCGCTGTGCTGGCAATCCGTGAAACCTGTGATTTGCCGATTATGGCAAGTATGACTTATAACGAGGATGGCAGAAGCTTGTATGGAACAGATCCGGTAACTGCGGTAGTTACGTTGCAGAGCCTGGGTGCTGATGCAGTGGGAATGAACTGCTCCACAGGACCAGAGGAAATGTTAGAGCCGATTCGCCAGACCGTAGAATATGCCTATGTTCCTGTTTTGGCAAAGCCAAATGCCGGATTACCGGAATTAGAGGATGGCGTAACGGTATACAAGACCACACCGGAAGAATTTGCGGAAGTTGGTGCAAAATTAGTCGAAGAAGGCGTTTCGATTATTGGTGGATGCTGTGGAACGACCCCGGCACATATCAAAGCATTGGCAGATAAAGTAAAACCAATGGGAATCCATCATGTGGAAGCACCAAGACGAAGAGTGCTTACTTCTGAGCGTAAGACGGTAGAAATTGATTTGGACGGACCATTTATGGTAATTGGTGAGCGGATTAATCCGACCGGAAAGAAGAAATTGCAGGCAGAGCTTCGGGAAGGCAGCCTTAATATGGTTCGTGATATGGCACGGGCGCAGGAAGAAAATGGTGCAGCCATTCTGGATGTCAATATGGGTATGAATGGAATTGATGAGAAACAGATGATGTTAAATACCATTCATGAGGTTACTTATACAGTGGATTGTCCGCTTTGTATCGATTCATCCCATGTGGATATTATTGAAGCAGCACTTCGTATTTATCCGGGACGAGCTTTGATTAACTCTATTTCCTTAGAAAAAGAGAAATTCGAAAAATTGCTTCCGATTGCAAAGAAATATGGAGCAATGTTTATTTTGCTTCCGCTTTCTGACGAGGGACTTCCAAAAGACGCAGAAGAGAAGCGGCAGATTGTCCGTACCATTTTAGATGCCGCCTTAAAAATCGGTCTTCATAAAGAAGATATTATCGTGGACGGATTGGTAGCAACGGTAGGTGCCAATCCGCTGGCAGCATTGGAATGTTTTGATACCATCCAGTATTGTAAGGATGAATTGAGCCTTGCCACAGCCTGTGGACTTTCCAATATTTCCTTCGGTCTGCCGGAACGTATTTATGTAAACAGTGCATTTCTTACCATGGCAATTGCAAAAGGACTTACGATGGCAATTGCAAATCCATCCCAGGATTTATTAATGAATGCGGCAGTGGCTTCGGATATGCTTTTACATAAAGAAGGTTCCGATATCCGCTATATCAATCGGATGAACCAGCGGGCACAGAAGGAAGCTCCGGCAACCGATAACGCAGCTTCGGCAGGCACTTTAGAGCCGGCAAATCCGGTATTTGATTGTGTATTAAAGGGAAATAAGGGCAATATTTTAAAAGAAGTAGATAAAGCTTTGGCAGCAGGAGAAGAACCGGGAGCGATTATTAATGGACAGTTGATTCCTGCCATTAATGAAGTAGGTGTCCTTTTTGACAAGCAGATTTATTTCCTGCCGCAGCTGATTTCCAGTGCGCAGACCATGCAGCATGCCATTGAATACTTGGAGCCAATGATTTCCAAAGATAAGGACGCAGAGCCAAAGGCAACCATTATTATTGCAACCGTAGAAGGTGACATACACGATATCGGTAAGAATCTGGTAGCACTGATGCTCCGTAACTATGGTTATCGTGTCTTAGACCTTGGCAAGGATGTGGCAGCGGATATTATTGTGGATACAGCGTTAAAAGAGAATGCCCAGATTATCGGACTTTCCGCCCTGATGACCACTACCATGATGCGTATGAAGGATGTGGTAGAACTGGCAAAAGAGCGCGGCTGCAACAGCAAGATTATCGTCGGTGGCGCAGCAATTACACAGAGCTTTGCAGATGAAATCGGTGCAGATGGCTATTCCCCGGATGCAGCTGATTGTGTAAAACTGGTAGAACGTCTACTGGAAGAAATGTAAATTTTTATTTTGGGAGGTTTTTGATATGGTAAAGATAATTTCAGATAGTACCTGTGATTTATCTGAAGAACTGGTAAAACGTTATGATATTACCATTCTTCCGCTTCACATTTTATTAGGTGACGAAGAATATCTGGATGGAGTAAATATTACTCCGCAGGAGATTTTTGACTGGTCGGATGAACACAAGACCACTCCAAAGACTTCAGCACCATCCGCAGAGCAGGCAGTAGAATTGTTAAAGCCTTATGTAGAAAAAGGTCAGGAGGTTATCTGTTTTGCCATTGCATCCGGGATGTCTTCTTCCATGAATGTGATGCGTCTTGCAGTGGAAGAACTGAATGCGGAAAATCTGGTGACTGTAATCGATTCAGCAAATCTTTCTACCGGTATCGGACTTCTTGTCATAGAAGCAGCCGAAATGGCACAGCAGGGAAAGAGCGCGGCAGAGATTACCGCCCGTATCGAAGAATTAAAGCCTCTGGTTCGGGCAAGCTTTGTGGTAGACACCTTAACCTATCTTTATCGTGGTGGCAGATGCAGTGGACTGGCTGCCTTAGCCGGTGGTGCATTAAAGCTTCATCCGCGGATTGGTGTTGAGGATGGTAAGATGGGACCGGGTAAGAAATACCGTGGCAATATGGAAAAGGTTGTTCTCTCTTATGTGAAAGACATGGAAGAAGCAATGAAGAATGCCCGGCCGGAACGTGTATTTATCACTCATTCCGGCAGTGCCCCGGAAATCGTAGATAAGGTACGGGCTTATCTCAATGACCTGCATGTCTTTCATGAAATTTTAGAAACAAGAGCCGGCGGTGTAGTATCCAGCCATTGTGGACCGGGAACACTGGGTGTTTTGTTTATTGCGAAGGAGTAGGGAGTACGGAGAGATATATGATTTGCAAAGGTATCTCATAAGGCAGGTATCCGGCAGCCTGACAGAATTATTGGAGTAATTTTGAATCTTGAAATATTTTCAAAAATTTTAAATATTTCAAAAATATTTTTGAAAAAGTGCTTGACTTCACTATTCCTATATAGTATACTAGCAAAGCGGGTTGCAGATGAGTAACCCGCAGGAATATGGGATCTTAGCTCAGCTGGGAGAGCATCTGCCTTACAAGCAGAGGGTCACA
>ENA-OYZS01000369-OYZS01000369.1-human-gut-metagenome-genome-assembly--contig:-NODE-369-length-11436-cov-8.016607_pt1 | contig 11436 bp, 9 predicted proteins | sample MGYA00244077_ERZ653478 | MGnify/ENA primary metagenome ERZ653478 (study PRJEB26926, sample SAMN06164946) | human gut metagenome | biome: ENVO:00009003; feature: ENVO:2100002; material: ENVO:00002003... | reverse complement strand
GGCTGTAATAATTTCTGTACTTACTGTATTGTGCCTTATGTACGAGGAAGAGAGATAAGCCGTGAACCTAAGGATATCATTATGGAGATTGAAAGGCTTGTAAAGGATGGCGTTAAGGAGGTTATGCTTCTTGGACAAAATGTTGATTCTTATGGAAAAACACTTGATAATCCTGTATCATTTGCGCAGCTTCTAAGAGAGATTGATAAGATAGAGGGACTTGAAAGAATCAGATTCATGACACCTCATCCTAAGGATATTGAGAAAGAGACGCTTGAAGTTATAAGAGATTCCCCAAAAATATGTAATCATATACATTTTCCACTTCAGTCAGGAAGCTCAAGGCTTCTTAAACTGATGAACAGAAAGTACACTAAAGAGCATTACTTAGAGCAGGTTGAGATGATAAGAAGAATCCTGCCTGATGTTTCTATTACAACTGATATTATTGTTGGCTTCCCTGGTGAGACAGAGGAAGACTTTGAGGATACTATTGATGTTGTTAAGAAAGCAAAGTTTGATAGTGCATATACATTTATATATTCAAAAAGAACAGGTACGCCTGCTGCCAGAATGGAAAATCAGGTGCCGGAGGATGTTGTTAAGGACAGATTTAACAGACTGCTTGCAACTGTCAATGAAGTGTCACATGAGCATATCAGAAGATATGAAGGTATGGATATGAAGGTCTTGGTTGAGGGGAAAGATGACCATGAAGAAGGCTTTGTTACAGGCAGAATGACTAACAATATTCTTGTACATTTCGCGGGGGATGAATCACTTATCGGACAGATTGTGACAGTACATCTTGACGAATGTAAAGGATTTTACTATATGGGCAGACTTATAGAGGATTAATCGGGGAGTAATATAATGGCAGAGTATTCACCAATGATGCAGCATTATCTTGCTACTAAAGCAGAATATAAAGACTGCATACTTTTTTACAGACTTGGAGATTTCTATGAAATGTTTTTTGATGATGCTTTAGTTGTCTCTAAGGAACTGGAACTTACATTAACAGGAAAAGACTGTGGACAGGAGGAACGTGCGCCTATGTGCGGCGTTCCTTTTCATGCGGCAGAAACTTATATTAACAGGCTTGTTTCTAATGGACACAAGGTCGCAATATGCGAGCAGATGGAAGACCCTAAGCAGGCGAAAGGTATCGTCAAAAGAGAGGTTATAAAGGTTGTAACACCAGGAACTAACTTAAACAGTCAGGCACTTGATGAAACTAAGAACAATTATCTTATGAGTATTGTTTATCTTGGAGATGTGCTTGGTGTTGCTATTGCAGATTATTCAACAGGTGACTTTTTTGTAACTGAGATCAAGACAGGTGCAGAACTTATTGATGAAATTAATAAGTTTGTTCCTTCAGAGATAATACTTAACGAGTATTTTGCAATGAGTGGAATTGATCTTACATTTATATCTGAAAAGCTTTCTGTATCAGTGTCAACACTTGAGAACTGGTATTTTGATGATGATTCATGCAAGGCAAAGTTAAAAGAACATTTTCATGTAAATATGCTGGATGGACTTGGAATCAAGGACTATCCGGTAGGAATTGATGCTGCGGGAGCACTTCTTATATATCTTACCCAGACACAGAAAAGTGATATGTCTCATATCACAAGCATTGTACCTTACACAACAGGTAAATACATGCTTATAGACAGTTCATCAAGACGAAATCTTGAACTTGTTGAGACTATGCGTGAAAAGCAGAAAAAAGGCTCGCTTCTGTGGGTACTTGATAAGACCAAGACTGCAATGGGCGCAAGAGCGTTAAGAAATCTCGTGCTGCAGCCGCTTATTAACAGAGACGAGATTATAAGAAGACAGGACGCTATAGAGGAGCTTTCTGATAATGCAATTGACAGGGAAGAAATTCGTGAATATCTCGGTCCTATATATGACCTTGAGCGAATTATGACTAAGATTAGCTGTAAGTCAGCTAATCCAAGGGATTTAATTGCATTTAAGAATTCCCTTGAGATGATACCTCACATTAAGAATCAGACAGGACATTTTAAGTGTGATGTATTCAGACAGTGCTTTGAGCAGATGGACGACTTAAAAGACTTATATAATCTTGTAGACACTGCAATTATAGATGATCCTCCAATTACAATGCGTGATGGTGGAATGATAAAGGACGGCTTCTCAGCAGAGGCTGATGAGCTTCGTAATGCCAAGATTAAAGGAAAAGAATGGCTTGCAGAGCTTGAAAGCAGGGAGAAAGAAAAGACAGGAATTAAGAATCTTAAAGTTAAGTATAACAAGGTATTCGGATATTACCTGGAGGTTACTAATTCATTTAAAAATCTTGTTCCTGCTGAATGGGTACGAAAGCAGACTCTTACCGGTTCTGAAAGATACACTACAGATGAGTTAAAGCATCTTGAAGATATTATACTTGGTGCAGAGGATAAGCTCTACTCACTTGAGTATGACCTGTTTTGTGAGGTCAGAGAGCGTATTGCAGCAGAGGTTGTAAGAATACAGAATACGGCCAAGGCTATTGCGATGATTGATGTGTATGCATCACTTTCTGTTGTTGCAACACAGAATAATTTTGTAAGACCTAAGATTAATGAAAAGGGTATTATAGATATCAAGAATGGTCGTCACCCTGTAGTTGAGAAGATGATTTCCAATGATATGTTCATTGCCAATGATACTTATCTTGACAATGGCATGAATAGGATTTCGATTATCACAGGTCCTAATATGGCTGGTAAATCTACATATATGAGACAGACTGCACTTATTGTGCTTATGGCACAGACAGGTTCTTTTGTACCTGCTGATTCAGCTAATATATGTATCGTAGACCGTATATTTACACGAGTCGGAGCATCTGATGACTTAGCTTCAGGTCAGTCAACCTTCATGGTTGAGATGACTGAGGTTGCCAATATTTTAAGAAATGCAACGCCTAAGAGTCTTATAATTCTTGATGAAATAGGAAGAGGAACAAGCACATTTGATGGATTAAGTATTGCATGGGCTGTTGTTGAGTATATTGCCAATACTAAATATTTGGGAGCCAAAACACTTTTTGCAACACATTACCATGAACTTACTGAGTTAGAAGGAACTCTCGACGGAGTTAATAATTACTGTATTGCTGTCAAGGAGAATGGCGATGATATCGTCTTTTTAAGAAAGATTGTAAAGGGAGGTGCGGATAAGAGTTATGGTATTCAGGTTGCCAAGCTTGCAGGAGTTCCTGATGTGGTGCTTAACAGGGCAAAGGAACTTGTTGTTGATTTAAGTGACGCTGATATATCACAGAAAGCCAGGGATATTGCACAGTATTCCAAGAAGCTTGACAAGATGAATGACAAGTACAGAAAGGTTAATGACCTTGAAGTTAAGCAGATGTCACTTTTTGATACTGTTAAGGATGATGATATAGTAACTGATATTATGAATCTTGATATAAGCAATATGACACCTATAGATGCACTTAATACACTTTATAAGCTGCAGGGAAAAGCTAAGAACCGCTGGTAAAACAGGGAGGATTGTATGTCAATAACACTTTTAGACCAGAATACGATTAATAAGATTGCTGCAGGAGAGGTTGTCGAAAGACCTTCTTCTGTAGTTAAGGAGCTTGTTGAAAATGCTATTGATGCCGGAGCAACTGCGATTACAGTTGAGATAAAGGAAGGTGGAATTTCATTTATCAGGGTTACTGATAATGGAAGTGGTATCAATAAAGATGAGATTGAGATAGCATTTAAAAGACATGCTACAAGTAAAATTAAATCAATTGAAGATCTTATGGCAGTTTCGTCTCTTGGCTTCAGAGGTGAGGCACTTGCAAGTATAGCTGCCGTTTCACAGGTTGAACTTATTACAAAGACTGCCGAATGCTTAAGCGGTGTGCATTATACTATTGATGGCGGCGTACCCGGGGAAGTGGCAGAAATAGGTGCTCCGGAGGGAACTACATTTATTGTAAGAAATCTTTTCTATAATACTCCTGTTAGAAGAAAGTTCTTAAAAACTGCTACAACTGAGGGTGGATATATTGGTTCGCTTGTGGAATATCTGGCACTTTCGCATCCTGATATTTCGTTCAGATTCATAAGCAATAACCAGAATAAGCTGCATACATCGGGTAATATGAATCTTAAGGATATAATATATAATGTGTATGGCCGGGATATAACTAATAATCTGTATGAAATCAGCGGCAAGTCTCAGGATATTGAGGCTTCCGGTTTTATTGGCAAGCCTATGGTTGTCCGCGGAAACAGGACTTATGAGAATTATTATATCAATGGCAGATATATCAAGAGCAGTATTATAACTAAGGCAATAGAGGATGCGTATAAGGGCTTTATAATGCCTCACAATTATCCGTTCAGTGCAATACATTTTAAGATTAATCCTGCAATTATTGATGTAAATGTGCATCCAACCAAGATGGAGCTGCGCTTCTCGAACAATGAATATATATATAATTTTGTGTACGATACATGTTTAAAAGCACTTAATTCAAAGGAACTTATAGCAGAAGTTTCTGTACCAGAGCCTGTTGCAGTTAAAATGCAGGAAGCACCTGTTGTAAGAAATGTTATGCCTGATGTTAAATTGCCTGAACCTTTTGAAATTAAGCGTTCTGAGCAGATGGTTAAGGAAGATAAAGCAAGATATGAAGCTGTGGCAAAGTCTGAACCACCAAAGCAGATGAATCTTTTTGAAAATAAGCTTCTTGATGAGAGCAGTCGCAACAAATACAGAATTATAGGGCAGCTTTTTGATACTTACTGGCTTATTGAATTTGAAGATAAGTTCTATATGATGGACCAGCATGCAGCACATGAAAAGGTGCTTTATGAAAAGATAATGAATAAGCTTCATAATAAGACAATTGGAACACAGATGATTCTTCCATCTATTGTACTGTCACTCAACATGCATGAGGAAGAGATATACAAAACTAATCAGGATATATTTAAAAGATTAGGGTATGAGATAGAAGAATTTGGTGGTAATGAATATAAGGTTACAGGAATTCCTGCCGGACTTCCTAAGATGGATTACAAACAGCTCTTTATTGATGTTCTTGATGGGCTTTCAGAAGAAAGTGCCGGCAAAGACCCTGATGTTATTACTGAAAAGGTTGCAAGCATGTCATGTAAAGCGGCTGTAAAGGGCAATAACAGGCTGTCATTCAACGAAGCATTTGAACTGATGGATGAGCTTATGAGGGCAGATAATCCATATAACTGTCCACATGGCAGGCCAACGCTTATTATGATGAGCAAATATGAGATAGAAAAGAAATTTAAACGAATAGTATAGAGGCTGATATGAAAAAAGAACCTTTAATAATACTTACAGGTCCGACAGCAGTTGGAAAGACAGAGCTTTCCATTGCACTTGCAAAGGCGGTAAACGGTGAGATAATAAGTGCCGATTCCATGCAGGTGTACAGATATATGGATATCGGAACTGCCAAGATAACGAAAGAAGAGATGCAGGGAGTTAAACATTATCTTGTTGATGAGATTGAACCATCAGAGGGCTTTGATGTGGCAAGATTCAAGTCTATGGCAACAGATGCTATAGAAAAAATCCGTAAGAATGGACATATTCCTGTAGTTGTCGGCGGAACAGGATTTTATATCCAGGCTCTTTTATATGATTCTACATTTGAAGATGATGAAAGTGATTATGAATACAGAGATTATCTTCAAAAGATTGCTGATACTAAGGGTCCAGAGGTGCTTCACGATATGTTAAAAGAAGCTGACCCTGAATCTGCAGAGGCAATTCATGCCAATAATGTCAAAAGAGTTATCCGTGCACTTGAATTTTATAAGACGACAGGCAGAAAAATATCAGAACATAATAACGAGCAGAGGGCAAAGGAGTCCCCTTATAATTTCTGCTACTTTGTCCTTAATGATAAAAGAGAAATTCTCTATGACAGAATAAACAGGCGTGTTGATATAATGTTTGACAATGGACTGCTTGATGAGGTAAAACATTTGTCGGACATGGGACTTGTAAAGGATGATGTTGCCATGCAGGGAATCGGATATAAAGAGGTGTTCGATTATCTTGAGGGCAGATGTGACGAGGCAGGTCTTAGAGAAATGATCAAGCAGGATACAAGACATTTTGCAAAAAGGCAGCTTACTTGGTTTCGGCGAGAGCCATCAGTTACATGGGTGGATTTTTCCCAGATACGAAGAGAAGATGCACTTTCGTATATGCTTGAACAACTAAAAGAAAAGGAAATTATATGATTATGAGAGAAATGTATAAGAATATGGGAATCTGTGATGAAGTATATGATTACTGCGACAATATAATCAGGTCGCTTCATGACAGATTTGAAGAGATAGACAAGAATGCAGAATATAACCAGATGAAGGTTATAAAGGCGATGCAGGATAATAAGGTTGCTGAGATGCATTTATCAGGAACAACAGGTTACGGTTACAACGATGACGGAAGAGATACTCTTGAGAAAGTATATTCAGATATATTTAAGACAGAGGATGCTCTTGTAAGACCACAGATTATCTGCGGAACACATGCGTTAAATGTAGCCTTGTCATCTAACTTAAGACCGGGTGATGAGCTTTTATCACCTGTTGGAAAGCCATACGATACAATGGATGAGATTATCGGTATCAGGCCTTCTAAGGGAAGTCTTGCTGAATATGGAATTACATATGCACAGGTTGACCTGCTGCCAGACGGCGGTTTTGATTATGAGGGTATTAAGAATGCAATCAATGAAAGAACAAAGCTTGTTACAATCCAACGTTCTAAGGGATATGCTTCAAGACCTACACTTTCAGTTGAAAGAATCGGAGAGCTTATAAGTTTTATCAAGGGAATCAAACCAGATGTTATCTGTATGGTTGATAACTGCTACGGTGAATTTGTTGAAAGAATTGAGCCTTCACAGGTTGGGGCTGATATGATAGTCGGTTCACTTATAAAGAATCCTGGTGGCGGACTTGCTCCATGCGGAGGTTATATAGCAGGAAAGAAAGAATGTGTTGAGCAGGCAGCTTACAGATTGTCTTCACCGGGGCTTGGAAAAGAAGTCGGTGCAACACTCGGTGTAAACCAGAGCTTTTATCAGGGGCTTTTCTTATCACCTGTAGTTGTTGCCGGTGCACTTAAGGGTGCTATATTTGCTGCAAATGTATACGAAAAGGCAGGCTTTGTAGTAAGACCTGATGGAAGTGAGCCAAGATATGATATTATTCAGGCAGTTGAGCTTGGAAGTGCAGACGGACTTCTTGCTTTCTGTAAAGGAATTCAGGCTGCAGCACCTGTTGACAGCTTTGTTACACCAGAACCATGGCCAATGCCAGGATATGATTCAGACGTTATAATGGCTGCTGGAGCATTCGTTCAGGGTTCATCAATAGAGCTTTCTGCTGATGGTCCGTTAAAAGAACCTTATTCAGTATTCTTCCAGGGAGGACTTACATGGTATCATGCAAAGCTTGGAATTATGATGAGTGTTCAGAAAATGTTTGAAAAAGACCTTATAAAGCTTTGATTGAATTAATATTTGTGTTATAATGCATTGGAGTATGGATTTTTCCGTGCTCCAATTTATGATTAAAGGGTGAAATCTATGAGTAACATTTCTAAATATAAGAACGGCTGGCTTTTATGGCTATTCATTCTGATAGGCATTGTGCTTGGCGGTCTTATTGCAGAACTTACTGCCGGTGTACATACATTAAGCTGGCTGTCTTATGGACAGAGTTTTGGTCTTAACAGTCCACTGGTATTAGATCTTGGGGTACTTGTATTAACATTTGCACTCCAGATTAAGATTACTATTGCCAGTATAATAGGCGTTATACTTGCAATTATTATTTACAGATTTATTTAATCTGACTGCTGTTTAATTTATGGTATATGAGAATATAATAACAGGTGTAGAAGAGGATAAGCTTCTTCCTTATGAGAAGTGCCTTGAGTATGGAGCAACAGCACTGGATAATGCGGAGCTGTTAGCTGCCATTATCAGAACTGGAACGAACGGATTAAGTTCTATCGAACTTGCTGAAAAGTTACTGGAGAGTGCCGGTAATCTTAACGGACTATATAATATGTCTGTTCAGGAACTTATGCAGATTAAAGGCATAGGAAAAGCTAAAGCTGTGCAGATATGTTGTATACTTGAGCTTTCAAGGCGTATTGCGAAGCAGAAGGCAAGAGAAAAACTCGATTTTTCCAATGCAGAGACAATAGCCGGGTATTATATGGAAGATATGAGACATCTAGAGAAAGAACATCTTATACTTGTTATGCTTGATAACAGATGCCGTCTTATAAGAGATAAGGTGCTTTCTGTAGGAACTTCCACTGGTTCAATGGTTTCGGTAAGAGAGATATTTAAAGAAGCACTTGATAACAGGGCAGCTTCAATAGTTCTTCTTCATAACCATCCTTCAGGCAATCCTTCTCCGAGCAGGGAAGATATGAAGGTTACAAGGAATGTGGCAGAAGCAGGGAAGATTGTAGGAATTGAGCTGCTGGACCATATTGTTATAGGAGATAATTCTTATTTCAGTTTTAAACAAATGCAATATATTAATTAACAATTAAGAAAGGAAGTAAGATATGGGTAACGCATACGGAATTGATATAGGCACAAGTAATTTCAAAATGTGCTGCAGTGACAAAGATAAGATACTTAATGAGAAGAATATTATAGCTATTGCTAATAAAACAGAGCTTTTAGCTTTTGGAGATGAAGCATATGAGATGTATGAGAAAGCTCCTGAGCATATAGAGGTTTCTTTCCCTGTAAAGTTTGGTGTTATAGCAGATATTGAGAATATGCAGACACTTCTTTTTAGTTTCTTTAATAAGATTAATGAAGGAAAGAAGATTACAGGTTCAGATTTCTATATTGCTGTACCTACAGATGTAACAGAAGTAGAGAAGAGAGCTTTTTATGAACTTGTGGTTGATTCAAAGGTAAAGGCTAAGAATGTTTATGTAGTTGATAAGCCTGTTGCAGATGCAATTGGTGCAGGTCTTGATGTAACCAAGTCTAAAGGTATCATGATTGTTAATATCGGCGCTGAGACAACAGAGATTTCTGTACTTTCTTTAGGAGGAATCGTTATAAGCAAGGCTGTTAAGATTGGTGGTAATAAGCTTGATGACTGCATTATAAGCAACGTAAGAAAAGCCTATAATCTTGTTATTGGAAGCAAGACTGCTGAGAATTTAAAGAAACAGTTAGGAAGTGCTGTTCCTGTATCAGAAAGCTTTGCACCTGGTTTTGGAAGAAATGTTTTATCAGGACTGCCTGTAAGTGTTGATATATCTTCTGATATTATATATCAGGCAATAATTGATTCATTACATTCGATTATGGATGCAATTAAAGTTATTCTTGAGAGAACTCCGCCAGAACTTGCGGCAGATATTATTAAAGATGGTGTTTATTTTACAGGAGGAACATCTCAGATTAATAATCTTGAGAAATATATTAAGGATGAGACTAATCTTAATGTCAACATTGTGGAACATCCTGCAGAAAGCGTTGTAAGAGGTCTTATGGGAGTTGTATCTAATCCTGAATTTGCCAAGGTTGCATATACTCCAACAGAGAAAAATTTTGATTAAGGGCAGGTTTTAGAATGAGAAAGAAAATTTCTTCATTTATGACTTCGAAGAATATTCTCATTGCACTTACGGTTCTGTGCTGCTTCTTTATTGGAACAAGCTTTTTTACAGATACGCTTACCAAGCCTCTTAAAAAATGTGTTTCAATGGTTGTTGTTCCAGTACAGAAAGGTATGAACAATATAGGCTTCTGGGTTTATGACAAATACCAGACGCTTCAGGAAATATCAGTTGTTCTTGATGAGAATAAGAATCTTCAGAGTCAGATTGATGAGCTTACAGAAGAAAATAATCAGTTAAAGCAGGATTCATATGAACTTAACAGGCTCCGTGAGCTGTATGAGCTTGACCAGCAGTATGCAGGCTATTCTAAAGTCGGAGCAAGAGTAATTGAAGTTACAACAGATAACTGGCATTCTTCATTCAAGATTGATAAAGGTACAGATGATGGGCTTAAAGTTGATATGAATGTTATTGCAAATGGTGGTCTTGTAGGTATTATTTCTGAAACAGGAAGTAATTATTCTATTGTCAAGACAATCACAGAGAATAACAGTAATGTGAGCGGAATGCTTATAGATACTAATGAAACATGTATAGTTCAAGGTGATATTGAACTCATGGATACAGGAATGATACGTGTTTCACATTTTAAAAGTGATGTTATTGTCAGAAATGGTGATAAAGTAGTTACATCCAATATAAGTGATAAATATCTTCAGGGAATTCTGATTGGATATGTTAAGGATGTTACGCTGGATTCTAACAATCTTACCCAGTCTGGATATATTGTTCCCGCAGTTGATTTTAATAATCTGCAGGAGGTATTAGTCATAACCCAGCTTAAAGAATAAGTGTTTAGGACTATTTATTATGAAAAGAAAGATAACAGAATTAATTATTATATTGTTTTTCTATCTCATGCAGGTTTCTGTTGCAAGAGTTATTTCAATTGCTAATATTTCGCCTAACTGGCTTATTATTCTTCCTGTATTTTTTGGGTTTTTCTGTGGGAAAAATGATGGAATGTTTGCTGGATTTTTTGCAGGAATTATGTATGATTTGTTTTATTCCGGATTATTCGGATTTACAGCACTTATTTTTATTTACATAGGATATTTTTCAGGCTTTTTTTATCAGAAGTACGAGGTGAGAGAAATTCTTATCCCTCTTGCACTTGTGATAACTGCTGATTTCGGATATGGATTTATATCATATATTGGTAATTTCCTGCTTCATAACAGACTTAATGTGGGATTTTTTATGTCGAGATTTATTTTGCCGGAAGTTGTATATACAGCACTGGTTTCTCTTATTATATATCATCCTGTACATTATTTCTGTACGATAACGGAGCCAGGAAGAGAGAGAAAAAAGAAGGGTAAGATTGATGAAGGAAGTATTTGATTATATTGTAAGTCTTCTCAAATCCAGAATTTTTCCTATGATTCTTGTGTTTATTGTTCTGATTTCTGTTCTTGTTCACAGATTATTTGTTCTTCAGATAATAAAGGGAGATTCATATGTTGAAGACTTATCAAGCTCTATACAGAAAGATATGAGTGTTGCGGCTGCCAGAGGCCGTATCTATGACCGTAACGGTGTTCTTCTTGCTTACAATGATCTGTCATATGCAGTCAAGATAAGCGACTCTGGAAGATATTCAGATAACGCAACTAAGAATACAACTATTAATAATTCTATTAACAAGACATTAGATATTATAGAAAATCATGGCTGTCTCTTATACACATCTCCGAGCCCACGAGACTAGGCATGATCTCG
>ENA-OYZS01000355-OYZS01000355.1-human-gut-metagenome-genome-assembly--contig:-NODE-355-length-11539-cov-11.458029_pt1 | contig 11539 bp, 8 predicted proteins | sample MGYA00244077_ERZ653478 | MGnify/ENA primary metagenome ERZ653478 (study PRJEB26926, sample SAMN06164946) | human gut metagenome | biome: ENVO:00009003; feature: ENVO:2100002; material: ENVO:00002003... | reverse complement strand
GATCATGCCTAGTCTCGTGGGCTCGGAGATGTGTATAAGAGACAGCATTATACCTTTATTCCTTTAAAGGAAAAAGATTTATCCTCCTTCCGGAAAGCATTAATCAGCAGCCTGTGGTTCCGCCCCTGTGCCTGCCTGCTTGCCCTGATTGTCATTGGCATTATCGGTTACCGGAAGCTTGCGGTGCTCACCAGTGAGATGTATTTTCTCATTCTCTATGGAATTGCTGCCGGTTTCATTCTCTACCGCATGATACGAGAACTTGCCAATCTGCATCAGGTCAGCACCCTGCGTAAATCCAGCCTGCTTCCTTTTATTCATACTGCCAAAGAAGACGATACCTTCTATTCAGAGGAATTATCCGGCGGGTTTATTATCCAGACCGAGCCAATTAATCTGGTAGAGTTATCTACCAGCAAAGAAGTACTCGCTGAGCTTGCTGCCAACTGCGAAACTCAGAATCCACTCTTTGCTTATCTGGAATCCTGCATCAACAGCGGTGATGAAAAATTAATAAACAAAGGCGTCATCTATATTGAAATTATTAAAAAACAATTGGAAAAAGGAAATGTGGATATTCTTGCCACATATGACAAATTAAAAAATTGCAGGGAGGAACTTCTCTAAAGTCCTTCCTGCAATTTGGTTTACGTAGTTCTATTTCTTTTTGTTATCTTTTTCTTTTGCTTTCCACTTGAAGTACTCTGCATCCAGATCCACCGTAACTTCCGGAATCTCTTTCTTTCCTTCGGCTGCATCTTCCTCCGGTTCTTCATCCTCTAAAGGAATTCCTGCTTTCTTAAAGTATTCCGGATTAATCCGGATTTCCGGCTTGATTGCCTGATATGAGGATTTCTTTTCTTCCCTCGGCTCTTTCTTCTCTTTTTCACGTTCCTTCTCCAGTTCGTGGTTACGTTCTTCGATTAATTTCAGATACTTTTCGGTATCTACCATATCCTGAAGCTGGCTCTTAAGCTCTGACTGGTTCTCCCGGATAACCACCTTCTGGGTCTTCATATCATCCTGGGCTTTCTTCAGAATATCCTGAAGGGCATCTGTTGTATCCTGCATAATATGCTGTACCCGCTGAAGGGCATCATCGGTATACAACACAGCGGCTGCATAGACATCTTCAGCATTCCGGCTTGCTTTAAAAATCATGGCATCGCCTTTTTTGCGTGCCTCCCGTTCTGCCTTGTCCCTGCTCTGCTGTGTCACTTCATATTCATCCATCATCTCGTAAATACAGGCATTCAGATGATTGAGATATTCAAACATTTTCTTCTTCTCAACAATAATCTTCTCACCTGTATTGTCATAAAGTTCACTTCTGGATATTAATACATGTATATCCCGTAATACCCTCTCCAGTTTGTCCTGTGTACTCATGATATTCTCCCTTCACCTTGGCTATATATAGCGTACAATGTCCGAGCCTGTCTCTGCAAGACCTAATTCCACCGGTTCTTCTCCCGCTGCTTCTAACAGTTCTACCACCCGGTCTGTATCTTCTTCTGCCACCAGTATCAGCATTCCAATTCCCATATTAAAAATATTTCTCATCTGCTCTTTGCTGATATTACCATCTTTATGCAGCATATCGTAAAGTGGTGGAATATCTTCTTCCCGCTGCTTTATCACTGCACCGGCAGCATTATGCATCAGAGTATGTACTGCCTTATCAATACCTCCATGAGCCACCTGTACGCAGGATTTGATTTCTATCTCACTCTCAAGCAATGCTTCCATGGCATCCCGGTACATACGGGTCGGTGCCAGAAGCAGATCTCCTAACGTAGAACCTAATGATTCATAATAGATTTCCATAGAAGTCTTCGTCAGATATAATTTTTTCCTGGCTGCCACATAGCCGTTATTATGAAGTCCATTGGATGGAAGTCCAATAATAACATCTCCAGCTTTCACCGGTGCTATTCCTATTTTCTTCTTTTTCTCTACAACTCCGGCAATAAAGCCAACCAGATCATACTGGTCATAGGAGAAAATATCGGAAAGCTCCTTAATTTCACTTCCGGCATAAGTCACATTTCCCTGCCGGCAGCCATTTTCCATACCCTCTTCCATGTCCCGGATATATTCAAACTTGGGACGGGCACAGGAAATATTGTCATAAAAAAGAAGCGGTTTTGCTCCCATGGCATACATATCATTGATACAGACAGCTACACAATCATAACCTACCGTGTTAAATCTCGACATTTCCGAAGCCAGCAGCAATTTTCCACTTACCGCATTAGTTCTTGATACCAGAAGCGGCTCATCATATTTTAAGAACTCTCCCAAAGGTATTTCATTTGTCAATTCTTTTAAGTCAAACTTATCTCGCACTCTCTAACTACTCCAAACTTTTTTCATCTGTTCTATAGCATACCACACTTCCACTCATGTGTTAACTTTTTTTCAATTTTCTTCTACGGATGCGGCGTATGACTTTGACAATCAATACGATTATGAAAATCAGAACAAGGAGTACCACAAGAACAACTCCCACAATCATTGCTGCATATTTATTCGGATTTTTCAGTCTTGCGCCAAGGCTCTTATCATCATCTACCACCTTGCGGTCATGAAGTCCGTTATAATATTCCGGCATCTCTGCAATACCATTTTCTCCTTCTTCAAAGGATTCCATATAACGGGCAATGGATACCCATGCCTTTAATTCCTGGTCACCATCATAAATAATGCAGTCTTCAAAATCTTCTACTTTACTTCCATCTGCATTCTTTGGCACAATGGAAAGCAGTCCATATGACATATCCGTTACTGCACTAAGCATCTGGCCGCTGTAAAGGTCAGCTACGACGCAGTATAATTTGTCATCTTCAATTTCTTCTCTCTTATCATTCTTCGTCAGATATACATCTGTTACCCGGTTTAATATCAGACGGTTCGGATTATAGGTCATATTCAGTCCGGAGCAGTAAAGTCTTGCCGTTGTCATATAATCGGAAATGGAAGCATCAATTTCTGCTACCGTCTTTAATTCTTTTCCGGTCAGGTATACCTTAATCAGCGGGTAACCCGGCACACCATCTGCCCCGATTCCAAGGGAGAAGGAGTTAAAGACATCTGTTACCGTAACATCCCCCGGCACATAGGTATCACGGACAGTTCCGCTTGGAACGACTGCCACATCAATTTCTTCTCCATCATAATCCTTCGTATGGGTTGCCCCGTAAATATAGGCATCCGCCATAATATCTCCCAGATTATGTTCCGTATGCTTCGTATATAAATCATCTACTGATGCAAATTCATAATCATTCTCACACAATACTTCAGAAGCAGTGTATCCAAACTGTTTCAGGTAAGTATCATCAATATTGGCTTCAAAAGCATCTATCTTCTCCTGGGCCGCCTCATCTGCCTCAATATCCGGGCGAATCGGAATCAGGTTATAATCCTCTACCTCCCAGCGTCCTTCGGCATTCTGGGAAAGGTGCATACTTCCTACATTAATGCCATATTCTCCGGCAGATACAATAGCTGTATTTCCTTCGATAATCGGCTCTTCCAATGTGGTATGGGTATGTCCGCTGATGATAACATCCAGCTCCGGCACTGCCTTTGCAAGAAGTTCATCCTCGGATTTCTTCGGGTCTTCACTGGTCCCACTGTGGGAGAGGCAGACAATCATATCCACATCTTCTTTTTCCTTTATGGCTGCCACAGTCTCCTTCACCGCCTCGATTGGATCTTTAAACTCAAGCGCGCAGGTTGGTGCACAGGAAAGGGAATCCTTGCCAAATACTCCAAGCAATGCGATTTTTACACCGCCCTTCTCGATGACTTCATAATCCTTTACACCATAATGATCAAAGGCATCTTTTAAAAGCTGTCTCTCATCATTCATCTCTGACCAGTCAACGTTACAGACCAGCAGGGACGGCACTACATCACCGCTGGCTGCCGCTGTATCAAGCATCTGCGCTAAACCTTTGCTTCGATAATCAAATTCATGGTTTCCAAAGGTCGTTGCATCATAGCCAAGATAGCCTAACATCCGAAGCTCAGATGCCTCTTCTTCATAAACTGTCTGGAACAGTGTTCCCATGGAAAAATCTCCACCGTCTACCACCAGCGTATCCGGATTTTCTTCCTTCTTCTCATCAATGACTGTTTTGATTCGTGCAAATCCGCCTGCTTCCACATTTTCTCCATCTACTACCGTACGGAAGCTGTTCAAATGGGAATGGGTATCATGGGTAAATACGATATCCACCGACTTCGGCTTTTCTTCTGCTGCGGATGCTGTTGTTACCTGCAGACTGCATACCCCCATACATGCTGCCAGTAATAGTGCTTGTAGCTTTGCTCTTATTTTTTGTCCCCTCATATTGTTCTCCTTTTTTTCTATTTTAGATGCGAAAAAAATTTTTAGGGTATTGTAATTTTGTTTTCTGGATTTATCCATTAGATTTTCTTTTAAGCAGAATACGCCTGCTTCTTTCAGACATTTTTGCTTTCTGCCGTTTTGTCTTTCCGGTTGCTTTGACCGGATACTTCCGACTGTTCGTCTGCTACGGATACCAACATTATGTCTGCAAGGGACTCTAAGAATTTCGATATACAATCTATATTTTGCGGCAACCGGCGCAAATTCACATCCATGTTCAGTTGCGCCTCGCTGGCACGTCCCTGCGCCAGCGTTGCCGGTTGCTGTCGAAATTCTAAGAGTCCCTAACAGACTGCATAAATGGTATCCGTATGCAGACGAACCGCCGGAAGTATACTGTCAAACATTGGAAAGACAGGACGCTATAAGAAAAATAAAAATGTCTGAATTAGAAGCAGCTGTGTTCTGCTTTTGGAAATCGTTGGATAAATCCAGAAAACGAAAACAATACATAAAATCTCTTCCGTATCGAAATTCGTTTAAATACGGACTAACTCGTAGTTCCGGGTTCCAAGTCCGATTTTTTCTGCATGCTCTACACAGGATTCCCAGTTGGTATCCGGATGCACCATATGAAAATGATCTTTCTCATGAACATGCTGCATCTGTTCTTCCAATACACTGCCGTGTACTACCGGCTGCTTATTGCAGGCATCTGCACATGCCATGTCCAGTGCTACCGGATCGAAGGATGCAAACATTCCTACATCCGGGATAATAGGAATATCATTTTCTGGATGGCAGTCGCAGTTCGGTGACACATCACATACCAGCGAAATATGGAAACACGGGCGGTTCTGGCAGACTGCCTTGGAATACTCTGCAATCCGGTAATTCAAAAGATTGGATGCATTCCAGTTGGTTGGATTGACTGCGTCTTTTGGGCATACGCCGATACATCTGCCACAGCCCACACATTTATTTTCATCAATACCTGCCTTGCCATCTGTGATATGTGGTGCATCATGGGCACAGATTCTTACACAGGCTCCACAGCCTACACACAGGCTCTGGTCTACCGCCGGTTTGCCGGAGCAATGCATTTCCATTTTTCCGGCACGGGAACCACAGCCCATTCCGATATTTTTTAAAGCACCACCAAATCCGGCCCCCTCATGTCCTTTAAAATGTGTCAGGGAAATAAATACATCTGCATCCATCACGGCTCTTCCGATTTTGGCTTCCTTCACATATTCCCCGTCTACCGGAACCAGTGCTTCGTCCGTTCCTTTCAGCCCATCTGCGATAATCACATGGCATCCGGTGGAAAATGGTGTAAATCCGTTTTCATATGCTGTATCCATATGATCCAGTGCATTCTTTCTACTTCCTACATAAAGGGTATTGCAATCCGTAAGAAATGCTTTTCCTCCACATTCTTTTACAAGATCCACCACTACTTTGGCATAATTCGGACGCAGAAATGCAAGATTTCCTAACTCTCCGAAATGAATCTTAATTGCTGTATATTTATCTTCAAAATCAATATTTTTCATTCCAGCTGTAATACAAAGGCGACGCAGCTTCTGCAACAAATTTTCTGAGCCGCTGGTTTTAAAACTGGTATAGTATACTTTGGACGCTTCCATATGTTTTTCTCCTACTTGTTTTTACTTACTATTTACACACTTTTTATACTTCATATCATAATATAATCCGCCGCTTTTTTCAATAAAACGCAGACTGTTTTGTATCTTTGTGCGTTCTTAAAATTTTTGCAGCACTCATTAAATCTGCATGCAGGCATGAAATTTTTTCTTCTATATTTCACCAGAAAAAAAGCAGCACCCGGTTTCGTGGGATAAAACTTTCGCTTTTCCTCAATCGTGACGCTGCTTCTGTTATTTTTATATTGGCTACATTGCTTTTCTCTGTTCAAAATGTACTTCTGTCATCATTTCCGGATTCAGCACATGCTCTAAATCTGCCTCGCTCATCAGTTTCCGTTCCAGAACGATTTCTCTTACACTCTTGTTCTCCCGGAGTGCTGTCTTTGCGATGTCAGCAGATTCCTTATATCCAAGATACGGGCAAAGTGCTGTGGAAATACCAACACTCTTGTCTACCAGACTGCGGCAGTGTGCCTCATTGGCTGTGATTCCATGTATACAATTCTTTGTCAGTGTCTCAACCGCTTCTTTTAAAGTATCGATGGAATCAAAAAGGCTGTAAAATACCACCGGCTCAAAAGCATTCAGTTCCATCTGTCCTGCCTCTGCCGCCATGGTAATTGCTGTGTCATTTCCAATGACATGGAACGCTACCTGGCTTACCACTTCCGGAATAACCGGATTTACTTTGCCCGGCATAATAGAAGAACCATTCTGTCTTGCCGGAAGGTTAATTTCACCAAACCCGGTTCTTGGTCCGGAGGATAACAGTCTTAAATCATTACACATTTTTGAAAGGTCTACGGCGCATGCTTTCAGTGCACCGGATACCATCACGAATCCATCCAGATTCTCTGTAGCATCAAATAAATCCTCTGCCTGCTTCAGTGGATAACCGGTTATCTTTGCCAGCGTCGGCACCACGTTAGATAAATATGCCGGAGAAACATTGATGGCAGTTCCAATTGCGGTTCCCCCCAGATTTACAGTAAGCATTTCACATCTTACTTCTTTCAGCCGCTCATAATCACGTTTTACCATGGTTGCATAGGCATGAAAGGTCTGTCCGAGGCGCATCGGCACTGCATCCTGAAGCTGCGTTCTTCCCATTTTTAAGATTCCATCAAATTCTGCTGCTTTAATCCGAAGCTCCCTCTCCAGTCCATCCAGTTCTGCCAGCAACGGTTTTAACAGTTCCAGCACCGTAAGTTTTCCGGCTGTTGGAATCACATCATTGGTGGACTGGGACATATTCACATGGTCATTCGGATGAATCCGGCTGTAATCACCTTTTCTTCCTCCCATCCATTCATTGGCACGGTTTGCCAGCACCTCGTTCATGTTCATATTGGCACTGGTTCCGGCGCCACCCTGAATAGCATCTACAATAAATTCATCGGCAAAACATCCACGAATCACTTCATCACAGGCTCTTATAATTGCTTCTGCCTTATCTGCCGGAAGAGCCAGCGCATTCCGATTACTCTGTGCCGCTGCCTTCTTTACTTTTGCAAGGTTGCGGATAAATACAGGATGCAGACTCTGTCCTGTAATCGGAAAATTCTGTTTTGCCCGCAAAGCCTGTACGCCATAATAAGCCTCCTTTGGCACTTCCATTGTTCCGATTGAATCGGATTCCATACGCATTTCTTCTGTCATGATGTTTCCCTCTCTCTTTCTTATTTTTTAGCCCTACTTAGTAACGCAAATAGCGTCAAGACAGTCTTATCCTGTCCTGACGCCATTGTCACAAGGGTTTGTTTTCAATTTTTATTTTTTGTTTTTTGGTTCTGTCAAAGACTAGCACTCTTTGACCAGAAGGTAAATAGTTTTAAGTCAAAACGTGCTTTATATTTGTTTTTAGTGTAGTTTTAATTAATTATTTTAATATTGTTTGTTGTTTTCTTTATTTTCTTAAGTGTCTGTCTTTTCAACAAAATAGAGGTATGATATAATACTTGAAAATAAGCCAACATACTTGTATGTGTAAAATCCAGACAGTGTATACAGCAAAATATTCTCCTGCCTCTGCGCAGATATGTATTCCACGGCAAGGGGCACTAAGGCATTTTGATAGGAATAGAAAAATAACCGGCAACCGGCACAAATTCACATCCATGTTCATCTGTGCCTCGCTGGTGCGTCCATGCACCAGCGTTGCCTATGTTTCTACAAAATGCCAAGTGCCTCTAACCGTGTCATAAATATATCTGCCCGCAGAGGCAGGAGGATATTTTCTGCAGCTGCCTGCCATTTGATATTCACCGGCTACAAAATTTTATATATTACTTTACCTGCTATTTCAGATGCTATTTCATTTGTCATTTTTCAGCATTATATTTGCAGATAAATTCATTTTTTACATCAACTGTATTTTTCAGGAAACGAAAGGAGCCTCTATGGAAAAGGAATTAGACAACATTGACAAAAGCATCATCCGGATCTTACAGGAAAATGCCCGCACTCCGGTCAAGGATATTGCAAAGGAAGTCTTTTTATCTTCCCCGGCGGTTTCTGCCCGGATTGAGCGGTTGGAAAAACGAGGGATTTTAACCGGCTATCATGCCACTGTAAATCCCATGCTCTTTGGCTATCACATTAAGGCTTTCATTAATCTTGAGGTGGAACCGGCACAAAAAAAGGAATTCTACCCTTTCATCGATAGAATTCCCAATGTGATTGAATGTAATTGTGTCACCGGTGATTATGCCATGCTGGTGGAAGTCATGTTTCAGACTACCATCCAGCTTGACCACTTCATCAACGAACTGCAGCATTTCGGACGAACAAAAACACTAATTGTATTCTCTACTTCTGTGGAGCACCGCGATGTGCCCGTGAACTGATGAATTTTGCAATTCCTTCCACCCCGATTGTCAGGTAACGGAACAGTGACTCTGCAGCAAAAGCAAATACAATCATCAGAAGAATACTAATCTTAGACATCTGGCTCATGGCAAATAACTGGTTTAAGCAGATGCCGCAGAAAAGCAGCCCGGCGATATTAAAAATTAAAATTCCATATTTAAACTTATTCATCGGATGGCTGATTTTAATCAGAATCATAAATCCTACAACACATAAAAGCATGGTGGATGCAGTTGCCACATCGGAGGCAGGTATAGAAAATACTTCTCCGCAGACTACCAGCGAACCAACGATTAATACATCGGTCAGTCCTGCCGGAAATGCTTTTAATAATACTTTCCGTAAAAACCGTCCTTCAATACGGTTGCGGTTTGGCTCCAATGCCAGCAAGAATCCTGGTGCCCCAATGGTAAACATACTGATGAGGGAAATCTGTGCCGGCTCTAACGGATAAGTAATTGTCGATACCACTGCAAAGATTGCCATTAACAGTGAGAATATATTTTTTACCAGAAACAGGCTGGCAGAACGCTGCACATTGTTTACTACCTGCCGTCCTTCTGATACCACATCCGGCATATGGGCAAAATCGGAATCTAAAAGAACTACCTGTGCCGCCTGTGCTGCTGCTTCACTTCCGGACGCCATCGCCACGCTGCAATCCGCATCCTTCATTGCCAGAATATCGTTAACTCCATCGCCGGTCATTGCTACGGTATGTCCCGCATCCTGCAATGCATGTACCAGCTTCTGCTTCTGTTTCGGAGTTACCCGTCCAAATACGGTATAGCGGTCTGCTGCATCATAAATTTTTTCATCGGTATCCAGTGTGCCTGCATCCACATATTTCTCCGCATGCTCGATTCCGGCACATCGTGCCACTTCGGATACGGTCTCCGGGTTATCACCGGAAATTACTTTCACTGCTACACCCTGAGTCTTAAAATAACCAAAGGTCTTCTTCGCATTTTCACGAATTGGATTGGAAAGAATCACATAACCCAGCGGCTCCGGTTTTTCGGTCAGGGTTCCCTTGATATCACTGCCCGGATATTTTGCCATCAAAAGCACACGATAACCTTTTTTCGTATATTCCCTAATCTCATCTGCAATTTCTTCAAAGGCATTTCCCATGACAAATTCCGGCGCACCCAGAAGATATTTTCCATCCTCAAATACAACGCCACTGTATTTTGTTGCAGAAGTAAACGGCATAACCTCCAGTGCTTTCCGCCGGGCAGCCATAAAGGTCTGTACTTCCGCTGTTTTATCTTTATTGCTGTCGTTATCGGTATCGGTATCACTATCTCTATCCTTATCTTTGCCCTTCCGCTCCAGATAATCACGAATTGCTTCCATAGTAGCATTATTATCCGGCACTGCTGACGCATAATCCCGAAGCAGAGACTGAAGAAACGTATTTTCCGCATCCTTCGCCGGAACAATTTTTGCCACTTCCATACCGGCTTCCGTTATGGTTCCGGTTTTATCGACACAGAGCACATCAACTCTTGCCAGTGCTTCGATACTCTTCATGTCATGGAGCAGTACATGCCTCTTTGCAAGACGCATGGTTCCAAGTGCCAGGGCAATGGTCGTCAGAAGATATAATCCCTCCGGTATCATTCCGATAATTGCTGCCACCATGGAAACGATGCTCTTCTGGAAAGTCTCTCCATTTACGATATAGCCCTGCCAGAATAAAATGATTCCAATCGGAATAATCACAATACCAATCCATTTTACCAACTGGTTAATAGAGCGAATCATCTCGGACTGTTCTTCATTTCCCATCGCTTTTGCTTCTGCAGTCAGCCTGGAAATGTAAGAATGCTTTCCTACCTTCTCCAGTCTCGCATAACATTCTCCGGATACCACAAAGCTTCCGGACATCAGCCTGCTTCCCGGTGTTTTCTCAATTTCATCGGCTTCTCCGGTCAGCAATGATTCATTTACCTGAATCGTACCTTCCAGAACAACGGCGTCTGCACAAATCTGGGTTCCTGCAGTCAATAAAATGACATCATCCTTCACCAGCTGCTTCGATAAAATTTTCTTCTGCTCTCCATCCCGGATAACAATGGCATGGGGTGCATTCAGAAGGCTCATCTTATCTAAGACTTTCTTCGCCCGCAATTCCTGAATAATTCCAATCAGCGTATTTCCGATGATGATTGGCAGGAAAGTCAGGTTCCGGAAAGAACCGACCACACAAAGCAGAATCGTAATGACTAAGAAAATAAAGTTAAAGTATGTAAATACATTGGACTTTACGATTTCCTTTGCACTCTTCTCCGTGCTGATGTCTGTTTTATTTACAAATCCTTCTATAAAGCGTTCTTCTACTTCTTCCTTTGATAATCCCCGCAGGATACGTTTTTCTTCCGGCATTCTGTTTTCACTCATAAACTGTTTCTTCATCCTTTTCATTCTGTTTGAAATTCATTATATAGCTTTCCCCTATGGTATGGTATAAATATTTTCTTAAATTATTATAAACTATGTAGAAACCTTTCTTAAAACATATCCCCCTTTTTCACTCTACCGGAAAGCAATTTCCTGTAAAAGAAACAAAGAATGTGCCGAGGCACATTCTCGCGCCTGCGGCGGTCGCTTGCGACATCTACCTTATACGCCGCAG
>ENA-OYZS01000351-OYZS01000351.1-human-gut-metagenome-genome-assembly--contig:-NODE-351-length-11710-cov-10.616645_pt1 | contig 11710 bp, 9 predicted proteins | sample MGYA00244077_ERZ653478 | MGnify/ENA primary metagenome ERZ653478 (study PRJEB26926, sample SAMN06164946) | human gut metagenome | biome: ENVO:00009003; feature: ENVO:2100002; material: ENVO:00002003... | reverse complement strand
TTATAGCAGATAATAAACTAAATTACCAGTATAAAAGTAAGCAGCTATAAACCTTTGAAAATTGCAAGCTTTTTTTACAACTTTTTCTAAAATATTTTTATACTTACACTATACATAAAAATCAGTCTATAGAGGCTTATTTCCTCTGTTTTTAAGATTTAATGGCACGACAAAAAGACTGGCTGAAAGTCAGTCAAAAAAAGTTTATTAAGTTACACGGCTTTAAATCAGGTATTTCATTTCTTCTTTATATAAGTCCTTGGAGCTTCTATATCCGAACATTCTCCTTGGATATTCATTAACCCAGTCCTCTATCTGCTGTATCTCCTCTTTTGAATAGCCATTGATACTTGTTCCTTTAGGGATTTTTCTTCGTATCATTCTGTTTCCGTTTTCATTAGAGCCACGCTCGCATGAAGCATAAGGATGACAGTAATATACCTTTGTTCGCTTCCTGCCTGGATATACACAGCTTCGCTCTATCCCGGCGCAGTCTGCAAATTCAGTACCATTATCTACTGTTATGGTCTTAAACAGCTTATAGAAGACATCTCCCAGCTCTCTTTCAAGCTCATCCAGAGTTTCAACAACGGATTTAGATGTCTTATCCGGCTGCTTCTTTACAATAATGTTTCTGGTCTTTCGTTCAATTATCGTAAGAAGTGTGCTTCCTTTTTCCCTCTTTCCTATCACAGAATCCATCTCCATATGTCCGAACTCCTCTCTTTCGAGTATGTCTTCCGGTCTGTCTTCTATGCTTGTTCCTGCACAAGCTTTCTTAATTCTGTGAATCTTCTTGTAATCTTTCTTATTCTTATTCCTTTTTACAGGAAGGTCTTTGTTGGTAATCTTCGTAAAGAATCCTTTGTCAATACTGTTGTACACCGTCTTGACGCATACAGATTCTTCATATTTATCCATTTCCCCACTGCGGACCATTGTTTCAATTGCTGCTTCTGGGCTGTAGCCCTTATCAACAATCTTTTCCTCAATTGCCTTTGCAAGCTTCTTATCTTTTAGTACTTTGGGTATTGTTCCCCTTGCGGAAACATTGTAATCTCTTTTCTCCTGCGCTATCTGTGCTGAATACCTCGTCTGTGTTGTTAAGTCGGATTTTGTATGTGTATATTTTCCCCTGTGCAGTTCATTATACACTGTCTTTTCGCATACATTTAACATTCTGGCTGCCTCAATTACTGAATAGCCAGCCTTTAATAGTGTCTCCAGCTCAATACGCTTTGTGTAGGTCATTTCTTTATAACCTTTACGCATATAAATAACACCTCGCCTGTTATTGTTTTTAGCTGTCTTATATCTCAATCATATAATAATATTTATTCAAATATATTTCAATAAACCTGTAGTTCAATTGTGAAATGCAAATGTGACGGAATCCGTCACATTCACATATCATTTTATTTATTGTATGAATCGAAGAACTCCTTCATATCATCATAATTCATTGTAAACATCTGTCGTATGAATATATCAGGCATCCTATTTACTATAGCCTTATTGATAAGGTCTTTCTGTTGTTCACTAAACGAATTGAAATACATAACAACTCCGTCCTCTATTGTTGCCGGAACACTCGCAGATGTGACGGAATCCATCACATTTTCCGTTGCCTTCTTCTTGGTTGTTTTTCTTGTAGTTTTTTTCATCGGTTGCCTGCTCTGACGGTCTAACTCATACAGTCGCTTAATTTCTTCGCTTACTGCAGCGGTTATATCATCCTCTGCATTATTATTTCCAAGCTTTTGATATAAGAACTCTTCTGATGTCATATCTATTACAAGTGCATCATCAGGAAGTTCAGATGTTTCTTCAATAGGAGAATTACTATTGATAGTTACATATATTCCGGTGTGAGGGTCTATCATTGATTTTGGAGCTGGAACATAGCCTTTATCTTTACTTGCTTCATTTAATTCCATAGCTATCTGATATTTTGACTTTTTGCTTGGGATTTGTATATTAGGATTTTTTCTATGTAGACGCTTGCATCTTCTTATTTCTTTTCGACTTGCTCCCTTATCCTCCCACGGCAGCGCTTTTCTATCATATATTGGATACTCATCTTCCATAAAAATTATACAGTGTTTTTTATCCATCCTTTTAATTTCCTGCGGAGTCATAAGTTCTCTTCCAGCCTTATTATAACTACTATTATAAGAGCTTCCGTGTTTACCATCTCCTATTGTATCAATAGTGGCTTTTCCGAGCAGTTCTGATATATATTTATGTGATTCAATTGCGCCTTGTCCTGCACCACAAAAACATAATACTGGAACATTGTCATATATTATTTCAGCTTTTTCAGCTTTAAAAAGGTCTTTAAGCTGAGATGTTGACTGAAGAATCGGAATCATACTTATATTTCTACTTCTTATTACACCCATAAGCTCCACTGTATTTGAAGGTTTTGCGCCAGCGTAAAACTCATCTAGAAGCATTTCCAATGGAATAGGTAAAGCTCCACCGTTTTCTTTAAAATCATCATCTGCCATTCTGCATAATATTGTTAATACCTGGGTATACAACATAGAAGCAATGAAATGAAATGATTTCTCTCTGTCATCAACGCATATGAACAATACAAGTCTATTATTAGATGGATTCTCTAGCGTTCCACCAACTCCCGTTCCAAACTCTCGCAAATTCATATCATCATCCTCAAATATGCGCTTCAAAGCAGCCGTTTCAAATAGTTTCAATTTTGCATTAACAATAATAATGATTGACCGTACAGTTTCAGCAGCCCCCTCTTTCAGTTTTCTATAATCTCTAACTGCCGGATTATCTGGTGAATCTTCTTTGGCAAGCTTATCCATTTTAAGTTGCAAGTAAGATGGAGGTTGTTGTCCTTTTTGTACCTTTATTGTAGTATCTTTTTTAGTTTCATCATTTATAAGGATAAGAATATTATTGATGCTTCCCTTTCTTCCCTCTTTTTTCGCATACCACCACTCATAGTAAAAAAGGGATTGCAAGTATAACTTTGCTCCTTCTGGCCAGAATGGGTCATTAACCATAGCATCTGGTGGTGTAAGAGAATCATATATATTTTCGATAAGATTAATAATATCTTCTTCACATTCTATATATGCAAATGGATTGTATCTGTCAGATAATTCTGGATATTTTAAATTCAAGCATCTTATTGTTTTGTGTTGTATCTTGGTAATATACAATCCAAGTTTATACATTATTTCTCCTTTTACATCTAGTGTTATCTGATTTGCACTACTATTAAGCGTATTAGGAATTACTATAGATGTTGTTTTATATTTACCAGATGAACCCACAACCACCATATTATTATTAGATGGAGCACCCTCACCCTGCGTACTTATCTTCACATTTTTAGAAATTATTCTATTTAAAGAATCATCAGGATTAGCCCTGCGCTTAGTTACTTCGTATGGGTCAGCCCATTCTTCACTTCCGTTCTGAATATCAGAGTGAAAATCCCTGAAATGATACATGATATATGAGCATAGAAAAACCCATAATATAACCGACCAGCCAATGCACATCATTGTCTTTTCGTTAAAGAATCTCTTGTATTCCCAAATGTGATATAAAAGATACATCACTTTATCCCCAATATTCATCAGGGTTAAATCCGAAAATGAAAAAAGCCCGGATGCAAATATTCCCAGCAACACAAATGGTATAAGCATCACCATATAGGTACTTATTTGTACTTTATTCTTAGTAAACATGTATTTCCTTTCCGTGACGGATTCCGTCACATTTTATATTCTCATTCCTGCCACCTGTTTGATATCAGGCTCATCAGGCATATCTTTTGTGACGGATTCCGTCACAATATTATTTTCTGACTGGTAACGCTCCCTGTTAATCTGCGCACCTATTATCTGGCTTTCCACATAGTTTCTTAATGAACTTTCCCCGCCAGGCTCATTATTCTTAAGATATTCTATTAATTCATCTGTAGTATAGTTATCAAGTACCATTCCAATATCTGCATATGCACTATGATATGTATGTTCTCTGTTTTCTATAGCTTTCCTGACAGGCATACGGCTCTCATATCCGGCTTTTTCTTCTGCTACAACTGTGACGGATTCCGTCACAGTCCCAGAAGCTTTATTTTCGTATGAAGAAAGAAGGTCGCCTGTACTTCCAAGAGCTGCCATCATCATATCCCTGCTGTGCTGTAATTCGCTTGTGACGGATTCCGTCACATTGGGACGAGATTCTGTCACAAGGGGACGGGATTCCGTTACATTGGGACGAGATTCTGTCACAAGGGGACGGGATTCCGTTACATTTTCGGATGCCTGCTCTGATACATTCATATCTTTATCAAGTCTTAGCTTTTCAAGCTTATCTTCAATGTCGGTTATAAGACCCGATGAGGTTTTTCTTATTGTTTCAAGAGAGGCTTTTAACTCGCTCAATTCCTTATCTGCCGACCATCCGGCTATATAACCGAATGAATAATCAGATGTATCTATACCAAAATGTTTGCATACTGTATATGCAACACTTTCAGCCTCTACCTCTTTTGTCCTTCTGTTCTTCTCTCCGGCATCAGCTGCATTGTCATTATGCAGTATTGAATGTGCTATCTCATGTATCATGGTCTTTACAGTCTGACTTTCGCTCATTCCTGATTTAACTGCTATGCTGTCTGTTGCCCGGTTATAATACCCATGAGCATCACCATCTATTTCCTCAAAGTGAATAGGAACACCTGACGCTTCTTTAAGTGCCTGAATATACAGCAGGTAATCATTTATATTGCCCTCAAGATCATGTGCCATGCTTGGCAGTTCCTTACCTTCTGTCTGGGAGACATCAAACACGGACACAACCCTGAATGATGTGAGCTTTATTTCTGTTTCTTCTTTTACCGGATTACCATTCTTATCAAGGATTATTTCCCCGGTATCAGGATTTACTTTTTCGTGCAGAACTTTTCTTGTATAAGGAGCTGGTGCGAGTATCTTTATTGCTTTTTCGCCTCTTTTTACATGCCTGTCAAAGTTCTTTTCCCATGACTTGAAACCTGCTACAAGTGAAGCCTGCGGATTCTGTGCTGCAATAAGGAGCGTGTTATTAAGGCTGTATCCGTGGAATTTAGACATTGTGTTTAGATAACCCATGTATTTTTCACTGGTAAACATATCTTTTATTCCATCTTCAAGCTGCTGTGTTATTTCTTTTACACGGTCTTCACGGTTGTATGCAGCCTGCGGTTCTTCTATTACAGGCATAAGTCCATTGTAATCATCAGGCAGCTCTTTATCCTGTCTTTCCGGCCGCATGGTAAATTCAAGATTAAGATAATTTTCTGTAAAATAATTATCTGCTTCTGGCAGTACCTTCTGGCTTGAAAAGCTGAAATATTCTTCCTTATCCCCACCCACAATAATATGGTCCATCAGAGGAATATTAACCATGTCGCACAGCTGAATCATGCGGTCTGTCATCTGCACATCCATCTTGCTTGGTATGAGATATCCGCTTGGATGATTGTGTATGAGCATCATGCTTGCCGCATTGGATAATATTGCAGCTTTTAATATCTCTCTTGGGTGTGACAATGTACCATTCACAGCTCCGGCAGATACAAAGCTTACATTTATCGGTCTCATTCTGCTGTCAAGATTTATTATTCCTAACACCTCTCTGTCAAAATCCCTCATCTGTTCTGACAGCGCCCTTACAACGCTGTCTGGATTGCTGAATGGTTCATCTGACACAAGTGGTTCTCTGCTTCTTACAAGTCTTACGGCTACATTATCCAGTTCAAACGCCTTTTCAGGTTCATCAAGATTCTCCTGCGCCTTAACTGTATCTATGTTCATCTTCCTTCACCTCTTTCCTGTCTATCCCATCCATCTTATCTGTAAGGGCTGTGAGGTCTGCCGTTACAAAGAAATCCTCCGGCTGTTTTTCTATGTACTCTTTAAGTCTGGTTATCTGGATATCCATTTGCTTATTCCTCCATACAAAAAGACAGACACTTTTATGTGCCTGCCTTATAATCTTGGTATTGCTTCTTCTTTATATTCTTCTTCCGTTTCCTGCATTTCACATGTGACGGAATCCGTCACATTAGGACGAGATTTTGTCACTTCTGTTTCTGTATTCTGTGATGCTTCAAGCACTTTATTTGATGCGTCAAGTGCTGCTGTAAGCCCATCAACACATGCCGTAAGGTTGTTCTTTTCTTTATCCTCAAGTGCTTTGGTCATTGCATGCCTGTACTCATTTATATCTTCCATTGAAAGCCATTCCGGTTTATCAGCTTCTGAAAATGAGTTCCACAGCTTTTCCATTGCATCACAATGAGCCGCAACATTCTTATAGTACAGTGCATCTTCATTTCCAGCTCCGTACCCAAGGAAATATTCACAATCCTGTTTCAGCCTGCCAAGCATCCGGTAATCATTTTCCCTTGTATGTCTTGCAAACGGCTCTGCACATCTTACATCTTCTGTTACCTTCTTATCTGGCTCTCCTAAGATATCCCCGAACTCATCCCTATATGCTCCTGTATATAGATTTAAACCGCCTATTCCATTATTCTCATCAAAATACAGCTTTCCGTTTTCATCTTCATAACAGGGAACTTCCATATATCCGCCAAAACCTGCGTATTTTACATCTAACATATTATCATCCTCCTATCTCACATGTGACGGAATCCGTCACATTAGGATGAGATTCCGTCACACTGGATTTTTACATCACAAAAAAATACCTCTTAAATCTGTTGTTATTTCCTCATCCAGCTGCGGATGGGCTGCCTCAATGGTAGTTTCTTTTAAATCATCTGCATCAAGAATGATTTCTGAATTATGATATTGCTCCTCAACATCCTGTATTGCTTCCTGCAGACTTGCAGCTTTCGTGCTTACCACTTTCTGCAGAACCTCTGTTATCTCAATATCATATTCACCACTGTTGTCATTTTTTGTGCTGTGCATTGTGACGGAATCCGTCACAATCCTGTCTTCATAAAAATGTGTCCATCCTTTCATGACATCTGATATCATGCTGCTTAATTCTTCCGGTGCATGTGTGAACTGTATCTTATCTCCCTGCCATGTTCCGTTAGTATGATTGATTCCGTTAATCAGCTTTATTCCCCTTGCCGGAGGCTCCCATTCTGACAGATTCTTGGTATAGTCATCCAGCAGGTAGTCATCTGGTCTTATAAGCCCCGGAACTGCAACGCTCTTGTCTGTTCCGCATGGTACAAAGAGTCTCTTTTCCCGCGGCAACTCCGGCAGATATTTATCAAGCCAGGCATTTTTTTCTTCAAGTGCATAGCGGCTGTCTGTCAGATATGCAGACAGTATATATACATCAAAATCATTATCTGCAATAAGCTGCTTTATTGCTCCTAAGACATTTTCATTAGGCTTAAGGTTAATGAAGTAATCTTTTTCGTATAGTGTTTCCAGTGTATCCACAGTCTTAAACTCTGCAAGTGTTCCGTCCATATCCACGAACAGTCTCTGCTTGTCTGTAATATGTACTCCGTTGTAGATTGTCTTAAGCATTGTTTCTGTCTCTGCCTTTCCTGCTTCGGTCATCCAGGATTCCTTGTCTCCAACAATCCACTTAAACAATTCAAAGCTCTCACATTTTCTTGCAAGGTCTTTATATACATTCATCTTGTCATCTGATATATCCATATTTTATCCTCCTCTCATGTGACATCAATGTTACATTGTGACAGATTCCGTCACATTTAAAATCACTTTACCGGAGCAGCTTTTGGCACAGGTGCAGCTTCAAGTGCCTTTGATATATTTCTGGTAAGTTCAGCATTGTTGCCGTGCTTATCGAATTTTTTAAACAACTCTTTTCCGGTCTTGTATGTAGTTCCGCCATCCGGCTCACCTTTTACCCACAGCTTCGCCGGCTTCTGGTTGTTTACAAATGCAACATATCTTGCCTTGTCTTCATCATTTACAGCAAAAACCTGGTTCTTTGGAAGCATTAATGTCTGCTCTCCCATAGTTCCCGGCACTGTACAGAAGAAGAAGTTAGGAAATCTCTGCTCAAGCTGTGCATTGATATCGTGACGGTCAACAAGTGTTTCCTTATCAATGGATATTTCTGAAAATGCCATGTTGCCTCTTAATGCTTGACAGTTTACATTCCTGCTGTCCTGTATTTCCATATCCCATTTCTGCATTGCTTTCTCTGCTTCTGTTGCTTCAAGCTGTTCAAACTCCGCAACCTGTGCCTTAATTTCATCTGATGCAGACTCCATGTACTCATCCGGGCTTCTTCTTGCAGTGTTTAAATAATCATCTTCGGAATATATCTTCATGTCCGGTACACCTGTGACGGATTCCGTCACATCTGCAGGAGCATTTTTTATAAGAGAGTGTTTATAGCTCTCATAGCACTGCTTTGTTGTATTTAAGTCTGCCGTAGCAACCCTTAACTGCTTTTCTCCATCATCCGGTATAAGGTCAGGAAGCTCTGCAAAATTTACTTTCGTTTCTGTAAGTGCATTTTTCATTACATCAAGGGCTGCATCCGGAACAGACACTATTGTTGTCTTACCGTTTGTAAGATTAATAAGGTCGTTTGAATTAAGTTCCTTATCAGATGTAAGGTTTGCCTTGATATAGTCAGTAAACATTACATTAAACTTCTGCTCATCTTTTCTGGCAATGCTTACATGCACCGCCTTATCCTCATCATTTACAGATTCCAGTATGCAGTATTTCACACCTGCTTTATCAAGATAATTTTTAATATTTCCGATCGCAGCTTCTCTGGTATCACTTTCCTTGAACGGAACTCTGAATATGCTGTAATCACCGCCTGTCTCCTTAAGAAACTTTGTGAAATTTTCTGTGATATCCTTGTCAAAGAACTTTGCTTTTACACCCCTTGCCATGAACTGTATAAGCTTTATTGTTGCATACATTGCCGGCTGGCTTATCTTAAAGTACATTTTCATGCCTCTTGCAATTTTCCCATAGTCAGCATAAATGCTGTTGCTGTATTCACTCATTGTCATTTCCTTTCCGTGACGGATTCCATCACATTTTATATTCTCATTCCTGTGGTCTGTTCAATATCAGGTTCATCAGTCATATCAGGTGTATTCTCACTGTCTGCACTGATTCCATCCGTGATATCAGTTGTGACGGATTCCGTCACATTTTCGGATGCAGTCTTTTCCTGCTCATATTTTTCTTCAAGCTCCTTTACCGCCTGAAAAGCTTCCTTTGCTGTTGCATACATAAGAGGCTCACCCTTTTCATCACGGACATAATCAGCAGCCAGGTTGTCATATATTGCAAAACCAGCCGTCCTTGTTGCCGTCTGCTCATCAAGATATACTCCCCGGTATCTCTCGGATGGATTAAGCTCCTGCAGCATATCCAGTATGGCTGCTTCTGATTTTGCCGCAGCCTTATAAAGCTCCTGAAACTTTCCGAGGCTTTCTTCCAGTTCTGCCGCTGTTGTTCTCGGTCTGTACTCACCTTTCCTTAAAGCGGCACTTGATGCGTCAAGTACATTGGCGCACAGTGTAAGCTCGCTGTCTGTCAGTATCTCTTCCCCGGCTTCCACTCTCATCATTTTTTCTGGTGTAATAAGAAGAATATTAGCAAGCTCCTGTGTTGTCATGTTGTTATCCTGTCTTAACCTGCTTATCAGGCTTCCATATACATTTTTGTCCATATTCGCTCCTTTCTTAAAAAGGACAGACAATTTTACATGCCTGCCCCTTGATTAATATTGATATGTGCTTATGACGGTTTCCGTCACAATGTGACGCAACTCGTCACATTGTAATTTAGGATTATCATTATCCGGCTTGATATCCGGCTGTATTTCTCCCATCTCTTTAAGTTCATTGATTCTTAAGTTTCTTACCTTGTCAATCTGCTTATTGATGCAGTATTCTGTACCTTTTTCAAGCTCATGTTTATCTGCATCATATATGCTTACCGAATATCCTAATATTTCCTCATCCTCAAGCGTTTCATTAACCTCGGATACCATTTCCATGATTGACTGCAGTGTTTCAGAATCTGGCTGGAACGGACTAAAAGTACTCGCAGGACTTAATATAGTATTACCAACAGGAAGTGTTATAACTTCATGGATGGATGAAGGAATAACAAAGAAGTCATTACCGCCATAAAGCTCTGATACTCTCTGTCTTACATTATCATCCAGAATAAGAGATGCGCCTCCTGTTTTATTTGCGTTGGTTACGACAAGCATTGTCTCTGGCATAGCTGAAATCTCAAAATCAGCATTCATGTTAGAAAATATGTCACTCATGGAATTTATTGATACAGATGTGACATTTGCTGTGTTTGATATGGCATCCTGGATAAGTCTCTCTTCGCTTATTCCCTGCCTTAAGAGCCATTCCTTTGGTATTGCCGACACTGACCTCTCCTGCGTTCCGTTGGATACCATGAGTTTAGGGACAAACTTCATGCCGTTCTTTTCATATACAACAGCTCTGTCATTGCTGTAATTATGTGATACGGCATCCATGAATATATAAGGCTTTGCAGCCTCATAGCTTGATAACTTCTCCCTTAATCCTTCAATATCAATATTGCCCTGTGGTGCAGCCTGTATGAATCGGTTCATGCTTCCTGCAAGTAATTCTGCCACTTCTTCCTCTGAATTAATAAACTGCAGTCTTTCCATTGCCCTGTCAAGATTAAACACCGGGTATGCAGCGCTTTTCTGTTCAGGATTAACCAGAACGATTCCTGTGTATGAACCCATCTGCTCTACATTAACCTCATACTGTGCCATTTCCGGCGGTAGGAAACCTCTTAATCTTCCACTTTTAACTAATTCGATTACTTCATTCTTTGTCATAAAATTTACCGTCCTTTCTGTCTGGATTAGATAATAATTGTGACGGATTCCGTCACATTTTTGCATAAAAAAAGGACTTAAAACAAAGGTGCAAACCTGCCTAAGCAGATTCACACCTGTTTTAAATCCTCTTTTTATACTTCTTGCAAGTATAATGTAACACATCTAATTAGTCTCATCCAGTCTCATTTAGTCTTATTTATCTGTGTTCCTTACACTTAATGCAAGTATAGAGTAGCATATCTAATTAGTCCAATCTAGTCCAGTTTGGTACAATCTGTATCAAAAATTCTATTTTGAATACATACAAGGAAATTGAAAGGGTTTTTGCAATATTTTACAATGTTATTTTATCTTTTTCCTGTAGTAATTCGCCAGGCGTTCCATCATTTCAACATCCAGCTCCGGTCTTGCGATTCTTCTTATTTCTTCATATGCAATACCATCTTCCATGCAGCGCATCAGGAAGTCTTTCTGTTCTGCAGAAAAGCGTTTATCCGTTGCAATCTCTTTTACAAATGCATCATATATGTAAGCTGCATTTTCATCCTTCCTTTTTCTTTTCTCAAACAGTCTGTGTAATCTACCTGTTTTCTTATCAGCTTCATCTTTTGCAGAAGCTACACTGCTCATATTTATCCTGTCCTGTGCCTGCGAAAGCTTATATTCCAGATTCTTTATTTCCTGTCGTGCCTCATCACGCTGTGTCATCATAAGTTTGTAGGCTCTTTCCTTTTCATTAAGCGTAAGCTGGTACTGCTCCATAAGCTTCTTCTGTGTTTCCTTCTCCTTATCATATGCAGCCTTGACCTGGTTCTGGAACAGGTCTCTTATCTCAATATTTGCC
>ENA-OYZS01000346-OYZS01000346.1-human-gut-metagenome-genome-assembly--contig:-NODE-346-length-11773-cov-17.920464_pt1 | contig 11773 bp, 5 predicted proteins | sample MGYA00244077_ERZ653478 | MGnify/ENA primary metagenome ERZ653478 (study PRJEB26926, sample SAMN06164946) | human gut metagenome | biome: ENVO:00009003; feature: ENVO:2100002; material: ENVO:00002003... | reverse complement strand
CGGCATCGCGCCCGGCCGAATGCGAGGCGAACGCGGTGCGCAAGATCGTACGGCTGGTGGCACGCACCGGCTGCCGCACGCATATTCTGCACGTGTCCAGCGGTCTGAGCGTGGACGTGCTGCGGCGGGCGAAGGCCGAAGGACTGCCGGTCAGCGCGGAGACCTGTCCGCATTACCTCACGTTGGATTGCGACCATATTCCCGACAACGCCACCGCGGTCAAATACTGTCCGCCGATTCGTGATCTGCATGAGCAGGACGCGCTATGGGCGGGGCTTACCGACGGCACGTTGGATGGTGTCGTCACCGATCATTCCCCGGCCAGCGCGGATATGAAAGCCGGCACACTCGCCACCGCGTGGGGTGGCGTTTCCAGTCTGCAGGTCGGATTCCGCGCGGTGTTGACGGGTGCGATGCGGCGCGGCTTGAGTTTGGCCGACGTCGTGCGGTGGATGTCGTGCAACACCGCACGGCTTGTGGGACTTGACGATCGTGGCGATATAACGCCGGTATTGCGGGCCGATTTGGCGATTATTCGCCCGTACGAACGGTTTGTTGTGGATGCTACCGCTTTGGAAAGCCGCAATCCGATCTGCGCCTGCGATGGCACGACGCTTAACGGCGTCGTCACGCGCACGTTTGTAGCGGGGCGGGACGCGCTCTCCGGAGTGCGGGAGGGGAATCTTATCGTTCGTCCGTGAATCGGAATCCGTAAATCAACCATTCAACAAAAATCCCCAACCCGCCAACGGCCGGATGTCATTCGATGTCGGCAGATTGGGGACGGACGAGAATCAGGTCTCAGCCCAGATAGGCGGCCGGGTTCTGGGCGAACTTGTCGGCGCAACCGGGGTTGCAGAAGTAGTAGGTGACGCCGCCGTATTCGCGGGTCGCGGCCGCGGTGGCCGGATCGACGCTCATGCCGCAAACCGGATCCTTCGCAACGTTCGCCGCGGAATCGCCCATATTCGAAGCCATGCCGTGGCCGTCATGACCGCCGCAGCAGTGTCCGGCGCCCATCGCGCCCATGTTCTCGGCTTCCTTCTTGGCCTTGTGATCGCTGAACAGTCCCATGATCGTTCCTTTCCGACTGTGCTGGTTGCCATTATTTTTGCTCGGATCGGGCTTGCGTACCCGATACGTCTTGTTTTTCGCCGCCTCCGCGTCCGGATCGAACAGGCGCAGCCGGCTTGCGTTCGTCACCACGCACAACGACGAGAACGCCATCGCGGCGCCGGCGATCATCGGATTCAGCAGCGTTCCGGTGAACGGATACAGCACGCCGGCCGCGATCGCGATGCCGATGCTGTTGTAGCCGAGTGCGAAGCCGAGGTTTTGCGCGATGTTGCGCATGGCGGCGTGCGTCAGGTCGAGCGCGTGCACGAGTCCCATCAGCGATCCGCCCATCAGTGTCACGTCGGCGGATTGGATGGCCACGTCGGTGCCGGTGCCGATGGCGAATCCGACGTTGGCTCGGGCGAGGGCGGGGGCGTCATTGATGCCGTCGCCGACCATCGCCACCGTATAGCCTTGCGATTGGAGTTTTGCGATTTCGTCGGCCTTGCGTTCCGGCCACACGCCGGCGATCACATGACGTTCGTCGATACCGACCTGGCTTGCGATGGCGCGTGCGGTGGTCGGATTGTCTCCCGTGAGCATGACGGCTTCGACGCCACGTTTGCGGAGCAGTTCGATGGCTTGGCGCGAGTCGGCTTTCGGCACGTCGGCGACGGCGACGATGCCGGCGAGATGGCCGTCGATGGCCGCTAGGATCGGCGTTTTGCCTTGCTGCGACAGGCGTTCCATGTCGGCGATGATGGCGTCGAGGTTCGTATCGTGGATGGTCTCGGAGGCAATTTCGGAGGTATCGGACGTAACGTCGGGCATGTCGACGTCAAGGTCGTCGATCAGGTCGGTGTTGCCGACGGCGACGGTGTGCGGCAGACCGCGGAAGGTGACACGCGCGGTGACGCCACGGCCGGCAATCGCCTGAAAATCGGTGGTTTGCACGGCATCCGCGGCATCGACATGTTCCGCGGCGGTCGCGACGATCGCGACAGCGAGCGGATGCTCGGAATCACGTTCGGCGGCGGCGACAATCGTCAGCAAATCATCAGGACGCCGATGCCACACACCCAACGGCAGCACATCGGTAAGGGTGGGTTTGCCGGCGGTGATCGTGCCGGTCTTATCCAATACAACGGCATTGACTTTGCCGCATGTTTCCAACGCTTCGGCGGAACGGACCAGCACCCCCATGCGAGCCGCGCGGCCAGTCGAGATCGTCACCGACAACGGAGTCGCCAGTCCGAGCGCGCACGGGCAGGCGATCAGCAGCACCGACACCGCGGCAACCAGCGCGTGCGTGACACGCGGTTCGGGGCCGAACGCGAACCACAGCGCGCACGACCATACGGCGATGAGTACCACGGCCGGCACGAAAACGCCGGAGATACGGTCCGCCAATCGTTGCACGGGGGCTTTCGAGCTTTGTGCGGCGGCCACCATGCCGATGATCTGCGCGAGCACGGTGTCCTTGCCGACTTTCGTGGCGCGGTAGCGCAGCGAGCCACCACCGTTGATGGTGGCACCCGTCACTTCGCTGCCCTCGGTTTTGGCGACCGACATGGCTTCGCCGGTGATCATCGATTCGTCCACGGTGGAGGTGCCGGATATGACGATGCCGTCGACCGGCAGCTGCTCGCCGGGGCGGATGGCGATGATGTCGCCGACGCGCACGTCATCGATGGCGATGCTGGTTTCCTTGCCGTCGCGCACCACGCGCGCGGTTTTCGGCTGCAGGCTCGCCAGCGCGCGCATGGCTTCGCCGGTGCCTTTGCGGGCGTGCGCTTCGAGCAGCTGGCCGACAAGCATAAGCGTGACGACCACACCGACCGCTTCGAAATACGGTTCGCGCGCGTTCTCGGGCAGGACGTTCGGTGCGAAGGTGACCACGCAGGAGTAGGCGAATGCGGCCAGCGCACCAAGGCTGACGAGCGCGTTCATCTCCGGCGAGCGGTGGGCGATCGCGGCGAAACCGCTGCGGAAAATCGGCAATGCCGCATAGCCGACAATCGGCAGCATCAGCAGGAATTGCAGCCAGTTCGGCATCGGATACAGCATGAGCATGGTGGAGCCGAATACCGGAATCGTGCAGACGGCCGCCACGATAAGACGGGTGATGAGGGCGCGAATTTCCGATTCCGATCCGCGCGATTTGCCCGAATCACCCGAACCGGACGTTTGGACGGCGCCTTTTTGCGCGCATTGCACGCCTGTTTCCGCGGAACCGGATGCGTGGGCACCGTCAGCAGTCGCGCGAATGTCCGAATCGCCGGAATCGGACATACTGGCGCCGACGGAACCAACCGCGGAACCGGCGGCGGCACCGACACTTGCATGCTTTCCCGGCAGTATGCGCAACGTGCCGTGCAGCATGTTCATACCGCATGCGAAGGGATACTCGCCCGGCTGGTCGGGATGAAGCGTCAGCGTGGTCGTGCGGAAGGCGGGCAACGCAAGATCGACCCCGAAATCGGAGAACACGACATGCGACGAGCATTCGCCGTCTTCCTTGCGATCGAAGATCAGCCGCAACGGCACGCCGGCTTCGGCTTCGATGACGGCCGGGCTGTACCCGCCTTTGACTTCGACGACCGCTTCCTGCACGCCGTCGCGCAACGGCGCACGATACGCTTTGCGCGGTGCGAAGAAGAACCACAGCACGCCCGCCGTGACGAGCAGCGCCATAATAAGCGCGATTGCGATGTGCATATTCCAGCCGCCTTCCGTCCGTAATTGGCTTTCGATTTCGGCAAACACCATCACAATATACCCCTATAGGGTATATTGGCAAGAAGGACGAGCAAACTTCAGCCGTAGATAAAATTTTCAGCGCAGCGAGGAGGACGATATGAACGCCACACAACATGGGTACGCAAGCGACCAGAAGAGGATCATCGCACGATTGAATCGCATCGAAGGGCAGGTGCGCGGCATTCGGCAGATGACGGAAAACGGCGAATACTGCATCGACATTCTGACGCAGATTTCCGCAGCGGACAGCGCGCTGAAGTCGGTGGCGCTACTGCTGCTCGACGACCATCTGCACCATTGCGTCGCCAAAGCCGCGGCGGAGGGCGGTACCGTCGCCGACGAAAAGCTGGCGGAAGTCAGCGCCGCCATCGCACGCCTTGCCAAATAATCGGAACAGATCCGCCATAAAAAAACTGCCGACGGGAGACACATGCACCCGTCGGCAGTTTGAAAAAAGAATTACGATTACAGGTCGAGGAAGTGGTCGAGGCCGACGGTCAGACCCGGGTAGGTTCCGGTGGAGACCTTGCGCACGGCCAGCAGCACGCCCGGCATGAAGGAGATGCGGTCGAAGCTGTCGGCGCGGATGGTCAGCTGTTCGCCGGAGTTGCCGAACAGCACCTCCTCGTGGGCGTTGAGGCCGCGAAGACGCACGGCGTGCACGTGGATGCCGTCCACCACCTGGCCTCGGGAACCGCCGTCGGTTTCGGTGGCGTCCGGAACCGGACCCAAGCCGGCCGCCTTGCGCGCTTCGGCGATGCCCTGCGCAGTGTGGAAAGCGGTGCCGGACGGAGCGTCCACCTTGGTCGGGTGGTGCAGTTCGATGACTTCCGCGGATTCGAAATACGGCGCCGCGACCTTTGCGAAATGGTCGGCGAGCACCGCGGAAATGGCGAAGTTCGGCGCGATGAACACGCTCTGGCCCTCACGCGGAGCTGCTGCGAGCGCGGCGCGCACCTGGTCGAGTTTCTCTTCGGTCCAGCCGGTGGTGCCGACCACCACGTCGACGCCCTGCTTGACGAGGGCGAGCACATTGCCCAGCGACACGCTCGGCACGGTGAACTCCACCACGACGTCGGTGTTTTCGGGGGTGATGGCGGCCAGGTCGTCGCCTGCGTCGAGCGCGAGCGCGAGTTCGGTGTCGGCGGCGGCATTGACGGCGTCGACCACGTGCGAACCCATGCGGCCTTTGGCACCGACTACGGAAACCTTGATCATTGCAGCTCCTTGATGTTTTCGCGGGCGCGCGCATGCCGCGCGCGCTTGCCGCGCGCATAATCGCATGCGTTTTCACACATGTTTTTGAATCACGCGCCCACGTCCATAACGTGTTCCACTTACGAATCTAAAGAGACGCTTCGACGCGCCAGCAGCCAGCCAATCAGCGCGAACGGAATCGAACAGCCCACGAACACGGCGGGCAGGCTCAATCCCACGCTTGGATTGAAATGGTCGAGCACGATGCCGGTGATCATGGAGCCGAACGACGCGCCCATTGTGCCGGCGGTGCTCACCCAGGACAGACCTTCGGTGAGCGATTCCTCGGGCACGGTCTCCTTGACGAGGAGGTTGCCGGAGGCGAATACCGGCGAAATGGTCAGGCCGGTGAGGATCTCCACCAGTCCCATCACGATCAGGTTGCCCTGGCACAGGTGGATCACCACGAAGCCGACGGTCATCAAGGCGAGGAACATGATCATGTGACGCCAGCGGGAGCCTTTGAGCTCGCGCGAGCCGAAGACCAGCGCGCCCATGCAGGAGCCGACGGCCAGCATGGCCAGCTGCACGCCGAGCACGGAGTCGAGGTGCAGCGATTTCATGACGGCGGTCATGGACGTGTCGAACGCGGTGAACGCCATGTTGAACACGATGAACACGGCGAGGAGCGGCAGCACACCCGCATAGGTGAGCACGTTGCGTTTCCTGCGGTCGCGATCGCCCGTCTTGAGCCGATCCAAATCGAAACGGTCCGCGGAAACCGCGGCACCAGCGGCACCGCCGGCCGCCAATCGCACGTCAGCATCGTCCGTACCGGCCGCGACGACCGTGATTTCGCGCAATACCGGCGGTTGAGTGTCACGCAATGCGAAGAACACGGCACCGCCGAACGCGCAGGCGAGGGTCGGCACGAACAGCTGTGATACGGGATGCACGGACGCGGCCAGGAAAGCCGCCAGAATCGGCCCGAAGATGAACACGATCTCGTCGATGGCGGATTCGAGCGCATACGCGGTGTTGAGCAGGTCCTCCTTGTCGGCGCGGTCGAGCACGTACGCCCAACGGGTGCGCACAAGCGCGCCGAACGAGAACTGCGTCATGCCCATGACCACGGCAAGCACGAACAGCAGCGGAATCGGCACGCGCATCAGCGCGGCGAACGCGAAGCCCAGCATGACGATGATCTGCACCGTCAGGATCACCGGACCGACCTTGCGCTGGCCGAACCGGTCGAACAGGCGCGCGTACAGCGGCGTGACCGCGGCGGTGGCGAGCACGTACGCGGCGCTCATCACGCCGGCGATCGTCCAATTGTCGTACATGTGGTTGAGCGCGAGCACGATACCGAGGCCCATCATGGACATCGGCAGTCGCGCGATGGCTCCGGACACGCAGAACGCCTTCGTGCCGGGAATGCGGAAAAGCTGCGCGTATGGCGATTGCGTTTTCTGCGATTCGTGCGGTTCGTGCGATTGCGATTGCGGTTTCGCGCCCGTCACGCCGTCACCTTTCCCCGGTAGATGAACATGTCGTCGAACAGTGGCGGCACTTCGCCGTCGGCGCTGCCGCCGAGCCGGGCGACCGTCTCGCTTGCCGTGCGGTGCGCGATGCAGTCCAACCCCTTGTGGTCGTAGAAGCTCACGTCGCAGTCGGAATCGGTGTGCAGGTAGAACGCGGGCACGTCCCATGCGGCGAAATGCTCCTGCATGCGTCTCCAAAGCCGCCCGCCCACACCGTGGCCGCGCACGTCGGGATTGACGATGAACAGTTCCAGCTCGCCCATGGTGGTTTCGTTGGCGCGCCCTTCGCGTTCCAGATCGAGTTCCACCGAGAAGCCGGATTTCAGCGCCGCCATATGCTTGGCGGCCTCCGGATCGGCGTCGATGCGGCGTTCCAAGGCCTTCATTTCCTCGCCGACTTCGATTTCGTCGAGCTGCGGCGCCTCGCCGGCGACGCGGATGAACGTGACGCCCGCGAGTGTGCCGTCGGCGGCGAACGCGCCGTTGGCGAACGTGGTCGGCAGCAGGTAGTGCAGCACGAAATATCGGGAGATCAGCCGCGACATGTCCGCGCCGACCTTGTCCACATCCTGCGGCCAGGTACGGTCGAACAGGTCGACCACCGCGTCCAGATCGCCCCAGCCGATGGGACGGAAGACGATTGCCGATGCGTTGTTTGTTCCGGCACCCATGCCGGCGTTCGGGATTGCGGTTACGCTGTTCGCAGCCATATCAAACACTCCTTAACTGTCGTTGCGTCCGGCATGTGCGCCCGCCCACACATGCTGCACGAGGGTAGCGGCGTTCCTCCACAACGCTGCCTGCATAGCGGTTTCTCCCGCAGGCAGGCCGGAAAGCGCCGCTCCCCCGCTTTCTTCGGTCAAGGAGCCATTGCGCACCGGCACTAGTCGTTGTCGGATTGCTGCGGAATTCCGTAGCTCAACTCGGCAAGGATCTCTTCTTCTGTTTTGTCGAGGGCGTCAAGCTCCCGATCGGCCTCGTGAGGCTCACTCACATAGTAGAGACAGGCGTCGATTGCATCCAACGGCACCCCTTCCATCGCCGCGAGCAGCAGGCGGTACAGGTCGAGCTGTGCGAGCTTCTCCTTGATTTCGTCCGGTTTGCGTGGTTTTACGCCGGTTTTCCAATCGACCACGGTGTAGCGTTTCGTCTCGTCCGTTTCGTCGAGACCGCCGAAGAACACCGCGTCGAGTTTGCCGTTGACGATGGTGCCGAGCTGGGGCATGTCGACGACGAGCTGGCGTTCCGCCCATGCTGGACGTCGTTTTGCCCACGGCGAAGCGACGAGACGACGCTGCCAAGCGGCCAGTTTCCGTTCGTCTCGCAATCGGGCGTCCTGCGATGGTGCGTCCTGCGATTGCACGCCGCCGTTGTCCGCGTCGACTTGCGTATCACCTATCAATGCGATCAGTTCCGCACGCGACTGCGCGGCCATACCGGCAGCACCTTCCGTACCGCCGATGCCGTCGACGTCCGCATCGGCCATGATGAACCGTTCCGCCCATGCGTGGAACCGCGTGCCGAGTTGGGCGGCCGGCGAGGCGACCTTCGGAATCGGACGGACCAGACCACGCCAGTAGGCGCGGGAGTCACGCTCGCCCATGGAGCCGGCGCGCGCTTGCAGCGAGGTGACGTTTTGGCGGCCGGCAGCAAGGATACGTTCGCCTTTGGCACGCACGGCCTCGTCGAAGGCGTCCTGCGATTCGCCTGCGTCAGCCGCGTCCGGTTCCGGCATGAGATGTTCGTCGGCGACGAGCAGTTTGGCGAGACGCAGCAGTGAGTTTCCGGTTTCCGGCGATGGCGTGGCGGATTCATCGGCAACGTCGCCCTGCGTTCCCGTGGATTCAGCGATATTCGGTTCGTCGGATTCGACGGCACGTACCTGTTCGGCCGCGGCACGCAGCTTGTCGGCGACATCGGCGCTCAGATCGCACGGCCAAGGCAAAGTATGGTCGTCCGAGACCGGTTCGAGCGGCGTGTTCCACGCATCGCCCACCACGGCATTCTCGAAATCGCGGGCGTGTTCGCCTACGAAATAGCCGTCGGGCAGGTCAAGTCCCAGCGTGTGCGGGGAGCCGTCCACATCGTCGGACAGGTTGTCCGGTTCGCGTACCGCGGTGACGATTCCGTTCATCGAATCGCGCGTCTCCAGCCAGAAATTCGACGGCGCGGCGCTTTTCTTTCCCTCCGCCAGACGGGAGTCGCGGCTCGTCTCGTTGCATCCGCTGTATACGAGCAGCGCCTCGTAGCGGGCGCGCGTCAACGCCACGTAGGCGAGACGGCGTTCGTCGGCGTGCAGTCGGCGGCCGTATTCCTCCTGTTGCGTCAGGTACAGGCTTGCCGGATCCATTCCTTCCATATCGTCGACGGCCATGGTTCGCAAGGTGCCGAACACCTCGTCGTCGATCACTTCCGCATCGTCCAATCCGTCGAGCGATTCCACGGGATTGCCCCCGATGGGCGCGTCGTGCGGGAATCGTGGCAGGATATCCGCGTCGGCGCGCACCGGAACCGGCACCGCGGACGGGTCTTCCAGCCAAGTGTGGGCTTTTTCGAAGTATTCCGGCGGCTCCCATACGCCGTCGCGCCGACCGCCCGGATGGTCTTCGTCCGTTTTGACGCTCAGGTGGTCGCCTTGACTGGACGGGAAGGTGCCGTCGCGCATGCCGACCACGGCCACGGCGTCCCATTCCAGGCCTTTCGACTGGTGCACGGTCATGAGCACCACATCGACGGGGGTATCTGGTGCGGTTGCGTTGTCGTCGGACGCGTCACGCAGCGAATCCACCCACGAGATGAACGCGCGCAGGCTTGGCGTGCCCTGCGCGGCGATTTCCTGCAAGTAGGTGTCCACCAGAGACAGCATCGCGTCGAGTGACGAAGCGGCATGCGATGTGGCACGATTGCCGGCATCCGGATGCCGCATCCGTTCGGCGAGCAGCAGGTCGATGTCCAGTCCGAGCGCGGTGATGGCCGTGCGTACCACTTCCGGCAACGGATGACCGGCCGTGCGCTGCACCTGTTGGATGACGCGACCGGCGTGGATGACGCTCGCGGCTCCCGTACGGCTCAATACGCCGTCGACGAGGTGCCGCAGATCGCCGCGCAGCAGCACGTCGATCAGGAAGACGGCGTTGGGCACTTGGTCGCGGTAGGCGCGCACGGTGGCGCGGATGTCGGCGTCGGACGGATTCGCATCCGCCTCCACGATGCCGGCCGACACGAGCGCGCGGTAGCGTTGCGCGGTGTTGAGCCGTTCGGCGATGCCGGCGAGCGCCTGCAGATCGTCGGCGGACAGGCCGAATCGTGGTGTGGCGAGCAGCCGCATGAGCGCGGCGCTGTCGGTGTGGTCGCATACGACGTGCAGCAGGGCGAGGATGTCTTTGATTTCGGGACGTTCCAGGAGTGCGGCCTGGCCGACGACGAGTGTGGTGAGGCCGGCTTGTTCCAGTGCGTCCTCGTAGGCTGGCATCTGCGTTTTGGAGCGGAACAGGAGCGCCACGTGCGGACGGTTGTCTTTGGCTCCGTCGGCGAGCTCGTTTTCGGTTGGCGTGTGCAGTGCGATCGCTTGTTTGGCGAAGCGTACGATGGCGTCGATTTCCTGGCCGAATGTGGCGTAGCCGAGCACGCCGAGCGTACCTTCGGGGGCGTTGTCGATATTGGCGAGCGGGGGCACGTCCACTTCGCGCATAAGCGAACTGCCGCGACGTCTTGCGGGCAGGCGCAATGGTTTCGTCAGATTGTTGGCCGCTTCGAGCACCATGCGCGAGTTACGTCGGGTGACGGTCAGCGTGTAGGGCTTGTCGGTGGCGTCGTGGCCGAAGTCGTGTTGCAGCATGCGGAATGCGCCGGGGCTGGCTCCTCGCCATGCGTAGATCGATTGGAAGGGGTCGCCGACGGCGTTCACCGCGCTGCGATGGGTGGAATCGGCGTGGAACAGTGCGGTCAGGAGGGCCGCCTGCGTGGTGGAGGTGTCTTGGTATTCGTCGAGCAGCACGTGCGTGTAGCGTTTGCGGTAGGTGGCTCCGATGGAGGGGAATCGGGTGACGAGTTGGAATGCGGCGATGGTGAAGTCGCTGAATTCGGCCATGTTGAGGGCGCGTTTTTCGGCGTGGTAGTCGGCCACGAGGTCGAGTAGCAGGTCGCGTTTGCGGGCCGTGCCGGCCAATTGCGCGGTCTTGTAGACGCAGAGTTGGTGGCATTGGGCGCGGTATTCGCGCATGCGGGTTTCGAAGGCGGTGTCGGATTCCTTTTTCTTCTGTTTCGGAGCCTTGCCCACTTTCGGCTCGTCATCGGGAACGTCCTCGTCTTCAAGCGCTTTGGCCACTTGCGCCACGAACGCCTTATCCCATGCGCGCACGCGTTCCACGGCTTCGTCGAAGCTGGTGCAGTCGCTGCCGATCATGGCTCCTGCGATGGCGTTGGATAGGGTGAACACGTTGCCGGCGATGGTGGAGAATTTGCCGAGTTCGTCGCCGCCTTGGTCGAAGGCCATGAGCTGGTCCATGTGCTTGTCGAGCACGGTGTGGATGAGCTGCAGCGCTCCGGCTTCGCTCAATGGCTGCGTGTTTTGGTCGAAGCCGACGAGCAGGCCGTATTGGCGCACGATGGTTTGGAAGAACGCGTCATAGGTGGAGACTTCCGGTTTGAGGAAGGCGACGCGTGTACCGCGTCCGGCTTGGTTGCGTGTCACGGCAGCGGAGACGCGCGAAAGCAGTTCGGAGGCGGCTTTGCGTGTGAAGGTCAGGCCCAGAATCTTCTCGGGACTGATGCCCTGGTCGATGAGGGTGATGATGCGGCGGGTCATGGTGTAGGTTTTGCCGGAGCCGGCGCCCGCCACCACGACCACGTCCTCGTATGAGGGGGCTTGGATGACGGCGGCCTGTTCCGGACTGTCGGTGAATTTCGGCGTGGCGGCCGGCACAGTGCCCATCGCATCGCCCTTTGCTGTGGCCCCGTTCGTTGACATGCTTCCGTTCATACCGTTACTCCCGTTCATGCCACGGTCCTTTCGAATACGGTGTTCTGCTCGCCTTGGCAGGCCGGGCAGACCCCACTGCCGTACGTTCTGCAGTATCCGACGTGTTCCACGGTCGGACGCGCGGTGATGCGGGTGGCCCGGCTCGCCGCGGCCGCATAGAAGACGCGGGCGATCATGGTCAGCGACCATACCGTCATCTTCGACCGCGATTCCAGAAGTTGCTTCCAATGTTCTTCGC
>ENA-OYZS01000330-OYZS01000330.1-human-gut-metagenome-genome-assembly--contig:-NODE-330-length-12065-cov-5.937052_pt1 | contig 12065 bp, 9 predicted proteins | sample MGYA00244077_ERZ653478 | MGnify/ENA primary metagenome ERZ653478 (study PRJEB26926, sample SAMN06164946) | human gut metagenome | biome: ENVO:00009003; feature: ENVO:2100002; material: ENVO:00002003... | reverse complement strand
TCATTTACAGCCTTGTATTGAGGGGCAAACTTATCCATAAACTCCCGGCTGACAGGATACTTGTTCATATCCGCCAATCTACCTTCCACCGACTTCTCCACTACTTTCCCGTCTTTCTTTGTTACGGTCAGGGTCACATCCGAAACTACATTGGCATTGTTTGCCGGGTCAATGACCAGCACACTGTCTCCTGCCACATTCTGCACCTTTACACATTCCCTAGTATGGTCGTGCCCCATCAGCACCACATCAAAGCCCGGAACCCGTTTGGCTACATCCATAGAGGCATCTTCCACCACCTGTCCCAACACGTTGCCCGACTTTCCGGCATGAAACAATCCCACAATGACATCAGGATTCTCTTTTTCCTTTATAATCTTCACCCATTTGCGTGCGCAGGGCTCCATTTCCTCAAAATGCAGACCACTCCATAATTTCTCCGGCAACCATGAAGGAATGGCCGGAGTAATCATACCCAGAACCGCTATCCTCACTCCGTCGCGCTCCAACACCTCGTAGGGTTTCAGATAAGGTTTTCCAGTGGCATTGTCTATTATATTAGCCCCCAGTACCGGAAAATCGCACTGTCTTATCCAACGGTCGTACACCGCATGCCCCGTCTCTACATCATGGTTACCCATATTACCTACCACATATCCCATATAATTCATCATATCCGCCGCAACATGAGTAGACACGGTATCCATAAAATTATAATAGTAAGCTGTAGGCTGACCTTGCAGGATATCCCCATTATCCATCAACAGGCAATTATCCCCATATTTCTCACGCTGTTCTTTCACAAAGGAATGAACACGGGCAAGACTTCCACTCCATTCTTTCCGTTCGATAAAGTTATACGGAAAGAAATTCCCGTGCACATCACTGGTTTCTATAATCTTGATAACCACTTCTTCCTGATTATTGGATGCAGACAACTGCATACCTGCCCACAACAGCAGGGCACTGATACATATTCTATATTTCATTTCTCTATTCTTTATTCTTTTTTAGTCAAAGGATGCGTGAATACAAACCGGGCGCCTTCGGTATAATCCTTGTCCACCCATATCTTACCTCCCAGATTCTCGATTATCAGCCTGCTAATGGCCAATCCCAGCCCCGTACCTTGGGAATATTCATTCAATTTCTCGAAACGTTCAAATACCTTTTCACTCTTATCGGGCGGAATACCGCAACCGGTATCCGACACTGACAATTCCAACTGCTGATGCTGTTTGTCTATGGCAACCGTCAGTTTGATAGAACCGGACGGAGTAAATTTTGCGGCATTGGACAGCAAATTAATCAACACCTGCTTCAGACGCTGGGCATCCGTCTTGACAACCAGCGAAGGCACAGGAGTTTCAAACAGAAACAAAGCACTGGTCTTGCGTCCATACTCCACTGTAGACAAAGCCGTCTGACACAACTCTACCACATCACATTCTTCCCATACGAATTTTATCCTTCCGGATTCCATGCGCGAGATGTCCAGAATATCATTTATGAGGTGCAACAACAAATCGGAATTCTTCTGAATGATATCACAATACTGCTCTTTCTCGGCAGGAGAGGAATCATCACTGACCAACACGCTGGAAAATCCCACAATGGCATTCAAGGGAGTGCGTATTTCGTGACTCATATTGGCCAGAAAAGCCGTCTTCAACCTGTTGGATTCCTCCGCTTTCTCCTTGGCTACCAGCAGTTCCTCGCCGGATACTTCCAGATTATGTTTCAAGTGGTTGATACGGATAATATAATATATGGCTATCAAGAAACAGGCTATCAGGAACATGAACGCCGAAACAACCCCTATGACCCAATATTTATACTGCTCATAAAACGAAGGAGTCTTGTTCACCAACACCGCTCCCTGAGGAAGATTCAATGAATCCAATTTGAATTCATGCAAACGCTTTATATCAAAAGTATAGTTTCCGGGAATAGTCAACAAGTCCACCCCTTCTCTATCCCCTTTATCCAAAAAATCATAAGTAACCGCGCCTATATTCTTTCCTACCGCATGGTACTCGGGAGTATATCCTCCCAATGCCCAATGTCCCAGCCCCACAGATGCAATAGTAAACACAGGCAGGGTGGGATTCGCATCGCGCAGCATATAAGTCGTATTACCAATAACATAACTCTCCGTACAGTCTACACGCCATGTTCCCAATAACACACACGTATTTTGAGGCAACCTGCGCATCCTTTCACTCACTTCCATAAAGGTTTCTGTACGGCCGTCCAGCCAAATTGTTTCTAAATCGGGGTACTTCTTCATCTCCTTTTTAACCAAGGCTTGCATAGACAACCCGCCATAGGTATTATCCGATATAAATGCCACACGGCGCATATCAGGATAAAAACGACGCATCAGCTTTATGTTTTTATCGACATCATATTCATATACATAACCGGCAACAATATTATAATCACTGAAATCCGTATAAATATTCTTACTTTCAGGTTCCCATACCCGCGTGTCGATACTATCATCGGGCAATACCAGTCCGTTGACACTGACCATGCCCAGATAGACGGAGTCTTTTTAGCTATCTCTGTGTCTTGTGAGATATAAGCCGACCATGCCTCCTGCCCCAACAATATAACCAGTGACGGACGGTTTTTCCCCTTATACTTACCAAGGATGGAGGCCATACGCGATTTCCACAGATAGGCCTCGGACAAATTCTTGCAGTTCATACTCTCTATGATCGGAGTATACTTGCCGCCACGCTGTCTGTATTCATCCATAAAAGCAGACAGGTTGTCAGAAATACTACGCGTTTCGGGATTATAAGAAGTGACAATAAGGATAGGCCCTTCCGAGGTCGTTTCCGCCTTCACAGGACACAGAGCAACCACAGGAAGCAGCAGGACTAATAGCATAAAAAACCTGAATATGATTGCCAATCCCCTCATTTCCTTTAGAATAATTTCTAAAAATTCGCTGCAAAGATAATAAAATAAAAACAGAACACAACCAATTGGCATGTATTTTGTTTCTCTTAAAGCAGATGAAATTTAACAAATATATAATATGGCTTACATAGACTATTACAAAGTATTGGGAGTGGACAAAAGCGCCACCCAAGATGATATCAAGAAGGCTTTCCGTAAGCTGGCCCGCAAATACCATCCTGACTTGAATCCGAATGATCCTGGAGCCAAAGATAAGTTTCAGGAGATAAATGAAGCCAACGAAGTACTGAGTGACCCGGAAAAACGTAAGAAATACGACGAATACGGTGAACACTGGAAACATGCCGACGAATTTGAAAAACAAAAGCAACAATATGGAGGTGCTGGTGGATTCGGAGGGTTTGGCGGAGCCGGAAGCGGATTCGGTACGGACGGTAACGGCAGTTACTGGTATTCCGGCAATGGAGGAGAAGAATTCAGCGGTGCACATTTCGGTGGCAGCACAGGTGGCTTCTCTGATTTTTTTGAAGAACTGTTCGGACATCGTGGCGGTGCAAACGGCAGACGAAGTGCCGGATTCCGTGGACAGGACTATAATGCTGAATTACAACTTTCATTGCGTGAAGCCGCCGAAACACACAAACAAGTGCTTAATGTAAACGGAAAGAACATACGTATCACTGTTCCGGCAGGTATAGCCAACGGACAGACTATCAAATTGCGTGGTCATGGTGCACCGGGGGTAAACGGTGGTCCTGCAGGCGATCTGTACATCACCTTTGTCATTCCAGACGATCCTGTATTCAAACGTCTGGGAAATGATTTATATATCCATGCTCCGCTTAGCCTCTACACCGCCGTACTGGGTGGTGAAGAAACCGTGGACACACTGAACGGCAAGGTAAAACTGAAAGTAAAACCTGAAACCCAGAACGGAACCAAAGTCCGTTTGAAAGGCAAAGGCTTTCCTGTTTACAAGGAAGAAGGCAAATTTGGCGATCTGATAGTAACTTATAATGTCACCATTCCTAGCAACCTGACCGAACATCAGAAAGAGCTGTTCCGCCAATTAAAAGATAGTAGCAATTAAAAAAAGAGAAGGATTATGCAGACCGATTTAATTATTATCAACGATTTTTGCGACCGTTGCCATGTGGACCCGTCGTTCATTATGGAACTGGAAGAAGACGGACTGATCGAAGTCCGGGTGATTGACGAGGAACGCTACCTCCCCACATCCCAACTAGCGGAACTGGAGCGTTACACGCATTTATATTATGACTTGTCCATCAATATTGCAGGAATCGACGCCATTCACCACATGCTGGAACGTATAGAACTTCTGCAACAGGAAGTGCGTTCATTAAGAAACGAACTGGAATTCTACCGCTAAAATCCGTGTCCGGAGAGGGAAAGCGAAAACTGCACCCACTTCTCTTTCCGGCACTGTTCATTTACTTTTATATTTCTGTTTTTACCGTTGTTTCTATACGATAAGCAGGAGTGCCGAACCGATCATCACCGATTCTCTTCTCATTATTATATATACCAAGAAAAAGTAATGGGCTGTTCCGCTCTTTCTTCGTTTTTCCATTTATTTTCTTACTTTTTTCCGCTTTATTATCCTACGTTTAACCTAAAATCACTATCTTTGTAGACTTAAAAGCAGCCGGCCGGTCTGCCGCTGACGCCGTAAGGCGAAAGAGGAAAGTCCGGGCAACGCAGAGCATCCTACTTCCTAACAGAAAGCCATCTGCGAAGGTGGAGTAACGTAGAAGAAAACAACCGCCACAATTCCTACGGGAAACGGGGTAAGGGTGAGAAGGTGGGGTAAGAGCCCACCAGCCGCATGGTGACATGACGGGCTGTACGTCTTAGGAGTTGTAAGGTCATGTAAACCGACATTATGAGGGTTGCTCGCCCCACGTCGGAGGGTAGACCGCTAGAGCCTGTTGGTGACAACAGGCGTAGATAAATGGCAGGCACTTCGCCGCAAGGCGAAGAACAGAACCCGGCTTACAGGCCGGCTGCTTTTTTTTCATATATCCTAATGAAGAGCTTATGAGTACCATGAACAAGGAAAAACTGAAAGGTCTGCAATCGTTTCTCAAAGATGATATATGGCGGGTGACAGAAGACGAGGTTAGCAAATCCCGAGGAATACTCTATAATGCAATAAAAATCGCTACTCTTTCTGTTCGTGAATTCACTCAGGGACGTATTTTGAATAAAGCATCCGCACTGACATACAGCACCCTGCTTTCTATTATTCCCATTCTGGCCATTTTATTCGCCATCGCACGCGGTTTCGGCTTCTCCAACCTGCTGGAAACCCAATTCCGTAGCGGTCTTGAAGGACAGAGTGCGGCTGCCGAAACCATTCTTGGCCTGATTGACTCCTATCTGGTGCACGCCAAAAGCGGAATTTTTATCGGAGTGGGTCTGGTGATGTTGTTCTGGACCATTCTGAGCCTGACCTATAACATAGAACGTACCTTCAATTATATATGGCAAGTGAAGAAGCCCCGTACACTGTATCGCAAAATGACGGATTATTTCTCCATCCTGCTCTTACTGCCCCTACTTATCGTACTTTCCAGTGGTCTTACCATCTTTATGTCCACCATGGTGAAAAACATGGAGGACTTCGTATTACTGGCACCCCTGATGAAATTTCTGGTACGCCTGATCCCTTTCATCCTGACTTGGGCCATGTTTACGGGACTGTTCGTCTTTATGCCCAATACTAAAGTGAAACTGAAGTATGCCATCATTCCGGGTATCATCGCAGGCACAGCCTTTCAGGCTTTTCAATACTTGTATATCGGCAGTCAGATATGGGTATCAAGGTACAATGCAATCTATGGTAGCTTCGCCGCCATTCCTATGTTCTTGTTATGGGCGCAAATTTCATGGGGAATCTGCCTGTATGGCGCAGAACTTTGCTATGTGGCACAGAATCTTCGCAACTACAGTTTCAGCAAAGAAACGGCAAATATCAGCCGCCGTTATCACGACTTTCTGTGTATCCTCATCATGTCTCTGATATGCAAGCGCTTTGAGACGGAAGAGGCTCCTTATACCGCCGAGACACTCAGCGACGAACATAAAATCCCGATAAGGCTCACCAAGAAAATCCTGTATGAACTACAGGACATGCACATGATTTATGAAACTGCTATGGACGGTGACGATGAAAGCATAGGCTATTTGCCGTCAGTAGATATCAACCGGATGAACGTGGCTATGCTGCTGAACAGACTGGACATAGCCGGAACGGAAGCCTTCAAAATAGACAAAAAGCGATACAGCAGTTCTTGGGAGGCGCTGGCAAATGCCCGTGAAGAATATTATAAAAGCACCAGCAAGATATTGCTGAAAGATTTATAATTCTGATATTCGATTTTACCACAGATTGCACAGATTCTTTTTTGCTCAAAAGCCGATGCGGATAATTCCGGATTTCCACAAAGAAGTTTCTTTCATCTTCAACAATCATCTGTGCAACCTGCGGTAAAAGAATCAGGAGAACTGCATCATGCGGCTTAAATATTTGCCGATGATATCAAACTCTATATTCACAATGCTTCCCACTTTAAAAGTATGGAAATTGGTATGTTCGTAAGTATAAGGAATGATGGCAACCTGAAAAGTATCCTCCGTAGGGTTACAAACGGTCAGACTCACACCATTCACCGTAACCGAGCCTTTGTCCACCGTGATGTAGCCGCGCTTTGCCATTTCCTTGTCAAACGCATATCTGAAAGTAAAATACCAGCTTCCTTCAGCATCCTTTATATCCATACATTCGGCAGTCTGATCCACATGTCCTTGCACAATATGACCGTCCAGCCGCCCGTTCATCATCATGCTGCGTTCCACATTCACTTTATCTCCCACTTTCAGCAAGCCGATGTTGGAACGCTCTATCGTTTCTTTCATGGCGGTAACCGTGTACGTTCCATCCTGTAAACTGACTACAGTCAGGCACACGCCGTTATGAGAGATACTTTGGTCTATTTTCAGTTCGTCCACAAACGAACATTTCAAGGTGAGGTGCAGATTTTCCTGCTCCTTTACAATACGCACCACCTCCGCATATTCTTCTACAATCCCTGAGAACATAAGTTTTAGTCTTTAATTAAGTTTCGAGAACAAAGATAGAACAAAAAACACAAATATTCGAAACTTACCGACGGTTAATGACAAATGACCGGCAATTCGTCGCTAACCTGCCTTTTTTACATATTCAGAACAAAAACAGAGTGCCCAATTCTTTTTTATTATATATTTGCACTTTATACTTTGCAAACTTATTAAAAACAAACCATGGACAGCACAAAGATTGTTGGTGAAAAAATAAAATCACTACGTGAAACAAAAGAAATCAGTGTGGCCGAACTGGCCGTACGCTCTGGCCTTGCCGAAGAACAAATAGAACGAATAGAGAATAATGTAGATCTTCCTTCATTGGCTCCCCTCATCAAGATAGCCCGCGCGTTAGGGGTACGTCTGGGCACTTTTCTGGACGACCAGGAAGAACAAGGAGCAGTAATCTGCCGGAAACAAGAGAGTGAGGATACTATCAGTTTCTCGAACAATGCAATGGACCTGCGTACACATATGCGCTACCACTCACTGTCAAAATCAAAAGCGGACAGGCATATGGAACCATTCATCGTAGACGTGGAACCGACGGAGGAAAGCCACTTCTCACTCTCCTCGCATGAAGGTGAAGAGTTTATCTATGTCATGGAAGGCGCCGTCGAAGTATGCCACGGTAAAAAATGCCATCTGATTAAAGCCGGAGACAGTATTTATTATGATTCTATCGTTCCGCACCACGTACACGGATATCAAGGACAAGCCGCCAAAATATTGGCTGTTATCTATACTCCTATTTGATTTATGATGGAATTAAGCACGAGAACCTTGGGTGACTGGCTTGAACATTGGGCCCTCACCACTCCCGATAAAGAATATATCGTATATTCCGACCGCAATCTGCGCTTCACCTGGAAACAATTTAACGAGCGTGTAGACCACATGGCCAAAGGACTGCTCGCCATCGGCGTGAAACGGGGAACCCATGTAGGAATCTGGGCGGGTAATGTGCCCGACTGGCTGACCTTTCTGTACGCTTGTGCCAAAATCGGCGCCGTGGCCGTAACAGTAAATACCAACTACAAACAGGCAGAACTGGAATACCTCTGCCAGAACTCGGACATGCACACGCTGTGTATCGTAAACGGAGACCGTGGCAATGACGACTATGTAAATATGGTCTACGCCATGCTGCCCGAACTAAAGACCAGCCAGCGCGGATATCTGAAGAGCAAACGTTTCCCCTGCATGAAGAACGTGATTTACATCGGCCCCGAAAAATACCGGGGTATGTACAACACCGCCGAAATTCTGCTTCTGGGATGCAACATAGACGATGACGAGCTGCTGGAAGCAAAAGCGAAGGTGAACTGCCACGACACGGTGAACATGCAGTACACTTCGGGCACAACCGGTTTCCCCAAAGGAGTCATGCTCACCCATTACAACATCAGCAACAACGGTTTCCTGACGGGTGAGCACATGAAATTCACTTCCGATGACAAACTATGTGTCTGTGTACCCCTGTTCCATTGCTTCGGAGTGGTATTAGCCACCATGAACTGCCTTACACACGGATGCACGCAGGTGATGGTGGAACGTTTTGACCCGCTGCTGGTACTTGCCTCCGTCCACAAGGAACGCTGCACGGCCTTGTACGGGGTTCCTACCATGTTCATTGCCGAGCTGAACCATCCCATGTTTGATATGTTCGATATGTCCAGTCTGCGCACCGGCATTATGGCAGGCTCACTCTGTCCGGTGGAACTGATGAAACGTGTGGAAGAGAAAATGTTTATGAAGGTCACCAGTGTATACGGGCTTACAGAAGCTTCTCCCGGCATGACAGCCTCCCGCATCGACGATTCGTTTGATGTACGCTGCAACACGGTGGGCCGTGATTTCGAGTTTACGGAAGTAAAAGTGATCGATCCGGAAACTGGCGAGGAATGTCCCATAGGCGTACAAGGCGAGATGTGCAACAAAGGGTATAACACCATGAAGGGGTATTACAAAAACCCCGAAGCAACCGCCGAAGTGATAGACCGGAACGGCTTTCTCCACTCAGGAGATCTGGGAGTGAAAGACGAAGAAGGTAATTATCGTATCACAGGACGGATAAAAGACATGATTATCCGTGGCGGAGAGAATATCTATCCACGGGAAATAGAAGAGTTCCTGTATCAGATGGAAGGAATAAAAGATGTACAGGTAGCCGGTATCCCCTCCAAGAAATACGGAGAAGCGGTAGGCGCATTCATTATCTTGCACGAAGGGGTGGAAATGAACGAATTCGATATACGTGACTTTTGCGACGGCAAGATAGCCCGTTACAAAATTCCTAAATATATCTTCTTTGTTGATGAGTTCCCCATGACGGGCAGCGGAAAGATACAGAAATTCAAGTTAAAGGATGTGGGATTGGAGTTATGCCGGAAGCAAGGCATCGAGATTATTTAATTCAGCCTGCCTCTTGCATTAAAAATGCAGAATTAAGTTACACAGTCACGGAGAGGAATACATTGCACGGATTCTTCTCTGTGGTTCTGTATTGGGTATCGGAACCGGACAGCAGATGTAAGCCTCACGTTATTCCATAAAAAAAGGAGCAACGCCTTGCTCCAACCTTTTGTTAACCTTAAATCTAATACTATGAAAAACACACATGCGAATATACACACTTTCCTGCTATCTGCAAATTTAAGGAAGCGTTAAGAAGAAATTATAGTATTGTTTAATAAAAGCAACAACTCCTTTAACATTTCAAGTTAAAGTGAATGGTTTCTTTTAACAAAACAAAAAGGCTGTCCCGTAAGGAACAACCTTTCTATATTTTTTATAGTAGACGCTTCTACTTCAGATGCAACTACTTCTCTCAAGCCGATTGCAATCTTCAACCTTTAATCTAATACTATGAAAAACACATTTATATAACACGGCGGCAACAAGAATTGTTCAACCGCAAGTCATTAATAAATGTTTAAATCCCTAACTATACCTTTTCTTCCTTTGGCAAGACCGAATGCCAAGGAATTCCGTCTACAGTAGAAAGGTCCTTGCCAGACTCTATCAAACCACTAATTACATAATCTCTGGCAGTAGGATTCTGGAACGGATACAATCCAAACTCGGGAAGAACAGAAACAAAATGTTCCATGATTTCCGCTTGGATAGATTCATAACTAGGCCAGTTCTTATTGGACGAGAAACAATAAATTTGTACGGGCAGGCCATTCTCCGTAGGAGCCAATGTGCGCACCATCAGCAACAGGTCCTTACTGATAAAAGGATGGCGCTTCAGATAGAGAGTCATATAAGCACGAAGCAGCCCTACATTCGTATCGATGGTTCCATTTACCAATCCGGCCGGATTGTCAGTATTCGCTACTTTTCCTTCAGCCGCCTGTTTCTGCTTTTCTGTGATAAAGTCGGCCAAATCAGCATCAAACTTCTTCATTTTCTCCAAAAATTCAGGAGTACAGGGTTGTATGTAATCCAGTTTCAATGCATACTCGCGCATAATACGCCGCCCGCCCGATTCAGTCATCCCACGCCAATTGATAAATGAACCGGAGACTAATGAATAAGGAGGTATAGTGACAATAGTATTATCGAAATTCTGAACCTTCACAATGTTCAGAGTGATATCCATCACCACCCCATTCACATTATTCTGCGGCATCTCAATCCAATCGCCGATATGCACCATATCATTCTCGGAAAGCAGTACCCCCGCCACAAAGCCAAGGATGGTATCTTTGAAAATCAACATCAGTACGGCAGCAAAAGCACCCAGTCCGGTAATCAGGTTGAGAGGCGACTTATTAATCAATATGGAAATGATGACAATGATGGCAACACACGAAAAAATCACTTGAAAGATCTGTATGAAACCTTTCATCGGACGATTCTGTAACTGCTCCTTGTTCATCAGCACATTACCTACCGAGTTTAACACGGCATTGACCGAAAACAACAAAGCGATAAAGAAATAAATCCAAGTGATTTTTTCACTGGCAGTAAACCAAGTAGAACGATAATCGAACGCAAACGGCAACAAAGCGGATATAATAAGCGGCGGAATGACCGCAGACATTTTCCGCAAGGCATTGTATTCTATCAGCGAACTTAAAAAACTGATATTTTTATATTTCAACACCTTCCGTGTGAAACGCACAGATAAATAATGAAATACAGCTCCTACAGCAAAAGCAATAACTACAATCAGGATCAAGAAAATAATCTCATCCAGTTCATTCAACCTATCGCGCGGGATGCCTATCCATGATAGAAAACTCTTAATCCAAGTCAATAAAATTCGGGCAAATTCGTTTGTACTCATAATTATCGTCTTTTTACTTATAGAACCATCTATAAAAACATTTGTTTAGCTGAGGGATGAAAAATCCTCCCCCAGCCTGTCCGGAAACGGTTTCCTGCTTTCCTTTTACTCTGTCATTCCAGCGTAACAAGAATCTTTCAAGGAATCGGCGAAGTAAACCAAGAAGTCAAACAAATCTATTTATCGAATATACCATCTTTCGCACTGGCTGTAGACGGCACCCCAACATAACCTCCCACATTACAATTAGAAACCCCAATTGTCTTCGTATTCGAGAAACCAAGACCTATCCCTGCTTTATCCACATCCACGTTATCAAAAGTCACGTTATAAATAGGCTTCTCCTCTGTACCTTGAAGCACCAATGCAGCTACATTCACCTTTTTGCATTTCAAATCCTTTACATAAATATCATGCACCTCAGTAAAATGATGGTTATCCATCCCCTCGCCTGCATACATGGAAGTTACGCGTACAAAAAGGGTTAACATGACTTTTTAACCGGTTCAATCTTTCCGCTGCCATGAAGCCCAAAGGGCGGAGAAACTGAGAAAAAGTAATAGCCCGCCAGCGGAATTAAACAACAATGTATTGCATCTGTTCCTGTTGCATAAGCCTTTTCTCTTTCCAGGTTAAACCTTTTTATACGGATGTATTCTATCTCCATAGCCTTTGGAGTTATCTCCAT
>ENA-OYZS01000291-OYZS01000291.1-human-gut-metagenome-genome-assembly--contig:-NODE-291-length-12721-cov-19.298595_pt1 | contig 12721 bp, 9 predicted proteins | sample MGYA00244077_ERZ653478 | MGnify/ENA primary metagenome ERZ653478 (study PRJEB26926, sample SAMN06164946) | human gut metagenome | biome: ENVO:00009003; feature: ENVO:2100002; material: ENVO:00002003... | reverse complement strand
CCTCGACATTCTCGTGGCCGTGCTCCCCTGCGCCTGGGTGTACGCGGATTACGGATATCGTCTTGCCCATGAATTCGCCGACACGCTCGATGTGAACCAGTACAAGAGCTGGGTGGACATGTACAAGACCGACGAGTTCTGGCAGGGTTCGGCTTGGCTGATCGAGCATATCGAAAAACTCGCCGCCGAGGTGAGCGAGGAACGTAAGCAGGAGCTGGTCGATATTTTTGTGACCGGCGTTGAGAACGAGTACATGTTCTGGTCCAGCGCGTACGACATGCAGTACACGTGGAAGCCCGAATGGGATCAGGAGAGCTGATTCTCCGGCACGCTCTCTTCCGATTGTTTATTTCCATATGAAGCGACCCGCCTTCCGATTGGTTCCGGAGGGCGGGCCGCTTCTCATATAACGTTCGGCTCGCTATTCGCGCACGAGACGAATGTGCTCCACGTCGTCACGCTGGGAACGACGGTAGAGCACGAAACGGTTGCCGATGACCTGCACGAGTTCCGCGCCAAGCTGTTCGGCGAGACCTTCGCCGGCCTCCTTGGCGGTCAGGCCGGAACCGTCGAGCACGGAGCATTTGATGAGCTCGCGCTTCTCGATGGTCTCGTCCGCCTGTTTGACGGCGTTTTCGCTCAGATCGTTCTTGCCGACCTGGATGAGCGGATTGAGTTTGGTGGCCAGGCCGCGCAGCTGCTTGACCTGCTTTTTGGTAAGTGCCATATGTGTTCCATTCCTATCTACAAATACCCGCTCAAGCCTAGCGTGAGGACGGTATTTGCCCATCCGCCCGCAACGCACCGGTCATAACAGCACGCCCAGCACGACCAGTGCGACGAGATAGACGAGCATCACGATCGCCACGGCCACGTCCATGCCGGTGACGCGCATGACACGCCAATGCGTGCGCGTCGCACCTTCCTCATAGCAGCGCGCGTCCAAGGCGAGGCTCAGGTTGTCGGCGTGGCGGATGGCTGCGGCGAAGACCGGCACGACGACCGCCACCATCGCTTTGATGCGTACTACGAACGAACCTGTTTCGACGCTGCCGCCGCGCGCCGACTGCGCGTCGATGATCGCTTTCGTTTCCACGCCAAGCGTCGGCAGGAAACGCAGGGCGAGGCTCATCACCAATGCCGTCTCCTGCGTGTGCAGGCCGAATCTGGCGAACGGTGACAGCAGCGATTCGAACGCGTCGGTCATGGCGGTCGGTGTGGTGGAGGCAAGGAACATCGCTCCGATGACGATGACCACGGCGAACCGACATGCGTAGAGTATGGCGATGCGGATGCCGTCATCGGTGATGGGAATCGGCCCGAGGCTCGCCACCGTGGTGCCGGTGCGCACGAAGAAGATGTTCAGCAGGCCGCAGAAAACGAACAATGCCAGGAACACACGCACGGAAGCGGCCAATCGGCCTACATTGATGCGTCCGGCCGCGGCGATCACGCCGGTGAACACCACGGCAAGCAGCAATTGCCAGAATGAGCCGATGGCGAACGCGGAGAACATGAGCGCCAATGCGGACAGCATGCCCACGCGCGGATCGAGGCGTTCCAACAGGGTCCGCCGCTCCCCCACGGTCGCGGTGTCCGAGCCGGCGGCGTCCACGGATGGTTCCGCATCCGGCTCCTCTTCGCAGGTGGCTTTCACTGTGGATTCCGTGGATTCCTTAGAGTCCGCACGTTTCGCCGGCTTGCCCAATATGATGGTACGGTCGGCAAGCTCGTCCACTTCATCCTGCGAATGCGAGATGAGCAGTATGGTCACGCCGCGTGATTTGAGCTTGTGGATGAGCCCGTGCACGCGTGCGGCGGCCTCCTCGTCAAGACCTGCGGTCGGCTCGTCCAGAATCAACGCTTTCGGCTCGCATGCAATCACGCCGGCGATCGCCACCAGTCGCTGCTGGCCGCCTGACAGGTCGAACGGCGAACGGTCTCGCAGATGTTCGATATGCAGCAGCCGCATGGCCTGCATGGCGCGTTCCATCGCCTCGGACGCATCCAATCCCAGGTTGGAAGGCCCGTATGCGACGTCTTCGGCCACGGTGTCGGCGAACAGCTGCCGTTCCGGATGCTGCATGACGTAGCCGACCGTACGGCGCAGCCTCGCACGGTTTTTGCGATTGAGGGGCTTCGTTCCGCCGTTCGCCTTCGCAGTGGCCACGGCGATGCCGTCGATGACGATCGAGCCTGTCGTGGGTTTCTCCAACGCGCACAGCATGCGCGCCAATGTGGTTTTGCCGGCGCCATTGCGTCCCATCAACGCCACTGTCTCGCCTTTGCCGATGCTGAACGACAGGTGGTTGAACACGTCACGTTCGGCGTCCACGTAACGATACGATATGTCGCGTGCTTCGATGAGCGTTTCGGCGGACTCATCATCAATGCGTTTCGGCAGGCCCACCGATTGAACCGGCATCCGAAGCCGCTCGTCGGCGGGGCCATCGCCTACGATGTGGCCTGCTTCCAGCTGAATCACACGGTCGGCATGTTCCAACTCGTCCGCATGGTGCGTGACGAGAATGATGGTGGTGCCGCGGTCCTGCAGTTCGTCCAGCACCCGCATGATGTCGGCGCGCCCTTGCGGGTCGAGCATGGCGGTCGGCTCGTCGAGCACGAGCACATCGGAATCCATCGCCAGCATGCCGGCGATGGCGATGCGTTGTTGTTGGCCGCCGCTCATGCGCGTCGGATCGGAAGCGCGATAGTCGCTCATATCCACGGCGTCCAGCGAACCGGAGATGCGCAGTCCGATCTCATCATGTTCAATCGCAAGATTCTCCGGTCCGAACGCCACGTCGTCTTCGGTGACGGTGGTGACGATTTGGTCTTCGGGATGCTGGAACACCGCGCCGATGCCGCAACGGGCGGTTCGATACTCGTCGGCGTGCGCGCCGGACTCGTCGAACACCACATTGCCTGACAATGCGACATATCCCTCATCGGGAGCCACCAGTCCGGCGATGACACGTGACAGCGTGGATTTGCCCGAACCGTTCGGTCCGGCCAGACAGATGCGTTCGCCACGGCGGATGTCAAGGCTCACACCGTCAAGCGCCCATGTCGCGCCGCCATCATAGGTGAATCGCACATCGCGTAGCGTTATGATCGGCGCATTGGTCGTAACCATAAAATCTTCCTTCACCAGCACTGTATGGAATTCTCGGGGAAAACAAGACGGAGGAACCCTCCGGTGGATGCGGACGGTCCCTCCATGTTCATTTCAATGGGAAACAAACGAAGCTCAACGGTTCAGCAGGTTGGAGATCGGCTTGTAGATCAGGAACGTGACCACGCCGTGGATGGTGAACTTCAACGCGTTGAACGGCAGGAGCGCCGGCACGATAAGCGCCACGACCTGCGCGGTGGTCATGTGCGCGTAGAACGGCGTGACGATGATGTTGCCGACGATGGCGACGGCGAGCGCCACGACAGCGCCGACGATGATGCCGATCAGCGCGCCCTTGCGCGTCTTGTTCTTTTTGTAGATGAGCGATGCCGGCACGGACAGGGCCAATGCCACGAGCACGGCCATCAGGGTGCCCCATGGGTTGGTGAACAGGTGCGGCACGAAGCCGAGCACGCTGACGATGACGGCTGCGGCCGGTCCGAACGCGAAGCCCGCGACGAGGCAGACGATGCCGGATGGGTCGTATTTGAGCCATTGCACGCCTGGGATGATCGGGAATTCGATGAAGCTGACGGCCATGGACAGCGCCACGAACAGCGCGTACATGGCGATGCGTTTGGTGGACCAGCGGCCGGAGTCGGCGACGCCTGTGGAGTGCGCGTTGTCCGGACGGGTCATCGGTTTGTCTGCGGCCTGATCAGCTGCGGTATTGGAGGTATTGCTAGGAGAGGATACACTCATGTTGAGCTCCGTTTCTTCCATCCGGACTGTAACCGTTGGCCCCGGATTCTCACCGGATCAGCCGCTTTCGCGGGTCGCGGGCTTCGGTATGGGGCCGTTATGAATGCCGGTCGTGCCGTTACCGCCAGTAAGGATTTTCACCTTCCCTGAAACTTGCTTGTCCATATATACGCCCGCCATGCGATATGCGCAACCTGCGTTCCGTTTTCGTCTTGCGATTCGGAACGCAGTCTGCGCACGCCGCGACAGCGGGCATGTTATGACAGCAGGCCGAGCAGATCGTCCTTGCTGAGCGTGCCGACGCCGCCGGATGCGGTGCCGTCGGTGAATTGGCGCGCCAGCTCGTTTTTCTTTTCCTGCAGTTTCAGGATGCGTTCCTCGATGGTGTCTTTGGCCACGATCTGGTATACGTTCACGTCCTGGGTTTGGCCGATACGGTGCGCGCGGTCGGTTGCCTGGTTCTGCGCGGCGGCGTTCCACCATGGATCGGCGTGCACCACCACGGACGCGCCCACGAGGTTCAGGCCCGTGTTGCCGGCTTTGAGCGAGATGAGGAATACGGGCACGTCGTTGCCGTTGAATTCGTCGACCAGTTCCACACGGCGTTTCTTCGGCGTCTCGCCGGTGATGGTGTAGTATTCCACGCCTTGTTCGGCGAGTCTGGCGCCGATGAGTTCGAGGAACGAGGTGAATTGCGAGAACACGAGGACCTTTTTGCCTTCGCCCATGCATGTGGCCACGAGTTCGGCGATGGCGTCGAGTTTGGCGGAGGCGTTCTTCGCGTCGGCGTATACGAGTCTTGGATCGCAGCAGATTTCGCGCAGCAAGGTGAATTCGGCGAGGATGCGGATCTTCTTGGTGTTGAAGTCGGCGTCCGACGCCTTGGTGAGCGTGGCGCGTAGCCGCTGTTCGTGTGCGGCGTACAGTTTGCGCTGCTCTCCTTCCAGTTTGACGGTGAGCACGTTCTCGAATTTGTCGGGCAGGTCGGTGAGCACGTCTTTTTTCAGACGGCGTTTGATGAACAGTCCCACCAATGCCTGCAGTTTGTCGGCCATGACGGAATGTTCCGGACCGGGAGCCATGATCGGCTGCTCGTATTTTTCGCGGAATTTCGTATAGGTGCCGAGCAGTCCGGGCATGAGGAAGTCGAAAATGCTCCACAGTTCGCTCAACCGGTTTTCGATTGGCGTGCCGGTCAGAGCGAAGCGATGGTCGGCCGTGACCTGTTTGACCGATTTGGCCACCTTTGTGGCATGGTTTTTGATGTATTGCGCCTCGTCGAGCGCCATCAGCGCGAAATGGCAGGCTGCGTAATCGTCCACGTCGCGACGCAGCAGATCGTAGGAGGTGATCACCACGTCGGTGCCGTCGTACGTCGTGGCGCCATTCGTCGTAGCACCGTCGTTCTCCTGCGATTGCGCGGCCACCGTCGCGATGGCCTTGCGTCGCTGCGCTTTCGTACCGGCGACGACTTCCACCGTCAGATCGCCCGCGAATTTCTCGCATTCCGCGGCCCAGTTGTAGACGAGCGATGCCGGGCAGACGATGAGTGACGGACCGTTTCCTTTGCGCGCTTCGATGAGCGAGAGCAGCTGCACGGATTTGCCGAGGCCCATCTCGTCGGCGAGGATGCCGCCGAAGCCCTTGTCCCACAGGGTGGACAGCCATTGGAAGCCCTCCACCTGGTATGGGCGGAGCACGGTTTTGAGCCGTTCGGGCACTTCGTAGCGTTTCGGATCGACGATCTTCACATCGTTGACATAGTCCACGAACGAGGCGCTTTTGCCTTCGTCGTCCACTTGGGAGTCCAGCAGGAACGCTTGGTATCCGGGGATTTTGATGATGCCGGAGTCGAGCTGTTTTTCACTCAGGTCGAGGTCCGTGGACACTTGGTCGAGCTCATGCAGGTCGGCTTCCTTCAAATCCACGAACGTGCCGTTCTTGAGCCGATGGTAGCGGCGTTTTCTGCGGTAGGAGTCAAGCAGCGCGCCGACTTCGTTCATCGGCACCTCGTCGGCGATCGGTGAGATTTCAACGAGGTTCGAGTCGATGGACAAGCCGACCTTCACCGATGGCGGGTTGGGCTGCATCATGCCATCGAATGCCGCCGTGGAGAAGACCTGGCCCACCGATTTGAGGATCTGCACGCCGTCGGTGAGCATGAGCAGGATAGCCTGCTCATCCTCTTCTTTGACGCGTGCCACGTCGATGGAGCTCCATGTAGGGCACAGCTGGCGTACCACCTGCACGGCGAACGATTCCCGTGACAGGTCGCGTTTGACCTGCGAGGCTCTTGAACGTGAATCGGGGTTGATCACGCCGCGCAGTTCTTTGGCGGTGGGCACCAGTTGGAAGGTGAAGTCGCCGTATTTCGCCACCGCTTCGCAGGTGATGCCGTACAAATCGCGGTCCAGATAGAATTCGATCCGGCATTCGGTTCCCACCGCTTCGGTCACTTCCTGCGGAATGTCGAATCCGATGCCCGCTTCGGTGAGTTTCGGCACGATGGTTCGGGCGAACATGGGCCAGTCGTTTTCGGCGATGAACACGCCGTCCGGATCGTCGGAACACAGGTCAGGCAGCACCTGCAATGCCGGGCGCAGTTTATCGGTGCAGCGGAAGAGCCCGTCGATGCCTATCCTGTCCGTCGCCGTGGAATCGTCGGGACGTTCGCGGCTGAAAACGTAGAAGCCGTTGCGTCCGTTGATGACATCGGAGATGCTTTGGTTCGATGTGATGCGCACGCCCGACGCGGTGCCCTCATGCACGTAGGACGCCTTGAACGTGAAGGTGGGGTCGCCTTCGACAATGTCAAGGCCGAACGGCTCGCCTCCTTCGTTGGCCATGTGGATGCGGCTTGGCCCGGATTCCTTGGTGCGTTGGAAATCCTCGATAAGCAATCGTCTCAGCCCGTCACCGTCCGACGTGCGCAGGAAACCGCGGGCCTTCGACTCGTGTTCCTTGTATTCGTCCTGTGTCACGGCGTGGAACAGGTCGAGCAGGTCGCATGCCTCCCAATCGGTGAGGACGAGTTCACGGTCGACGCGTACCGCTTCGCCGTAATAGTATCCGTTTTGCAGTTGGGCCGCCGTTCTGGATGCGATCACCTGCTGCAGGAAGCGGTATAGCTTCAGCGAGAAGGGGTCGAGCATGTCCGGAGTGTGGGTGAACGCGAGTTTTTTGCCATATGACTCGTATGTTCCCGTCCGCATGTCGGCCACGAATCTTGAGATGTTTTTGAGCGCATAGTCGGCGTCGCCGCATCCGATGCGCAGGGACAGGCGCAGGGCGTCATGGCCGTTGATCAGCGTGGGCTCGAGGTACACGCTTCCCGGTTTGACGTCGACCGGCGCGCTTGATTTGCGTTTCGGTTTGGCGGCTCCCTGTCCGGAGGCGCCACGTTGTTCCTCGATCAATCGGCTTTTCGCGTTGATGATTCGTTTCAGCACGTCGAGTTGGGCGTTCTCGCCGGCGTTGTTGCTTTTCGCATCGAGGGAGCGCATGTAGTCGGCGAGGGCCCGGGGTGTTGCGGCTGCGGCGTGGAATCCCCGGAATCGTTCCGGCTGCTGCAGGAACAGCAGCAGCATGGCGGCTACGTGCTTGCACATGCCGGTGTACCGGCGGCTGGTGGAGGAAGCCGAGTCGTCATCATCGTTGACGTGGCCGTACGTGCTGCCGGAGCCGAAATCGTCGTAGTCGTCGACGTAATCGTAGTCGTCGTCATCGTCGAAGCTGCGGTATTTCGGACTGTTGTGGTAGTCGAAGGTCCGGTAGGAACCGTAGCCGCGCTGCGAACCGCTGAATGCCGGGCAGGAGCAGTAGCGTGCCAGAAACAGCTCGTCGGCGAAATCAAGCGTGGCTTGCACTTCGTAACGGCTGGAGGGTGAGGTGGTGCCCCGTATGGTGGCATACAGGGTGATGCGGTTGGATGCGGTGTCGTTCAGGCAATGCAGGTCCTCCATTTTGGAACGCCATTGGTTGGCGATGCCGCGGGCGCGCTGCAGTACCGGCTGGCTGCATTCGCTGCGCAGCTCGTCGGAAAGCCATGCCAGAGTGTCCGCCACCTGAACCCCCATCGTTCGTACGTTTGTTCTCATGCAACCATACCAGCGCGGTGGAACAGCAAAAGCCGCGGCCCGATCCGGACCGCGGCATGTTATCGCCCGTGTTGCGTCAGCGGCAGCGTTTGGTCAGCGGCTGCCATGGGTCGAGTTCCACCGGCTCGGTTTCGAGCAGCGCTCGGGTGGCGTCGTCGAGGTATTCCTTGCGGATGATGATTTCGGTCACATAGCGGTCGAACCACTTGTCGGAGGCCACGTAGTAGCCGTCTTCGCCGTTGTCTTTGCCCCAGCTGTTCTCCACTTTCCAGCGGTTCGGCTTGCCTTGCTCGTCAAGGTTCACGCCGGTGAGGGTCATGGCATGGTTGCTTGGACTGTCGCCGTATTCGAGGCCGTGCGCCTTGTCGAAGTCGAAATCGGTGCCGAACAGCTGGTCCACGCGCACGCTGTCGCAGTCGAAATAGCCGGCCGCACGCAGCGAGAACTGGGTGCAGTCGCAGGCGAACCAGATCGGGTGTCCGGCGCTAATCTGGTCGACCGCGGCCTTTTTGAACACGTCGAGCGGCACGTTGACGAATTCCATATCCCCCGCTTCGGCCACATTGGCGGTGTAGCGGATGCGGTAACGCTTGTTGAACGGACGGGACGCCATCGGCACGTTGCACAACGTCACCAGATCGTCGACGTCCACCGGCACGTACTTCTTGTAGAATTCCATCGGCGTGATGCCGGTTTCGCGGATCTGTCTGCGCTCGTCCTTGCCGGTTTTCGGCTTGTCGGCCTCGTCTTCGCCGCTTTTCTTATCGTCCTTCTTGTCATCGTCGCTCACGCGGGCCAGGAAGTCGAACTTCTCCGGCGGCTCGCCCAACGAGATGGCGCACATGCGGTACACGGTGGACATGTCGTCGTCCTTGACCGCGCGCAGTTCATCGACCGTGGCGCCGGCTGCGTAACGTTCGCGCAGGTCGGCGGCGAACTGGCGCAGCCTGCTGTTGAGGTATTGTTTGAACGCGTCGGAGTCCTTGGAATTGGCGGATTCCGGGTAGGCGCTCTTCGGCACGAGACCATACTTGTCTACAAGGGCGGCGAACATCTGCCACCAACCGCCGTCATCGGCCGGCCCGTAGTTGATCTCCTGGAACAGGCGGCTGTCGGTCGGCTCGTCGAGCGTGGCGAACACGTTTTCGAGATACGTGTTGGATTTTTCCATCGCATCCCAGAAGAACAGGTAGGTTTCGGAGAATTCGAAATCGTCGAGTCCCCACTGGTGCATGAGCTCGTAACGCAGGGTGTTGAGGGATGCGAACATCCAGCAGCGGCCGGATCGGCGCTGGTTGGTGATGGACCCCTGTTTCAGTTCGATGGAGAAGTCGCGTGGCAGCGCGCGCTGGCCTTTGTAGTCGGTGGCGGCTTCGAGCACGCCCGAGGACACCGCGGCGTTGGCGGCCACAAGGTTGGCCCGGTCGGCGTTGAAGTCTTTGGCGTATTGTGCGAGACGTTCCGGTTTGATTGCTGTGATGCTGTTGGTCATACGGCCGATTCTTGCCATACGTCTTGACGGATGCGAAATACTGGTTTCGGCATGCCGAAAAATCTGCCGTAAATATGCGATTCGAATTCGTTCCGGGGATATTCTTGTACTACTTGAGGGGTTTTAGGGTGAGGAGCGTATCATGCGTCGTCATGGTTCGATGATGGTTGTTTTGTCCGGATTGCTGGCTGCGAGTCTGGCCATCGGACTGCCGGTCGGTTCGGCGTATGCGGACGAGCCGACGGATGGCACCGGGGCCGGCACGTCCGCCACGGAGGTGTTGGATTCGTTGGAGGTCAAGGGCCGCGCGCCGAAAACCGGGTACAAGCGCACTCAATTCGGCAAGGCGTGGGCCGACGTGGACCACAACGGCTGCGACACCCGCAATGATATCCTCAACCGCGATCTGACCGGCGTGAGGCACAAGTGGCGTACGCACAATTGCGTGGTGAAGTCCGGAAAACTGCATGATCCATACACTGGCAAGGACATCAAGTTCAAGAAGGGCAAGAAGACTTCCACCGCGGTGCAGATCGACCATGTGGTGGCGTTGAGCGATGCGTGGCAGAAGGGCGCGCAGAAGCTCAGCGAGGAGCGCCGCACCGCATTGGCGAACGATCCGTACAATCTGCTGGCCGTGCAGGGGCGTGCCAACCAGAAGAAGTCCGATGGCGATGCGGCCACGTGGCTGCCGTCCAACAAGGGGTTCCGTTGCGAATACGTGGCGCGTCAGATCGGCGTGAAGCACAAATACTCACTGTGGGTCACGCAGGCCGAAAAGGAAGCCATGGCCAAGGTGCTGTCCTCCTGCCCGACGCAAACCGTGCCCGACTACACGGGGGTCAAGGATTCCACAGCCGAGAAGACCACCGAGTCCGAGCAGACCGAACAGACGCAAACCGAACAGTCAGCTGAGCAGGCCCAGCAGACTCAACAAACGACACAGGCACCTGCGCTCGAACCCGCTCCGGCTCCGGCTCCCGCGCCCCAACCAGCGCCACAGCAGGACGTCTACTACCAGAACTGCACCGCGGCACGAGCCGCTGGCGCCGCGCCTATCTACCAGGGCCAGCCGGGCTACCGTTCACAACTGGACCGCGACCATGACGGAGTCGCCTGCGAATAAATCCAATACAGCGTCTCCGCCTTTCCGGTTGTAAGACGTATGACGGTGAGGCATAGGAAAAGCGCCGGGTTATTCATCCGGCGCTTTTCCTATGCCTCAGCCTCTTTCCGCATTTTCCGCAGTGCAGTCATGAGAACCGCTATGGTCTGCGCAGCCGCGCGATGTCGTCACGCAGCTGGTTGACGGTGTCCGTCAGTTCCCGCACATTGTGGCGCAACTGTTCCGTTTCCGATTCCGCCTCGTCCGCGCGCTTGTCGGTTTCGTCACGGACACGATCGACTATCCATGAGGCCAGTGTCGCGGTGACGATGCCGATCAGGGCCACGCCGGTTATCATCAGCCCGATGGCGATGCTTCTTCCCTGCCATGTCACCGGAGACAAATCGCCATAGCCGACTGTGGTGACGGTCACGAACGACCACCATATCGCCTCGCCGAAATCGGTGATGGAAGCGCCTGGAACCCCACGTTCCACATCCAATTCGGCAAGGGCGCCGATATACATCAGCAGTGTCACGCTGCAGCATGTGTACAGTGTGATACGTCCACGCACCGCCATGCCACCGGTACGGTTGAGCACGTTGAGCACCGCCACCAATCGCAGCAGCCTCAATGGTCTGAAGATGGGCAAGGCGATGGACACCAGCATCAGCAGATTCTCTTTGAACCAGGCTTTCTTGTCCTTCGCCAGCAGAATCGAAACGACGTAGTCGACGATGAACGCCATCCAGATGATGTTGATCACCGTTTCGCACAATACGATATGCGTTCTCGCCAGCACTTCCCACGAATACGCGAACAGGAACACCAACGCCAATGCGGTCATGAACCACTCGGTCATCCGCTGCCATTTGTCCAATGTCATATCTCCCGCCTTTCTCCCCATGGCTGCCATCATACGGGTTTGCCCGTTTTTGTGACGTATTCCGGGCGCGGTGCATGTGCCTTCAGACCAGATAGACCTCCTCATGTGGTTCGTTTCAGAGTTCATCTCGGAGGCCGTCCGATTCGGACCATTCAGCCGACGACCGAAGGAGCGGATACCCACTTTTAATGAACGTCAGCCCTTGAGAGGCATGCGGTTGTCGAGCGATTGTCCGTTGGCGTAGCAGCGCACGTTGCCCAATGCGATGGCGATGATGCGCCGTTCGGTGGACTCCAAGTGGTTGCCGCCCGCCACATGCGGGGTGATCAGGCATTTCGGCTCGCTCCATAATGGCGATGCCGCCGGCAGCGGCTCCGGTTCGGTCACGTCGAGGCCAGCGCCGCGGATCATGCCGTTGGCGAGCGCGTCGGCGAGCGCCTGCGTGTCTATGGCGTCACCGCGGCCCGCGTTGATGACGATGGCGTCGGTTTTGAGTTTTGCGATGCGTTCCGCGTTGAGCAGGTGGTGTGTGGATGGCGTGGATGGCACGCACATGGCGATCACGTCGGCGTATTGCAGCACGTCGTCGAGCGATTCGAATCCGACCATGTGGTCGATGCCCGGCGCTTCGACGGTGGAGTTGCGGCGGATGCCGATGGTCGACATGCCGACGCTCTTGCATAGGCGTGCGAAATGCGATCCGATGTCGCCGGTGCCGATGATGAGCGCGGTTTTGCCGTCGGGGCTGATGACGCGGCCGGCGTCCTGCCATGCGGCGTTCGGGTTGCCGACGGCGTAGATGTGCAGGTTTTTCATGATGGACCACATCATGGCGAACATGTGTTCGGACACGCTTTGTCCGTAGGCGCCGGTGGCGTTGGTGAGCATGGAGCCGGGGTGGAGCACGCCAGGCCGCTGGTATTTGTCGACGCCGGCGCTCCAGGTCTGCAGCCATTCGAGTCTGGGGCATTGCGCGCATGTTTCGGGCGTGATGTTGCCGATGACCGCGGTTGCATACGCTTTGAGTTCGTCCGGTATTTCGGCGGTCCAGTTCATGGAGCCTCGTTGTGCCGGGTCGCCGACGAATTCCTGCGGCATGCCTTTTGCGGCGCGTGTGAACTGCGCACGTTCGGATTCGGTCAACGGCAGGCAGTTGACGATCAGTTTGCGGTCGTTCCATATTCCCATGCGTTTTACCCTATGGCAATCGTCGGATATAGGGTTTCACGTTGGGTTTTGGGTCAGACGCCGAGTTCGTCGGTGT
>ENA-OYZS01000199-OYZS01000199.1-human-gut-metagenome-genome-assembly--contig:-NODE-199-length-14548-cov-14.356241_pt1 | contig 14548 bp, 10 predicted proteins | sample MGYA00244077_ERZ653478 | MGnify/ENA primary metagenome ERZ653478 (study PRJEB26926, sample SAMN06164946) | human gut metagenome | biome: ENVO:00009003; feature: ENVO:2100002; material: ENVO:00002003... | reverse complement strand
CAACGGGAACGAAAGCGTCATCCCGTCCGACATCGAATACACGCTGTCCAGGATCGGAACCATAGCGGATTCCGTCGATTCGTCGATGACCGTTGGCGAGATCGTCCGGCGGGCCTACCTCTGCGGCGTGGGGGACACGCTGGACGAGTTCCGGAAGCTCGTCGACAGACGGACCTTCGTCGATTCCGCCATCGACGGGGCCATCGCCATCGACGAGATCGGGGCCATGGTCTACAGGGACGGGCGCATTGCCTCGATGCTCACGCATCCGGCTCTCGACCGTCCCGTGAGGCGTGATCTCGAATTCCCGTCCGTCGCCGAAGCGGAATCGAGGTGAACGCCATGGTGGTCCTCATCATCGCCGTGATCCTCGCGCTCGTGTTCCTGACCTGGACTTTGTGCCGCGCCGCCGCGGTCGGGGACGCCATCTCCGAACGGCTTTCGAAGAGCCGTTCTCCCAAGGAAGAAGGAAGTGGTCTGTAATGGAAGCCATGTGCATCGTGTTCGTTTTCGCCGCGCTGGTCTGCCTCGGCCTGCTGTCGCCGTTCCTGTACGCGGCCGCGGCGGTCCTCCCGATGGCCGCGAACCTGCTGCGACGCCTCATCAGACTGATCGGAGGATCGAGATGAGCAACATCGCACTGTCGTGGGCGTTCAAATGCCATGTCGGCAACGCCAGCGCGAAGGCCGTGCTCGTCTACTTGGCTGACCGCGCGGATGACGACGGCAGCGCCGCCTATCCGAAGATCGAGACCATCGTCAACGTCACGGAGCTCTCGGAGCGCACCGTGCGCTCCAGTCTGAAGCTCCTCCAGGAGCGCGGGTTCATCCGCCGTGGCGACCAACGGTACGCGCGTCTCGGCAAGGGCGGCAGGAACCGTCTGCCGCAGTACTGCCAGGTCGTGTGGGACCTCGCGGTGGAAACCGACCCGTCCAACCTCACGTGGATCAGGGAGACGCACGCCGCGGAACACGATCCCGCGACCATGGGCGCTGACGTGGACCCGGAGGCCGGAACCGTGGTCGAGAACGGCGATTCCAAGGACGTGCTGCCGGAGAACGTTGGAACGGAGCCGATTTCCAGCTCTGCAAATCTCGCAGGGCTGGAAAACGAGCCGGAACCAGCTCTGCAAATGCCGCAGGGCCAGCTCTGCAAATCTCGCACCTCTGGCTCTGCAAATCTCGCACCTCCAGCTCTGCAAATCTCGCAGGGCTGTATATATAAGGATAAAACCCTCCAGGTAAACCCTCCATGTAAACCTCTCCCCTCACTCCCTTCGGGAGAGCTCCCCGCAAGCGGGAAGCGCCCCGCCGAGAAGGACGGGAAGAACGAAACGACGGGACGGGACTCCGAAGCCGTGTCCGTGATGGGCCATCTCGCGTCCGTCCGCTCCAGGCTGTCGCTCACCACCGCGAAGCCGACCAAACGCGACCTGTCCCGGATCGGACGCCTCGTCGACCGTATCGCCGAAGCCCATGCCGGCGACCATGCGGCCGCCCTGGCGCTCATCCTCGCGGTCATCGACTGGCTACCAGCGAACCCGTACTGGCTCCGTCGCGTCGACTCCGCGCGTCGTCTGGCCGACAACTGGGACCGGATCGCCAACGATTGGGCCGTCGACCGGATCGAACGCCAACGCGAACGGGACACCGAGACCCGCGGCCGCGATCGGAAACCCGCCGCTTCCAAGCCCACTCCCATGCCGGAACGGCATTCGAAACGGCACGTGCATTCGCTGATCTGCGAGCACGTCCTGGACGATATGAGGCCTCACGAGGCGGAATACGACCACGAGGGCAGTTTGCGCAACGGCAACCCGTCCGAATGGCAGATGGCGTGCATGCGGCATGCGGACGAGCTCAACCGGCGTGACGGGATCGAGGTGGCGGCATGAGCGGGGATCCGAACCTCGTCGCGGGTGTCTGCTCCGGCCTGCCGTTGGGTATCCAGGACCTCATGTGGGGCACCGACAACGAGCGCGTCAGGAACAAATCCGACCGGAGGATCCTGAAAAGCACCGCGCGGATCCTGTGCGACATGTGTCCCATCCAGGCCGAATGCCTCGCGCAATCCATCATCGGCCGGGAACAGCACAGCCGAATCGGCGGCATCGACGTGAAGGCGAGACGCCTCCTGCGCCACCACGCCGAAGCCGACGGACTCGACCTGAGCCCGTCGAACCCGGCCCGGACGCGAATCCTCACGACATGGATCCGCGACCATCCCGAACTGGTCCGCGAGGTCCGCGAGCAGTCGTCGACCCGCGAGGGGCGGCGGCGCAGGAGCGAGGACCAGTACGCCTACCGGCAACGCAAGACCATGCGGCCGGAATAGACCCGATCCGTGCCAGCGGATCAAGGAAACTCAACGAAACCAGAAAAGAAGGAAACCGAAATGGAGAACAACGAAACGAACGTGCCCCGCATCATCGCCATGGCGAACATGAAAGGCGGCGTCGGCAAGACCACCAGCACCATCGGCACGGCCATCGCCCTGACCAGGCTCGGCAGGAAGGTCGAGGTCAGGGACATCGACCCGCAGGGCAGCGCGACGCTCTGGGCGGCCAAGGCCAGAACCGCGGGAGAGCCGTTGCCGTTCGACGTGCGGGTCACCAACCGGTTCACCGTGGGCATGCCGCCGGCCGACCCCGGGACATGGGTCCTCATCGACACCCCTCCCAGCCAGTCGGACCTGATCGCCGCCGCGGTGGACGCGAGCACCCTGGTGGTGCTCGTCACCACGCCCGGCCCGCTCGACCTCGACCGCATGTGGGAGACCGCCAAGGCCATCGACCGGCCAAGCAGCGTGCTCCTGACCCAGACCCGTGCGAACACCGTCGCGTTGAAGAACGCCGAGCGGTTCCTCTCGGACCACGACCTCGCCCGGTTCGACGCGACCATCCCGTTCAAGGAGGCGCTGCGCAGGTCGAGCGAATCCGGACGCATGCCGTCCGCGAGCGGATACGGCCTCGTCGCCAACGAACTCATTGAAGCCTTCAACGGAATCGAATAGGAAAGGATGCGGGAATGGACATCATGCCAGACAAGAAACAACTCCGCGCGGGATCCACGGCGCTCCGCAAACACAAGCCCGTACCGGTCATGAGCTCGCGTCCGGGCGTATCGGTCGACTATTCGTGCGCGTCCTGCGGAACCCGCTTCGCGGACCTCGAGACGGCACGGGAACACACGGTGCTCCGCATCGTCGAAGCGGTGTCGAACACGGAGGGGAAGACGCGATGAACATCAGCAAACCGATCAGCACGGCGTCCAGGCTCCGGGCCACGTTCACATCGTCGTCCGCGCCGGAACGTGCGGGCAAACCGATCCACGCGACGCTCAGCCTCGATCCGGGACTCCACAGGCGGCTCAAGCTCGCGGCCGCGACGCGGGGCGTGACCATGAGCGAACTGGTGTCCTCGTGGATCGAGTCGAACTGTCCCGCGTTGGACGGCCGGTAAGCAAATAATCAAATAATCATGCGCTTATATAAGGAGCGTGCAAGGGATAAGAGCATGATTCCACGCTTCGGGCGTCCGCAAGCCGCCCGGAGCGTAAGCCCATAAACATATACATACATACATACGGATGCACGTACGCATGGGAGCGGGCGGGCGACGAAACCAAGGATGTGATTAGAATGGCCGATATGAAGGAAAACAACATGAACGACGGCGTCCCGTCGCTGGACGAGACCGCGGCGGAGGCGGTGCGGCTTTCCGTGGGGCCGCGTCCCGGTGCGGGGCCGGAGAAACCGCGGAAGGACCGCAGACGGATCATCATCGGCGCGGCGGCCGTCGCCGTGGCCGTCCTGGTCGCCGGAGGCGTATGCGCCCACCGGGCGTACGAGAGCCATCAGGCGTCGGTGGCGCGCGACGCATGCGAATCGGCCGTGGCGGACCAGGCCAAAGCCGTGAAAGCGTACAAGACACTGCTCGGCTCGGATGCCACCGTGGCCGCGTTGAAGACGGACGCGAAGAGCGTGAAGGACGCGAAGACCGTCGACACGCTCAAGAGGGCCGCCGCTGTGAGGCTTCCTGCCATGGTCAAGTGCGACGCGTCCAAGGCCGCCGACCTGGACGCGGCCGCCGCGAAGGCGAACAAGGCGGCCAGGACCGTCAAGTCGGATACGAAGGCGTTGGAGACGGCGGCCAAGGCGGTCGAATCGTCGAAGCTGGACAAGACGGTCGCGGACGCGGACGCGTTGTACAAGGCGACGGACGGGAAGGTCCAGGATGATAAGACCCGCGACGCGTTGAAACAGGCCATCGCCAAGCGCGATGCCGCCGCGATCGCCAAGGCCGTCAAGTCGGTGAACGATTCGAAGACGGCGAAGGAGAAGGCCGACGCGGAAGCCAAAGCCAAGGCCGAACAGGAAGCGGCGGCGGCAGCCGCAGCTGCCGTCGCCGCGCAGCAGGCGCAGGCATCGCAATCCCAAACATATTCAGGCGGCGGATCATACTCGAACCGCGGCTACTCGTATTCGGGCGCATCCTCGGGTGGTTCCACATCCTCGCCGGCGCAATCCAATGGCAGCGGCGGTTCGTCTGCCGGTTCCGGCTCCGGCCTGCACATCGTCATCGGCGGCAGCGGCGTTCCCGCCCAGAACGGGCAATGCAGACCCGGAAACACTTGCATGGATGGCGTTTGCAACACCTGCCCGTGAGCCAGTATGGACGATCTGACGGCTTCTCCGCCGGTCGCCCAAATGTCCAAACCGGCATGCCGGCAATCGGGTTTCAATGGTCTCGAATGGGGAGGAATCGAATCCCCGTCCGAGACCATTAATGTAAGGAGAAACCAGTGAGGTTACCTAAGAAGAAAGCTGTGAAGGCGGCGGTGGCCGGCCTTGCGGCATCCGCGATGCTGCTCACGGCCATGCCGGCCTACGCCGGCATCGGTTCCGGCGGCGGCGGAGTCCACGGCGAGCCCAACATCTGACGATCTGACGGCCTCTCCGCTGGTCGACTCCGTTTCTCCTTTCAGGGCCGTTCCACGAACACCGTGGGACGGTCCTTTCCTGTCTCCGGACGTTTCGGGGTATGCGGAAAACTTGTAGACATGGTGCACCGTTTGCCCGTCCGGGCCATGGTTGGCTTGGACTCGGACGGACTCCCGTCGGCCGGTCGTGCGGTCGGCCGGGAACGTGGGATGCATCCCACACCGTCCGAGACCATTAACGATGTAAGGAGAAACCAGTGAGGTTACCTAAGAAGAAAGCTGTGAAGGCGGCGGTGGCCGGCCTTGCGGCATCCGCGATGCTGCTCACGGCCATGCCGGCCTACGCCGGCATCGGTTCCGGCGGCGGCGGGGTCCACGGCGGCGGCAGCAACGTCGGCCCGAGCGGGGATATCCTCTACCTCCAGGACGACAGCAACTACACGGATTCACCGACCCAGGGATGGGGCCAGGCGTCCATCGACTACGCGCTCCAGGCGATGCGCAATTCCGGCTACAAGATCCCCACCGATGACAGCTACGCCATCGTGTCCCGGATCAAGAGCTCCTGCACCGAGGCGATCAACCAGGCCGTCGCCGACAAGTCCGACGGCGATGCCACCCAGGCCCGCGTGATCGGCGTCGCCGCGACCATCGCGGACGGTTCAGACGGCCTGGTCCCTTGGGGCACCAACCCGACCGACTTCCGCAACCGGTTCGACGCCAACTGGAACGCCCTGGGCGACAAGAGCGACGACCTCAAGGGCTACAACGCCACCTGGGTCAAAAAAGTGTACGACAAGTTCGCCAATCAGATTGCCGTGACCGGACAACAGTATCCAACCGGCGTCCAGGTCGTGTGCGTCGCAGTCAACAACCAGCAGCCGCCACGCGACTACGATCTGACCGTCACCACGACGCACAAGCAGAAGACCGACCTGAAGGTCGGCTCCACCGACCCGATCGGCGACACCCTGCACGCGAGCAACAACGGCAGCAGCATCAAAGAGAACCTGAACGGCACCGCCATCATCCACTACGAGGGCCAGAAGAACGGCTACGTCGCGGCCAAGACGGTCAGCAAGCCGATCACCTTCGCCAACTCGGGCGACACACAGCTCGACAACCTCGCCACTCCGGCGGACTTCGGCATGAGCCACTGGCAGGAGGGACAGTACTGGATCGACATCCAGGTCGCCAAGCAGGGCAAGATGAAAGAGGCCGTCGACACCACGGACAAGGATCCGTCCGAGACCTGGAACGTGAGCGCCGAACCGCCGACGCCGCCGGTCAAGACCATCGACGACGGCGTGAGCGCCGACAGCATGACCAACCGCACCGTCATCACCTACGGCACCGGCAAGGGCGGCTATGAGATGGCGTTCAAGGACAAGATCACCCCGAACGGCGTCGACTACAGCGTCGACAACTACAAGCTCGTCGACAAGAGCGACAACGACCGCGACGTGAGCGGCGAGTTCACGATCGACTGGGACCGCAAGACGGACACCGTCACCGCGGTGCGCACGGCCGACAAGGGCGAGATGCCTTTGGACCACCAGTACGAGTTCAGCTTCGACATCACCGTCAGCAAGCCGAAGGACTTCAAGAAGGTCAAGGACCACGCGACCGGCAGGTGGAACCAGGAGCCCGAGGCCGACGCCGGCAGCAAGGAATTCGACACCTGGCAGCCGAACCCGGACAAGAGCTGGATCGTCAAGCGGGACGGCAAATGGCAGGCCGTCATCGACCCGCAGGAGACCAACAAGACCGGCGGCGACTCCCACACCTACCTCGACGGCGACAAGGTCGGCAGCGTCGTCAACGGCACCGTCGGCAGGAACCTGATCCAGGAGCCCAGTAAGCTCACGCTCACGGACAACTGGACGGCCGCCGACTACATCTTCGACGCCGACACCAAGAACATCCGCGTCTACGAGGCCGACGCGGGCACCGACCGCGAAAGCAGCGTCAGCGACATCGTGAACACCGGCAAGGACGTGACCGACCAGTTCGACATCACCGTCCAGGGCACCAAGGCCGCCGCCAAGGCCAAGGCCTCCTACCTCAAGGGATTGAAGGGATTGAAGAACCCGAAGCAGGTCACGCTCCTCATCCCCGGCACGGTGAACTTCGCCGACGGCAAGGGCGCGGCCCAGGTCCGCAAGGACTTCGGCAGGAACGCGGGAGACGAACTCGCCTTCTGCACCGACCCGAACGGCAAGAGTCTGACCAACAGCGGCTCCGAGACCGTGAACAAGCACACCGAGCCGACCAACGAGCCGCAGATCTGCGGCTACGTGCCGCCGGCGAAGAAGGACGTCGTGTCCGAGGCCAGCCAGGGCGGCGAGCAGGAAAGCGTCCAGGGCAAGGTGGTGTATCCGGGCCAGAAGGTCGAATATCAGCTCAACACCCAGCCGCAGCTGCCCTCCAGCCTCGCCTACGGCATCAAGTCCGTGAGCTTCACCGACTCCTACGACCGCTATCTGAAGCCGGACAAGCAGACCCTGGAGATGATGGACCTGAACACCGGCAAGCCGGTGTCCAAGAAGAAGTACACGACCAAGTGGGATGATTCCAAGCACATGTTCACCCTGACCGTCACCGACCAGGAGACGATCGGCCAGTGGCGCGCCGGAACCAATCCACGCATCCAGGTCCGCTTCGAGGGCACCGTCTCGGACGACGCCCCCACCGACCACAAGGTGAACAACAAGTGGGTGCTGACCCTCAACAACTCGCTGACCCCGTCGAACGAGGTGTTCAACATCCCGCCGACGCTCAACCCGAAGAAGAAGGACACGCAGAAGGATCCGACGATCGACATCGACGGCATGACCGCGCTGCTGGGCGACGAGATCTACTACCGCGTCGACATCGACGCCACGCAGACCAACCAGGCCTACAAGGTCTGGAGGCTCGGCATGACCGACGACTACGACGACTCGTATCTGAAGCTCGACGCCTCCAAGGTGGAGATCACCGACGAGACCGGCAAGGACGTGACCGCGAGGTTCAACATCCAGGACAAGGACGGCGTGCTCTACGCCTACGCGAAGACCGTGGACACCGAGGTTCCCGCCACCGGCGAGACCGTGAAGGGCGACCCGCAGCCGACGGACCTCAAGGCCTACAGCGAGTCCGACGAGCATGACCCGCTCACCCAGCCGTCCATCGACCAGACGCTCCTCGGCCACACGTACACCGTGACCATGCCGATGACCGTCATCAAGGTCACCGACGGCTACGTCGTGAGGAACAAGGCCACGCAGGTGCTCAACAAGGTCCGCAAGGACACCAACGAGGTCACGAACCCGTTGAAGCCCGTCAACCCGTCCAAGGACGTGACCGTGAAGGTCGGAGGCGAATCCGTCAACGGCCGGAGCATCTACAAGGGCCGCACGTTCCTGTACCAGCTCGACTCCAGCATCCTGCCGGCCCACCGCGCCTACCCGCAGGTGGACGAGTGGTACATCGAGGACGCGCTCGACCCGGCGTTCGACGAATTCACGGGCCAGTGGGTCGTGTACGCGAGCCGCGACCTGTACAGGGACGGCCAGGTCATCGCCGCCAAGGGCGAGAAGATCGCCGGCAGCGGCTTCGACAGCTCGAGGTTCGGCGGCGACCTGTTCACGCTCTCCACGGCCAGCGTGGACGGACGCAACGTCGTGACCATAGGCACGACCGAAGCGTACCGCGCCCTCGTGTCCGCGGACAACGAGCATGAGGCCGGATGGCGCCCGTACATCCAGACCACACGCCTCGCAGTCACCGACCGTCACGAGAACCAGTTCACGGAGCATTACAACGGCAAGGCGTTCCAGTCCAACATCGTGTGGACCCGAACCCCGGACATGACCCCGGGCATCCACATCGAGAAGTACGACGTGGCCTCCGGCGAACAGGCCGGCGACCGCGACGACGTGAAGGACGCGTTGAAGATGGCCGGAGACAGCCAGCAGATCGCGTTCAAGATCACCAACACCAGCAAGGTCGACTCCTCGACCGGTGAGGGCGCCTGGTATCTCGCCAAGGACCTCAGGATGGTCGACAAGACCATCGCGGGCGAAGGCGAGGTCGTGGACCTGAAATATCCGGACAACTGGGACACCTTGGTGCTCAAGCCCGGCGAATCCACCATCATCACCGGCACGTTGAAGGGCGTCCAGGCCGGCGGCAAGCACACCAACCGTGTGAAGGTCACCGGAACGCCGCTCGTCGAATGCCCCGTCACCGACCAGCTCGGCGACCAGCAGCCCGCCGACGGCGACCAGACCGGCGACAGCCAGTCTGATGGTGACGGACAGTCCGACACCGGCGCCGGCACGAAGACCGACGGCGACGCCGACGACACGACCGGACTCAAGCAGGTCAAGGTCGGCGACACGACCCTGTGCGAGGACACCACCGTGGAATCCAACACGGATGACTGGAACGGATACCGCGAAAGCCTCGCCAAGACCGGCGCGACCATCGCCGGCATCCTGCTCGCCATCGTCGCGTTCGGAGCCATCGGCGTGGCCCTCATGGGCGCACGCCGCAGGACCGGCGCCCACTCCGGCAGGTAACCGCTAAGGCGCTTCGGCGCCGGATTCCCTGACCATCATGGCCGCGAGCCCCGTTTCTCCGTGGGGCCGCGGCCATTTTTTTGCCGCGGCGCTGAAACTTGTAGACATGGTGCACCGCAGGACGGCGTGTCCCGGGACAGTATGGGGAACGTCGAGAGCGTCCGGCCGCGCCATGTGGGTCGGATGCGAAGGTAAACGACCATCAGAAGGAGAAATCCAACATGGACAAACGAAAGATCTCGGCCGTATGCGCGACCGTGGCCGCGTTGGCGGCGTTGTGCGTGCCAGGCTCCGCCGCGTTCGCCGCGGACGGCACGCTCGCTTTGAACGCGGGCGACGGGTCCACCCTCGCGGGCCACAGCTTCACGGTCTACAAGCTCGCCAACTACACGGACGTCGTCAAGGACGGCGCGAACGTGAAGAGCGTGAGCGCGAAGCATCCCGACCAGGCGACCGGCGACTGGATCGCCGCCGCCCTGAAGACGAACGGCGTCAACTACAGCGTCGACGCGGGACAGAACGCCGCCGAGCAGCTCCTGCGGTTGAAGACCGACACGGACACGCTGCGCAAGGTCGCCGGCACCCTGCAGTCCACCGCCGCGTCCAGCAAGGTGGCGGCCGTGAAGACCAACCAGACCTCCGTCACGGGCAGTCTGAACCTGACCCTGCCGGAGGGCTATTATCTCGTCGTCGACGCTCAGGGAATCCCGATTCTCGTGTCCACCACCATCGGAGGCGCGACCAGGATGAGCAACGGACAGACCCTCGGCTCCACCCAGATCAAGACCAACGTCACCAAGATCGACAAGAAGATCAAGAGCGTGAACGGCACGTGGAAGGATTCCGCGGCCGCGACCAACGGCGAGACCCGTGACTTCAAGGCCACGTTCACCGTGCCGAACAAGCTGGCCGTGGACACCATCACCCTCGAGGACCACATGACCGGCATCGTATACGTGGACGGTTCGTTCCACGCGACCACGTCGTCCGGCACGGACGTGACCAACCAGTTCGGCACCATCGGCAAGGACAAGGTCGGCAATTCCGACGGCACCGGCTTCAAGGTCACCAGCCTGCAGAGCTTCGTGGACACCTACCAGGGCAAGCAGGTGACCGTGACCTACCAGGGCAAGGTCGTCAACGCGTCCAAGGCCAACCAGGGCCTCAACCAGATCCTGATCACCTCGAACTGGCTGCCCAACGTGGTCCCGCCGGACGTGCCGACCCCAGGTCCGGGCACCGATGAGACCCCGGTCCCGACCTACGACGTGAATCTGAAGAAGATCAGCGCGGCCGACGGCAACAAGGTCATCCAGGGCGCCAAGTTCAAGCTCCACAACGACAGCCTGAACCAGTGGTACGTGTGGAACACGGGTTCGAACCAGTGGACGTTCACCACGGATGAGTCCAAAGCCACCGAATTCTCCACGAACGCGTCCGGCGTGATCAACTTCACCCGTCTGGGCGCCGGCACGTACACCGTGAAGGAGACCCAGGTGCCGACCGGCTACTTCAGCTTCGTCAAGCCGAGTTTCACCCTCAAGATCACCGATGACGGGCACGTGACCATCACCGGCAAGGACCAGCCGGGACTGACCGGCACGGTCAACAACGCGGACGGCAAGACCACCACCCCGACCGCCGTGGTGAAGAACATCGACAACATCACCCAGCTGCCGCAGACCGGCGCGACCACCATGGGCGTCATGCTGGTCGGCGCGTTCGCGATCATCCTCGTGGCCACCGCGTCCGGCTTCGCCGCCTACCGAGTCCGCCACGAGAACCTGGGCGACGGTCCGGCCATCGCCTGACCTTTCCGAATCGTCCCCGGCCTCGAAAGCGAGGGGCCGGGGAGCCAGAGGCCGGGATCGTGCGGCCTTTTCTCCTGTCAGCCGCACGATCCCGGCCCTCTTCCAAAAAATACGGAACTCGCATATGAATCACAAAGGATGAGGGAAATGGGATTCCTTACAAGACTTCTCGCCGGTCTCACGGCCGCCGCGGCGTTGGGCGCGGGCCTGACCGGCACGGCAAACGCGGTGGACGTGACCGGCGCGGCCGGAAACACGAAAAGCGTCGTGAAGCTTGCGGACGACGGCACGTCGAACCTGCCTGACCATCTGGTCAACGGCGACTTCAATGTGAATTACAAGGACCAGTGGCTGACCGGCGGTTGGAACTGGACATCTATCACTCCTGATGGCAAGTATCTGAACTCGGTCCGTAATTGGAACGACAGCGCCACAACCTGGAAGACCGTCAATGGTTGGGACAAGACCAAATTTGGCTGGTCCAGCACCCAGAAGGACGGTACCGATGACATCCAGCACAAGGCCGGCGCGGTCGAGATCCAGTATGACGATCAGGCCGACAACGTGTACGCGGAATTATGCGCCTACGAGGCCGGCACCGCGATCTACCAGGACATCAAAACCGTTCCCGGCACCCTGTACAAGGTGCGTTTGAAGCACGCCAGCCTGTACGACGGTTATCTGGACAAGATGCAGGTGATGATCGGCGCTCCGGGCCACGAGCAGCCGGTCGAGATGACCCGCACCGGCGTGAACGGGCACGGCGACAAGCTCAACGAGAAATCAAACATCATCGCCACGAAAGTCTCGAACACGGGTGAGAACGATCGTAACCATGATTCCCAGTGGGAGTCCTACGAGGGCACGTATCTGATTCCCGCGGGCCAGACCGTGACCCGCTTCACGTTCAGGAGCGTCGGCTCCAGAAACCTTGACCACGGCAACTTGCTGGACGACATCGTGTTCGACAAGGCATACCGCCTGGACTACGACAAGAACTCCACCGCCGCCGCCGGCGAGGTCCCGTCGAACCAGCGTGGCAAGGAGAACACCGTCCAGCCCGCCAAATCCAAGACGACCGGCACGGTGAAGACCGTCGTGGATACCTCTGACGGATTGCCGACCGAATTGGTCAACGGCGATTTCGAATATCCGGGAGCTGATGTCTTAAGCCAGAACCTTCGTGACAAGAAGAGGAACTGGTGGGGTGTCAGCCGCAAGGACAAGATGGTCTACGAGTCCGATAATCCCACCAAATGGGTCTCCCTCCCGTCGACCTTCGATTCGGATAGATTCGCGTGGGATTCCAGCGAGGCCGGAAAAACGTCTGGCGTCCAGGAGGGGTCCTCGCAATGGCATACGAACGAGGTCGAACTTCAAAGGGATTCACGTACGGGCAACATGTACGCCGAGCTCTCTCCATATCAGGCACAGAGCAGCATCCGCCAATACATCCGCACCACGCCCGGTGCCCTGTACAAGGTGCGGTTGAAGCATGCCAGTTTGAGCAGCGAGTATTTGGACAAGATGCAGGTTCTAATCGGGGCGGATGGAAACGAGCAGCCGGTGAGGATGACCCGTGTCGAGTCCCAGAACGGGCTTGACGCCATCGGGGAGTCCACGGCATCCACGACCATTTCGACCCACGCATCGAACAAGGCCGAGATCTCATGGGGTTCCGGGCTTGGATATCATTCGTCACGGAACCATGACGGACAGTGGGCGACTTATGAGGGGGTCTATGTAGCCACTTCCGATGTGACGGTGTTCACGTTCAAGAGCGTTGACTCGCCGTCCTTCAACACCGGAAATCTGTTGGACGACGTGGTTTTCACCAAGGCATACAAGCTCACCTATGACAAGAACTCGGCCGATGCATCCGGTCAGATTCCGTCGAACCAGCGCGGCAAGGAGAACACCACCCAGCCCGCCAAGACCAAGACCAACGGAACCGTCAAGACCGTCGCGGATACCAACGCCAGCCTGCCGGACCATCTGGTCAACGGCGACTTCAGCGTGAACTACCACGACCAGTGGAAGGACAGCTTCGGCGGCTGGACCAGCATCGACCCGAACGCGGGCAAGACGCTGCACGCCACCAGCCTTCCCAATGGCTCCAGCTGGAAGTGGACCGCCATCAACGGGTGGGACAAGTCCAAGTTCGGCTGGACCAGCACCCAGAAGGCCGGAAGCAACGTCCAGCAGAAGGCCAACGCGGTCGAACTCCAGTACGACGACTCCACCGCCGATAACGTGTACGCGGAGCTCTGCGCCTACGAGGCCGGCACAGCCATCTACCAGGACATCAGGACCGTGCCCGGCACCCTGTACAAGGTGCGGTTGAAGCACGCCAGCCTCAACAGCACGTACCTCGACAAGATGCAGGTCATGATCGGCGCGCCCGGCCACGAGCAGCCCGTCGAGATGACCCGCACCAGCGTCAACGGGCACGGCGATAAACTTAACGAGAAGTCCACGACCATCGCCACCAAGGTCACGAACGGCAACAACCGCCACCACGCCGACCAGTGGGAGACCTACGAGGGCACCTACCTGATCCCCGACGGGCAGACCACGACCCGCTTCACGTTCAAGAGCATCGACTCCAAGCAGCTCGACTACGGCAACGTGCTCGACGACATCGTGTTCGACAAGGCATACCGCCTGGACTACGACAAGAACGCTTCGGATGCCACCGGCGAGGTTCCGTCGAACCAGCGCGGCAGGGAGAACACCACCCAGCCCGCCAAGGACAAGACCTCCGGCAGCGTGAAGCTCGTGGCGGATGATGATGTGGCGGAATACGCCGCCAACGGCCTGCCGAAGCAGATCATGAACGGTGATTTCGACCATGATTGGCGGAACATCGTCGGCCAGTCCAGGATGAGCGCGAAATACAATTTCGCCAACATCGACCCGGCGCACGGCGACGTGGAGATCAGCGGCGCGCTGAACGGCAAGGGCGAGGCGTCCAAGCAGTGGGTGCATCTCAACGGGTTCGACGCGAGCAGGTTCGGCTGGAAGTCCAACCAGACCGACACCAGGGTCGACGGCAGGGGCGGCATCGTCGAGATCCAACGGTCCCGTGCGAACGACAACATGTACGCGGAGATCACCGCCTCGCAGGCGGGCACGTACCTGTATCAGGACATCGACACCGCGCACGATTATCCGACCGTGTACACGGTGAAGCTCCGGTACGCGCACAGGAACGGGACCATCAACTCCAATG
>ENA-OYZS01000181-OYZS01000181.1-human-gut-metagenome-genome-assembly--contig:-NODE-181-length-15069-cov-8.745571_pt1 | contig 15069 bp, 19 predicted proteins | sample MGYA00244077_ERZ653478 | MGnify/ENA primary metagenome ERZ653478 (study PRJEB26926, sample SAMN06164946) | human gut metagenome | biome: ENVO:00009003; feature: ENVO:2100002; material: ENVO:00002003... | reverse complement strand
CATGCGCTATTCCAGGAGAAACATTGTTTGGAGACATTTTTAACCAGTTAGGTATTAAGGAGGACAATATGGATAGAAGTTTAGCGGACAAGAAATTTAAGAGAGTAACTATCGAGTGCGAGGACGGCACGACTTACGCAGGGAAGATCAATCATGTATGCGGCAGCCCGTATCGTTGGGACAAACTGTGTGTAGAAGCAATGGTTGAGGACAAGCCTATTGGAGCATACGGTATTGAGAAAGTCCTGTTCCAGAATCCGGCAACAATCGTATTTTGGTCTGACGGCACAAAGACGGTTGTAAACTGCATGGATAATGTGGAAATCAAGAAAAAGGTTGTTGATGGCAAGGAAATAACCATCCGCAAACCCAAAAAGGCTGATACCTATTCCAAGGAAAACGGTCTGGCTATGGCTATTGTAAAGAAGTGGGCTGGCAACAACGGAAATTACAACAACATCTTCCGTGAGTTCATTCCTGAGATGGCACAGGCTGAAAAAGAGGCAAAGAAAGCCGCCAGAAAAGCTAAAAAGGCACAGAAATCGGAGGAATAACCAATGACGCTGAGGGAATTTGCCAAGGGATATGACGGAAGCATTATGCTGAAAGCCTTTGAGAATGAGAAATCAACGGCTCCGACAGCAATTATGATGACTCAGATTACGGATTCTATCAAGGATGAGGTTCTTGACAAAGAAGTATACAGCTACACAATGGTTTGCGCTTCACTGTTTGAACGGTATCTGAGAGTGAATTTTGAAGCTGTGCCGGAGATCCCGGATGAAACGGAGGGAACTGAATGAGAAAGATATTTTTTGACACAGAGTTTACCGGTCTGCATCAGAATACAACGCTCGTAAGCATCGGACTGGTTTCTAATGAGGGCGAAAGATTTTACGCGGAGCTGACCGATTACGATGAGACACAGTGCGATGATTGGATTACCAAGAATGTTCTGGATCATCTGCTCCTGAGTGGCAACACGGAGCTGGAAAAGGAACTGGAAGAGGATGAGCTTACAACCAGAGTGATCGGCAACAGGGACGATGTGAGAACGGCATTACTTAATTGGCTTGATTGTTTCGGAGATGATATTCAGTTTGTCTCAGATGTGTGCCATTACGATATGGTTTTATTATGCGAACTGATTGCAGATGGAGCCATGTTGCTGCCGGAGTACATCAATCCGTTTTGCCACGATCTCTGCCAGGACATTTCAATGATTTTGGATATTTCAGAAAAGGCAGCTTTTGACATTTCGAGAGAACAGTTCCTTACAGACAGAGGAATTGATTTGCCGAAAGGTCAAAAACACAATGCACTCTACGATGCGGAAGTTATCAAGGCAATCTATGAGGACTTTTTCTCCGTGGGGGGGGGGTAAAACAGGGAGGTAAGAATGGATAAGGGACAAATCTTAATGGATTACCGCTTGGCGAAGAACCATAAGAGACAGATACCCATTCTTGCAGACTTGAATGTGTGCGACACGCAGACGATAGTAGAAATTCTGGAAGAGGGCGGCTACAAGCGTATGTTCAATACGAATGGTGTGGATATTTCCGTGAAGAAAACAGAGATTGAGCAAAAGTATTCTTCCGGGGAATCCATAGCCACCCTTGCAATGGCATATCACATTTCAAAGAAACAGATTAAGGTACTTCTCGGAGTAGAAGAGACGGAGGAAAAGGGAACCATGTCTGAGCAGGAAATGATAAAGAAACTCGGAGAACTTACGAGCGAGGTTGAAAAACTGAAAGCAAACAAGAAATCTCTGGAAGAAAGAAATGCGAAAGTAGAAAAAGAGAATGACAATCTGAGGAAACAGATTGAACAGCTTGAAAGTTTCAATGCAGAGCTGGATGCCACAGTCAAGGAACAGACTGAAATGCTGAATGGTGGAAAATTATATGAGGATTATCAGGAAGTTTGCATTAAGAACAGCAAACTCAACGCAACGGTTGATGTTCTGGTAGAGAAAATCAGTATGTTAAAGGCGGTGGGCTGTCATGGATAATGGAATGGAACTCAGAGTGAAAGATTATTGTGCTTTCTGCCCTGATTTTGAAGCTGACGTTGATAAGGTTGATATTACTGTATTGGCGGATCGTACCCAAAGGGCATTAACCACAATCAGATGTGAACACGCCGAAAAGTGCGAAAGAATATATGGGAGAATACAGGAGGGCAGAACCAATGAAACAACGGTGGTACAAAGTAGTGTTTGAAACCATTGAGAGAAAACCAATCCGCAGAACTGTTACCGTATGCAGTACGGACAGTGTTCATGCGTCTGCTCTGGTATATCAGCAGTTCGGCAGGAAGAAAATCAAGGTAAAATCTGCCAAGAAAGTAAAGGAGAACACATGAGGTACAGAAAAAAGCCTGTCGTGATTGAGGCGATTCAATGGACTGGAGAAAACCAGAGGGAAATGTTTGACTTTCTTACCAATGGCGAGAAGAAAGACGAATACATGGAGGCGTTTGGAGAACATTTCCGCATAGACCACGCCGCCGTGAAAGGCGGATTGGTAATCAAAACTTTAGAGGGAAATCATTTGGCTAACATTGGAGATTACATCATTAAAGGTGTTGCCGGAGAATTTTACCCTTGCAAACCGGATATTTTTGAAAAGACTTATGAGGTGGCAGAGTAATGGGAAAACCGATTGATATTTTTGAAAATCAGGAGCAGTTGGAAGAGTGCCTGAGAGAGTGGCAGCATAGGTTATTCCTTGATGGGTGGCTAATACTGGCGCACGTTGAGGATAAAATTATGAATCCTGACGGAGAAGAGGTAATTGATGCCGCCGGATATAACACATTCGTATTTGAATCCAGTCAGGCAAACATCCAGTTACTCAGCGATGAATCTTACAAAGAGAACAATACGCTGTTCAAACATTGCATGGAAAAGGATCTTGTGCATGAACTTTTACATTGCAAGTATGATTGGATGGGAAATCAGGGCGGAACCTATGAGGGTGTGTATCTGGATGCAACCGAACACCAGAAGTTAGAGGAAATGGCAAAGAGTCTTATCATGGCGAAGTATGGTGTCGGTTATGATTACTTCATGTGAGGTGCAATATGACAACAGTGGTGGTCTATAAGACCGATACAAAAGAAGTTCTGGCAGCTATTCCGATGGACGGCGGAGATGCCGTCTGCCGGAATGATGTGGAATTTCAGATTTACAACGGAACAGAGCCAATATTCACGGAAACTCCCGGAGGAATCGTATTGGCAGAAAACAAATTTATGATAAAGATGGAGGGCAACAACAATGAAAAATAAAGGAACAGGGATTATTGTCGGCATCGTAGCCGCATTTGTATTACTGATAGCAGGAATTTTTGTAAGTACCAACAACAGAGCGGTTTCGTTGGAGGAACAGGTCTTTACGGCTGACTCTGATATTCAGGCACAGGAGAAACGCAGAACGGATCTTATCTACAATCTGGCAGATTGCGTCAAGGAGTACGATAAGCATGAGGCAGAGACTCTTCTTAATGTCGTGGAAGCAAGAGGAAACAATGGCAGCACCACAGATATTGAGAATGTGACAACTTCCATAGCTGCGGTTGCCGAAGCATACCCGGAATTAAAATCCAATGAGAATTACAAGGAACTGATGAATGAGCTTTCAACCACAGAGAATATGATCCTGCAGTACCGCACTGCCTACAATAACGAGGTAAGAGCATATAAGAAATATGTGCGTAAATTCCCTTATAAGCAGATCTTGGGAATTATGGGATATGAGGTTATCAATTACAACTACCTGGAATACAGCGAAGAGGACAGACAGCCGGTAAGCAATCTGTTTGGAGAATAAGCCTATGAGGAAAGGGAGTAAGATAATCTACTCCGGCAACGGTTGGGATATGACGGTGCGTGAACTGATGTTTAGCATCGTCATTATCCTTATCATGCTTATGGGTGGATTTTTCATTAGTGAAAAGATAGCTTCACACAATGACGAACAGAATCAGGAATACTATCAAGCCATGCAGATTGATGGAAATGCAGAACTGTTTCAGTACGGTATGCGAACTGATGTGGGAAATGCGTTTGTGAAAGGAAATCTGGTAGCAGTAGACCCTGTTACAGATCCGGGCATAGGTGGAGTACCAACTGCCTACATAAAGGTTGAGGAACAACACTACAACCGGCATACGAGACAGGTGGCACATACACGGACGGTAAATGGGAAAACGCAGACTTATTACACCACGGAGGTATATTATTCGTGGGATTACTACGATAGTTGGGAAAGCCATAGTCAAACGGTGTCATTCCTTGGTGTGGAGTTTCCGTATGGGAAAATCCAGATGCCGGGGTCTTACCTGTATGACACGATTAAGCAATCGTCCCATGTGAGGTATTTGTACTATGTTATCAACACGGAATACAGCGGAGTTATCTATGCCAATCTCAAAGATAATACCATAGAGGACGGAACACCGTTCATTCAGGCAGATACGATAGATGAAGCGGTGGACTATATGGTTTCAAACGGAACTGCCGGGTTGGTAATTTTCTGGGTTGTATGGGTAATTCTGATTGGAGCTGCTGTGTTCGGGTTCTGCTATTTTGATAATAAGTGGTTGGAGGATTAGAGATGTATATTGTAGACCAGGACCGTAGCAACGTAGTGAACATCGGCAACGTTAAAAGCATTGCGCTCAACGGGAAAAGAATTACCGCCGATGATTACACACTTGCAGCTTACGACACAGAACAGAGAGGGAAAGAAGTATTTGAACAGTTACTTGGGAATGCTTTTCCTCCTGATATGATAGTAGCCAAGAATTGCAACATATCTGAGGATGCCGTAAAGGACCTAGCAATGGATCATAGCATTATCATGGTTCGTGGCAACGGACAGGCGGATGTTACAGCGTATAGCTGCGGAGTTTATTATATGCCGGAGGAATAAAAGAATGTTAGATATTATTTTGGCAATCATTTGGATTGCGATATTGGTGCTTTACATTGTTGTTGGCTGGAAAGATGCAAAGTCCAACAACGAAGTGAAGAAAGAAATTACACAGATGAATGAGCTGCTGTTGGAACAGAACTCTCAGCTCAAAGAACAGAATAAGCATCTCAATATGGTTATTCTGAGTGTTTGCAGTAAGAGTGTACGAGACAGAAAAGACCAGGATGGAAAATGTGAAAAAGCAACGGAAAGAGACACGCCTGAAAAGGAAACGCCTGAAAGCGGCGTATAACACAATCTTAGAAGAAAACCGCCGATTAAAAGGTTGGCAATCGGTGTATGGCAGAAAAGAGATTAGAACATATGGAGAACGCAAAACACTCACAATATTTGAAGCAGGAAGTGACAATATGGGAGAAATCATAAAAGACAGAATGGCAGTAAAAATTGGTAGAGCACTTAAAGAAAATGGTGCAATTCAGTTTGAAACATACGATGATCCTATGAAATGTGGAATTATTGTGGATGCGAAAGTTAAAATCGTTATGCCGTAGGTATATTACAGAGCCGTGTAGAGCCGTGAGAAAGGATGAATTTTCATGGCTCAACACGAACTATCGAATAAAGAGATTATCGTAAGGCTTCTGAAAAGCGATCTGAGTGACTATGACAATCTTCTGTCCTTACTCGGAATGGCAAATGAGGTTATCCAGGAAGATAAAGAACTTTCGCGGAAATTAGCGAACAAGGTCAGATTCCTTGCACTGAGACTATGTGCGACAGGAGATATTAAATATTACGATTTGTACAATAAGGCTCTTTTGTTCTTGGCGCAGGGACATAAGGATTTTGACTCTTATCTGCTTTATGTGGAAAAGAACAGAGATCCCGAGGACAGATACTATCAGCCACGAAGAAATAAGATTTATTGGCTTGTACAGAAGATGCAGAGGCTTATTGATGATGAGTTGGATATTCTATCAATATCAATGCCTCCTGGCACCGGCAAGACCACACTGGGAGAGTTTTTTATATCGTTTGTAATGGGGCATTACCCAAACACACCAAACCTTATGTCCTCCCATTCTGGATTTATGACGAGAATGTTCTATGATGCTGTTCTCAACATAATTACCAGTAATGAATATTGTTGGAGCGATGTGTTCCCGGATATTGTATTTGAGGGAAACAACGCGAAAGAAGAGACAATAAACCTTGGAAGATGGCAGCCGTTTAAGACGCTGACCTGCAGACCAATCAGAGGTTCCCTTACCGGTGTTACCCGTTGCGAGGGATTTCTGTATGTGGATGATTTGGTTTCCGGTATCGAAGAGGCTTTGTCTATTGATCGTTTGGATAAGTTGTACGGAGAGTACACCACAGACCTTAAATCTCGTAAAAAGAAGAAAGCAAAAGAGATCCACATTGCAACCCGGTGGAGTGTGCATGATGTTATTGGCCGGCTTGAAAGAATGTATGAGGGAAATCCGAGAGCAGAGTTTATTGCCGTTCCAGACATTGATCCTCAGACCGGAAAAAGCAACTTTGATTACGATTACGATGTTGGATTTGATGAGAAATACTTCCACGATATGGAAATGTCGATGGATGATGTTTCATACCGTTGTCTGTACAAGAGTGATCCGATTGAGAGAGAGGGTATTCTGTATCATCCAACAGAATTACAGAGATATATCGGAGGACTGCCGGACAGAGAACCGGATTCTATATTGGCAATCTGCGATACCAAGGACACCGGTACAGACTACAACTTCCTCGGAGTTTTCTATCAGTACGGAGACAGATACTATCTGGAAGATCTGGTATTCAAGAACATCGACCCTGGAACCTTGGACGAACTCAACTCAGATATGCTTGTTAAGCATCATGTACAGCAGGCACAGTTTGAGAGCAACAAAGAGGGTAGCAGAACCGCAAATGAAGTTGAGAGACTTGTTAAAGCCAAAGGCGGCAGATGCCATATTACGAAGAAATACACTACTCAGAACAAAGAGACCAAGATCATCGTCAATTCTTCATGGGTTAAGGAACACGTCATATTCAAGGATATTACAGAATATGAGCCTAAGAGTGATTACGGTGTGATGATGTCATTCCTTTGCAGTTATACACAGCTCGGAAAGAATAAACATGATGATGCGCCGGACACTCTGGCAATGTTCGCCCAGTTTGTAGATGCTCTTCTTGGCGGAGAGGGACAGGTAGTAAAGAGAAGCGACTTAGGAATATAGAAAGGGATAGCATGGGACAATATAGTTTCGCCACCAACTTGAAAAAAGAAAGAACGAATAGGGGAATTACACAACACGAACTTGCAACGGGCGTTCATGTGGCACAGAATACCGTGAGCGATTGGGAACAATGCAAAAGTTATCCGTCAATCGACAAGGTATACGATATAGCAAATTTTCTCAAAATCCCTGTAAGCAAGCTGATTTCTGATGTTCAGAAAAATGGTTGTAAAGCCGACTGCACACTGAAAAACAAATTTTTTTGAAAATTTTGTTTATTCCACTTGACAAAGAATGTTTAGTACGCTATACTACGACCATACCAAGTGACACGGACATAAGTTCAACGGACTAAACACACAAGGTATGGCATTAAAGTTTCTCCTAACCATTACGGCACAGCAACAGTGCCGTAATATGGGAAGTAAGCTAACTCGGTAGAAGCGATGGACTGAAAATCCATAGGAGTTGGTTCGACACCAACACTTCCCACTCAGGATTACTGTTCCCCGACAGCAATCCTACATCGGAGGGTTCCCACTTATGATAATCATCCGAAACCTCACATAGAATCTCCCCAGTGTGAGGTATGGACCATTAGCTCAGTTGGTTAGAGCGTCCGGCTCATAACCGGATGGTCCGGGGTTCAAGTCCCTGATGGTCCACGCATGGCAATCCGGCACGAAACTATAAATATGGCCATGGCAGTGAAGCTACGCCGAGATACACCGGAGGAAGTAAGGCGGCTGAGTGCGGCGGTGCAGTGCAGAAACGGTATGACTACCGCATGACCGTGACGGCTACCAGAGGTAGCAGACAAGAGAGGATGCAAAAAGATGTATATTCCTGAATTTTGGTGCGGTGTTGCCGCAACGATAATCACAGAAGTAATAATTGCAATCGCATATTCCATATATGCAGACCACAAGAAAGGAGGCAAGAAGTAATGAACAAAGCTGAATTAGTACAGGCTATGGCTGACGATGCCGGACTTTCCAAAAGTGACGCTGAAAAAGCACTCAACGCATTTGTTGAGATCGTAGGCGGAGAACTTGGAAAGGGTGGAAAAGTGCAGTTGGTAGGTTTCGGAACATTTGAAGTGACTGAGCGTGCTGCCAGAGTTGGCAAGAACCCTCAGAACGGAAAAGAGATTTCCATTCCGGCTGCAAAGCACCTAAGTTCAAAGCCGGTAAAGCACTGAAAGATGAAGTGAATCGCTAAATGATCGGAGCGAACTTGGTGTAGTGTGGTGGTTCGATTCCACCTGTGGGTGCAGCTCTAGCGATCAAGATTCCCACCGCTTCTTTCCTAATGTTCTTGGCGATACAAAGAAAATTCCGGGCGAACGGCAACGATTGGTGGTGTTGCGGCGGACTGTAAATCCGTTCCCTCGTGGTAAACATTGGAGGTTCAATTCCTCTTTCGCCCATTTCGGTGTAATGAGCCGAGAAAGTAATCTTGCAAGAAAAAATCAATATCAGGAACCCGTTTACGCTTGTGCGGTTAATTGCCTTTCGGTAAAAAGGAACGCTCCTCTGTTCGATTAGTCAAGCGGTCAAGATACCACCTTTTCACGGTGGGGACGGGAGTTCGATTCTCCCATCGAACATTTCAACTGAGAATAACGCTGACTGTTTATAGTTGGTTTAGTGTTCCGGCTGAAAAGTATTGGCGAAAGCCGTGGTAAGCAATCATTAAATAGGGAGATTGCAATGCTCACTGAGAGGCTTATGTGAGTAGTCCGGGAAAGCCGACAGGACTTAAACTTGGAGAGCTTGCGTAAGTCACGCTAAAGACCACTGTTGCAATGGTGCCTACGATAGCATAACTGGAAATGCCACGGATACTATGCCGGGGAAAGTGGGGTTCAACTCCCCACCGTAGGACGAGCGGATTTCTTAACTGATTTTCTTAGTCCGGCTTTAACAGGAAAGAAAATTGGCGGTGGCGAGGTTCCGGTGATCACCAAGTGCTTTTTCATTACCAAGAGTTTTTAAGAAAAACTCCGGTGCGGAAAATTTACTGCTTAGAGTGCACGAGCGTTACAGCGATTTAAGCGGCGGTGGAAACTTCCGAGAAAGACCTGATTATAGATGTGCGTGAGCCGTAACCAATCGAGCCGTCATGCTTAGTCAGGCGCAGAGGAATGTAGTAGAGGCGGAGAACTGCGATAACAACGTACATCCGAGGTAAGGCGATAAAGAGTTGGACTCGCCAGAGGTTCTTTGAGTATGTAGTCGGTGGATTATGAGAACCATGTGGAGGGGTGTAAGGTCCGAGAACCACATTAAAAAATGAAATACCTTTGTTGGCAACTGTCTTACACGTTGCATCGGTTCGGTAGTGGCAACCATCCAAGCTGCCGCCGGACTGCATTGGGGTATAGCTCAGATGGATAGAGCACAACACTACGGATGTTGGTTAGCGCAGGTTCGAGTCCTGTTACTCCAATAATGGCTTGTAGCTCAGTGGTAGAGCGTCTGACTGTTAATCAGAATGTCGTGGGTTCGATCCCCACCTTGCCAGTTGGAGACACTTGACTTACTCTTTCAAAGCACTCCATAAAAAGGTTACGAAAGGGCGTTTACGACCGGCGGATAGAGGAGCTCCGACTTGTACGTTACCAAGGGAAAACTACTCTGCCGTGTGTCCGGTTGGTCGAGGGTGCGGTCTTGAAAACCGCCTGGATGTAAAAGTCTCTGGGGTTCAAATCCCTAACACGGCGTTTATATGGCTCTATGGTATAAAGGTTATTACGCCCGACTGTCTATCGGAAAATTTGGGTTCGATTCCCAATAGAGTCGTTATGGTGCATTGCCGTAATGGTAGCGGAGTGGCTTGCTAAGCCATCCGGCAGAAATGCCGTATAGGTTCGATTCCTATATGCACCGCTATGAGGCCGTATTCCACCGGTGGAGGAGGTCTCAGAATTTGGAGTTGCCGGAATAGGTAGACGGATAATCATAGTAAAGGAATGGGGTAGGCGAGAGGTAGGTGCGAGGACAAGCCACAGAAACAGCCGTAATCCTACCGCCCCAATAAACTACTGAAAATCATAACTATTGTACCGAGTACCAACAGCGAAAGGTGTGGCTAACAGTAGCATAGTTCCATAGTGGGTGCAAATCCCATTACTCCAAAGTCGTCCTGACTTCGGACGCTAAACCAGTTGGGGTTAGAGAGATTACCCGAAAGATAGTTCCTATTGGCATACCCGGTGGTTAGGGTGTATCACAGCAAACCATAGTGAGTGTACGGAAATATTTAATCAAGTCCACCGTTCAGGATGTCGGCTGTGTGACGGTTAAGAGTGATTATGCGAGAAATACGACATAGCAGAAAACTCGGAGGTTCTTGTGGGGCGAAGAACCATTATGGCGGAGTGGAGCAGTGGTAGCTTGCCGGGTTCATGCCCCGGAGGTCACAGGTTCAAATCCTGTCTCCGCAATCTTGCGTGGTAGTTCAACGGAGAGAACATTATGAGCGGTTGTCATGCTTCATGTGACACGGACAGCAATAATTCTTTTTTCGATGGTAACGAAGAGATGATGGTTCGATTCCATCCCACGCAACTCATACGGTGTCTCAAAGCAAAAGTAACCAGAGACTTAATGATTCGCGGCTAGGTGTGAAAGCCGAGGACACGGAATGTTAATTTGCCCTAAGCGAAGAGATTGTGAGATGAAACACACAAATAATCAGAACGCCGTATAAAACAGAATATGGAGAGGTGGCGGAACTGGTAGACGCAATTTACATTGTGAAAACGTATCATTTCTGTGATACAAACAGCAAACAACACACTAGGGAATAAATGTAGTGTAGGTTCAAATCCTACCCTCTCCAATCAAGGCGATGGCGCAAATGTCCTTATAAATCAAGAAGATGCGCCAATTACATGAGTGAGGTAGCTCAGTTGGTAGAGCACGAAAGAAAAATGGATCATGTTTGTGATCCAAACAGCAATCTTTCATTCCATGCTAAGGACGTTGTCGGCGGTTCGAGTCCGTCCCTCACTCTATATGGCGATGTGGTGCAAAGGGAGCACAGCAGCTCTGTTAAGAAGAATGTCATGTTAGTGGCATAATCAGCAAACTCCTTTCAATAACAATCCCAAGCTGCGGATAGGGGTTCGATTCCTCTCATCGTCTCTGCCCCGATTGCCGGTTATGGTAAACCGGATGGAACATGGTTGACAGGAGTGTTCCTTACAGCAATCGAGCATACGGGTTCAAGTCCTGTCGGGGCAATTAAGTGACGCTTACAGCAATCTTTCAAAACAGAAAATTCCATTGACAATATTTTCCAGTTTGAAACAGCGTCATGTAAAAAGAAAGAGGTTGCCTATGAACCGAAAAGAAGATTATAGGGATATGGAAAAGTATCATAAGGCGTGCCAGAGGCAGCATAGGCGATATTACAACAAAACGTCATTTCTATATCCGTCTCATCCGTGGACTGCGGAGGAAGATGCACTGGTAATCAAACATGAGATTACCGATTCTGAACTGTCTGAGAAGATTGGTCGTTCTGTCGGAGCGATACATAGCAGGCGGTATGAACTTAAAAAGTTAGCCAGATAGGCATAAAACTTTACATGGGACACTTACAGCAACCCTTTTGGATATGACTGTTAATCATAAACCCCAATAGTGTCCTGACAATGAAACGGTAAACAATTTTATAGGGACTCCTACAGCAATCACAATGGTTAAAGCAAATGTCTAAAAAACAATGTGAAACGGTTCAATTCCGTAAATGAGAGTCCTGGAAAGGTAGGAAAACATGAGCTTTGCAGATGCAATGAGAGAAGAGGGTAGATTTACCCGGACTGAAAACGGTGCAGTGGCATTGAATACTTCTGGCGATGCCCGACTGGATCTGTTTGGTACAATCGGATCGCTGAGAGAGGCGGATGAGAACAGAATTACCACTCTGTTTGCAGAGGCATACGCACAGGACAAACTCTTTGCCACAAAGATTGCGTTCTATGCAAGAGATATTCGCGGAGGTCTTGGAGAGAGAAAGACTTTCAGAACCATTATCCATTATATGGCAGAGAAACACCCGGAAGCACTCAAACCGAACCTTGATTTGGTTGGTGTGTTCGGAAGATATGATGATCTGTATGAGCTTATCGGTACTCCGTTGGAGGACGATATGTGGGCGGCAATGAAGAAACAGTTTGAGGAAGATTTACAGAACCTCAATGCCGGAAATGCAATTTCTTTACTTGCAAAGTGGATTAAAACCGCAGATGCAAGCAGTCCTGCCACAAGAAAACTCGGCATACTTACGGCGCAGAAATTAGGTTATCCGATCTACAATTTCAAGAGAATTGTTCGCAGCATGAGAAAACAGATTGGTGTCGTTGAAAGCCTCATGTCCGCCGGAAGATGGGATGAAATCAAATACCCGGAAGTTCCGAGCCGTGCAATGATGATTTACCGCAAGGCATTTATGAAACATGATGCTGAGAGATTTGGAGAGTTTATCAGCAAAGCAGAAAATGGAGAGGTAAAGATCAATGCCTCAACACTATTCCCTTACGATATTGTTGAGAAGATCCTTTACGGCAGAGAGAGCAACAAGGTACTTGAAGCTCAGTGGAAAGCCTTGCCGGATTATGTGGAGAAAGGAACAAACGCTTTAGTTATGGCGGATGTGTCCGGTTCCATGATAGGCAGACCTATGGCAACATCAATCGGTCTTGCAATCTATTTTGCAGAGAGGAATGTGGGTGCATACCACAATCTGTTTATGACATTCTCTGACAGACCAGAGACGGTTATTCTGAGGGGAGAAACCCTTGAACAGAAGATCCGCAACGTAAGCAGAGCAAATTGGGATAATAACACAGACCTTAAAGCTGCTTTTGAGAGGGTTCTTGAAATTGCGAAAAAGCATAATACTCCACAGGAAGAAATGCCGAAAGCAATCGTTGTTATCTCTGATATGGAAATTGACTATTGCGGAAACCGTGAGTGGTCTTTCTATGACAAGATGGCAAATAAGTTCCGCAAGGCCGGTTATGTAATCCCTAACATTATCTTCTGGAATGTGAATAGCAGACAAGATGTATTCCATGCAGATCACAACCGTAAAGGCGTGCAGCTTGCAAGCGGACAGTCCGTGACGGTATTCAAACAGATCCTGCAGAACCTTGGCTACAATCCGGTTGAGGCTATGGAGAATACAATCAATTCTGAGAGATATGATTGCATCACAGTCGAATAGAGTAAATACTGACCGGGGCAAATAGCTCCGGTCAAATAAAATATAAAAGGAGATAACCACCAATGAAAACACCCTACAATGAAATTGTGAACATCGCAAGTATTGGTTCACAGACAAATCCGATTTCTCTAAATGAGATTTTGAGAAAGGCAAACGATGAGCAGCTTACACCGGCAGCACAAAACAAAGAGAGAGTATTGTTTCTCGGAATTGATGTGCAGCAGGACTTCATGGATAATGGAGCACTCGGAGTTCCCGGAGCACACGGCGATGTGGAGAGAATGACACAGTTTATCTATAACAACATGGATAAAATTACAAACATTGCGGTATCTATTGATACCCACACACCACATCAGATTTTCCATCCGTGCTGGTGGATTGATGAAAATGGCAACAATCCGGCTCCTTACACACCGATTACGCTGGCAGACCTTGATTCTGGAAAGTACAGAGCTGTTATCTACCCTCGCCAGAGCCGTGACTATGTAGAACATCTGGAAAAAGACGGAAAGAAAACCTTATGCGTATGGTCTTACCACTGTTTACAGGGTACATCTGGTGCGGCATTTGAAAATCAGTTTGCCAACATGATTTATTTTCACTCTGTTGCAAAGAAAGCCGTTACGCAGCGTCTTGTAAAAGGACAGGATCCACTCAGCGAAATGTACGGAATTATCAAACCTGAGTATGATACAAAGAACTACATCAATATCGACTTCCTGAACAAACTGGAAAATTACGACAAGATCATTATTGCAGGAGAGGCAAAGAGCCATTGCGTATTGGAAAGCATTAAACAGATTCTCGAACATTACGCTAATCGCCCAGAGATCACTCAGAAAATCTATATCCTGGAAGATTGTATGTCCTCCATTCCTGGGTTTGAGGATGTTACTGAACAGACCTTTGATGATTTTAAGAAAACGTACCATGTAAACATCGTGAAAAGCACAGATGATATTTTGTAGGAGGTAGCCGGTATGAATGAAACAGAACAGGTAATTGACGGATTAGATGAGGTTGAGATCGCAAATACCTCCATTGATGAAATCGACAGTGAGAACATCAATTTAATTTTTGTCGGAATCGACAAGTCTGGTTCTATGGGAATGTATGAAAGAGATATGGTAAAAGCTCTTTCGGATTTCAAAGATGCACTTATCAATTCCAAGGAATGTGATGAGATTCTGGTTGCAAGAGCAGACTTCTCCGACAGTGCAACCGTAGGAGGCTATAAGCGCATTACAGAGTTTGACACTTCGTATAGCACCGATGGATGCACAGCTATGTACGATACGATCATTGATGGAACTGAGAAGTTGAAAGAATACAGAGACTTCCTCAAAAATGAGGGAATGAGAGTAAAGGCCGTGTTTGCAATTTTCGGAGATGGGATGGATAACTCTTCTCAGCCGGGAGGGTTTGCAAAGGCAAAGAAAGCGGTAGAGTATCTGAACGTGGAAGAAATCGTTACTGCGTTTATCAGTTTCGGAGGACAGGCAACACAGGAGGCGAAAGACCTTGGATTCAAGAATATCCTCGATGTAAGCAGTTCTGCATCAGAACTCAGAAGAGCTTTCAACTGCTTATCAAAATCAGTGATTGAAAACTCCAAGAGTGCCGTATCGAAAC
>ENA-OYZS01000120-OYZS01000120.1-human-gut-metagenome-genome-assembly--contig:-NODE-120-length-17591-cov-8.854870_pt1 | contig 17591 bp, 15 predicted proteins | sample MGYA00244077_ERZ653478 | MGnify/ENA primary metagenome ERZ653478 (study PRJEB26926, sample SAMN06164946) | human gut metagenome | biome: ENVO:00009003; feature: ENVO:2100002; material: ENVO:00002003... | reverse complement strand
TATGTGCCTATATCATCCGCCTGAGTTTCATTGAAAATCCGAATGGCTCTACGATATGCAATTATGACTCTGCGAGCTAAAACGACTCCAAAAACGATTAACCAGACAGCTAAAGCAAATAAAGAGATTTTTTGCATGATTCCGCTTGGCAACAGGAACAACACAACTCCGGAAAGAGTTGAAAATATAATCCATGAAATGATATGTGTCCACACACGCCGTTTGGTAATGTAAAAACGATCAAGCAACATTATCAATGCCGAACTGAACAGAGAATAGCACAGGAAGTATGTGGACATGTTCATCAATATGGCAGAATCCGCATTTTTGAATCGGATACTCAGATAATAATTGCCAAAACAATTCGTTAATCCTTTATTTGATTTTGTTTTTTTTGGGGGGGGGGCGGGTATAAGAACTATCTGATAGAAACTAAAATTGCTACTATCTCCCCCAAAAGACTATGCAGCAAATGGTATTGCCGCAATATTTAAAGGCCTTTAATTTGAACCTCAAAGCACCATAGTACCTTTTTAAGAACTATTTTTTGATTATTATGTTGCGTTTCTAGCATTTACTATCCAAATTTTCGCAGTGAATATGATATTATTTTCAGAAAAACAAATAATATTTATTTGTTTTTCATGAATTTTCAGGTTTATGTTACATGTCGCTATATTTTATCTATTTGACTTTATACTTCTGAATCTCTTGAATCATCTCCTTAACATCTTCTCCGACCTGTACGAAGTTCTTGTAAAGGATACGTTCCCGTTCATCCCTTGATTTGAAGGTGTAGAACTTGGGAAGCGGTATATAGCCGGCTTCCTCCTTTTTTATCTCCTTCATGTCGAAGTCTGTCTTGCAGTAGAACTTGGAGGTCTTGAACTCCTCGCTTTCCTGAATGTTCATGCTTCCATCGCTTCCTGTTTTTGTCTGCACAAAGTCACGGGCTGTCTGACCGCATATCCAACCGGTCGGCATATCGGAGATTTTGGATGCAGGAACAAGGCTATCCATGTTCTCATTCAGGTTGATGGAAGTTTTATCCCGGTCAATAGTCACACCCTTTTTGAGTTGCACTACCTTTCCGAAAATGTCGGAAGACAGCCATTCCAAAGTCTCTTTGGAACGGGCTGAGCCGCTGATCACATTACCGACTGTAGTGATAATCTTCTGCATACCTACCTTGCCATAATCCGCTTCGAGTTGCGGCAACTCCTGAAATCCCAACGCTACTGACACCTTGTTACTTCGAGCCGTACCGATAAGGCGGTCTATCTTGTGGAAATACAGGGTAGGCAGCTCATCCACGATGATGCTTACCGGGATATTCTTGCCTTGTCCCGTGTTCACTCGTGTAACCAGGCGATTGAGAATAAGGGCGTTGAGTGCCCCGATAATGCTTTCCATTTCCGGGTCATTGGCTATCAAGAGATAAGAAGGGCTTTTGGGGTCAGATACTTTCAAGTCGAAGTCGTCACCGTCCTTGTGGAATATCCAGTAACTTTCCTTGGTGGCAAGGCGCGAGGTATAGACACGCAGCGTACCGATCATACCTTCCAACTGCTCCATTGCCTTGTTCTTCAGAGCGGTCTGGAACGGACCGAGCAACGGTGCCACCTCGTTGTCGGTCTCCAACACCTCGAAAATGGTCTGGTAACTCTCATTGAGGAATGACAGGATATGTGGCATATCGGAATACTTTCCGAGCCAATAAGCCGGATCCACTTCCTCACCTGCGGAATTGAACACACGTCCGGTGGCTATCATCCGCTTGGTCTGTTTGTCCTGTACCTTCTCTGCCGTGAGCATATTGCCGTCTTTGTCGTATGGCTCTTTGCCCCAGTTGCAGAAGAAATAGATGCAGGCTGCCAGGAAGTTGACAGCGGATGTCTGAAAGAACTGGTCACTGCCACCGCCTCCTTCTTTCTTGCCTTTCTGCAGGGATTCAAGCAAAGTTTCAGCGGTTTCAGATGCGGCAGCCAGGTTATTGATGTACTTCGGCTGGATAGGGTTCACCCTGCGGCTGTATTCCACATCCACGAAATTGATGATGTTGAACTTGCACCCCTTGGGCAGTTTCCCGAGCTTCTGGTTTTTCTTATAATGATAGTATAATTTGGTCGCCAAAGTCGGAAATTTGTAATCGTAGACTACTAAAGCAAAGCCTTTTGCAGAGTGTTGCCGGATAAATGGTTCGATAATGGAGAAAGTCTTGCCGGAACCCGGTGTACCGACCACCCATGTGCCTCGGAAAGGATTGCTGATGTTCACCCAACCTTTGCGGAACTTCCCCTTGTAATAGTAGCGCATAGGGATATTGACCGAATACTTGTTCTCCTGCAACTCCCGGCACTGCTCAAAACTCTCGTTCTCAAAGTTGAAGCGGTCTTTGAGTAAGCCCTCTTTGAGGAATTTGGAGATATTGTCAAGGGCGATGTGAACCAGTACTACACCGATTACAGAAGCAAGCATATAAAGCCAGATGTTCAACCGTAAAGTGTAAAGCCTTGTTTCCATCGGATATCCGAACAACCAAACAGACGATACAACCAGCCACATACCTATTATGATAGGATAAAGAACTTGTTTCCGTGCATTGAACTCCAGTTTCTTCTTGTTCCTTGTCCCTATGCAGGTGATGCATATAAGCAGGAACGTGGCTAACTTGCTATACGCGAGATTCCCGTCATTGTAGATTACCCACCGCTTGATACGCCCGTGTATGTCGCAGAGTATGCCGCCCCAATGGTCAAGCATGACCGGGTCAATGGCATACTCGAAGAACTCCAGCAGAATGGAGACATAGATGACCGAACGGAATATCTTGTAAAATCCTTGTAACTCTTTGCTTTCTTCCATTTCGTTTCCAGTTATTCGCTAATTCTTGTGTGTTCTGATTTTTAATCTCTTAAAGTAATGATTGCACGTACCTTGTGCGCCTGTGTCTTAGGTGTTTCCTGCATCGAGCCGCTTCCCATGGAATAGAGCCACGCTTTCGCCTTTTCCTGCCCGGCCACTTCCGTACTCGTCCAGTACCAGCAGTCATCGGCTGCATCGGGCAGTTCGTCGCCACCGCACATCCTGATGATGGGGTTTATCTGGCCCTTGGCATTATAAAGCATCCGCATCTGTGCCACGGATGGGATATAGGACGACTGTCCGTACCGCCACAGGGCGAAGACCGCTTCTGCCATAGGCGAGGTGGTTTCTCTGGTGTCGTAGATTGCAAAGGTGTTCTCGTTGCCGTCCAGTGCCGTGATGTCAGCAGATGTGCGTTGGTTTACACCTACGCTATCTGCAAAAGCCTCCGGTGCCAAGTCCCACAGGTAAACCGCATAGCCGTTGCCTTCAATGGCTTCGTCGTGATTGACATGGAACACCACGGCAATAGGCTGCTTTTCGGATTGCTTGAAGTCTGATACCGACAATACTTTGCCGTCCGTACACAGGATATGGCAGGGTTTCATTGCCGTGTCCGGGAAATCCCGGTGTGCGTCACAGGCCACGAATAACGTGACGATAGCCAACAGGCTGAATAGCCTGCAAGCGTTTATGTATAATTTCTTTTTCATTTTCCCTTAGTTTAGAGGTAATTTTACACCTAAGACAATGCCCGTGCGGAACAGATCTTCTCCTTTTATCATCAAATCGGTTTTCACCTGGCAGAACAGCCTCCAGCCACCTCGAAGCACATAATTGTGTTCATAGCCGAGGTGGATGCCGCCCAAGAATCGTTTTGTGTCACTCCCGGCCGATGCCCCGATACGGACATTGCCGTAATGGTTGCGCCCACGCGCCACACAAGGCTTGTAGGCTACTCCGAATCCGTAACTCCTGTAATTCCTCCAGAATGATTCCGGACAGATATGACCGCAGGATTTGCATTCGTCCCATTTGAGATAACCGTTGGCAAAAAACTCCCACGTGTGGTGGTACTTGCCCTCATGTTCGTATGAGAGGGTGAGATCCAGCCCGTTTTTATACAGGCAACCTACACCCAACGAAAGACGGTTGCTGTTACTCTGTGCCTTGCCGATGATGGCAAATGTTATGACCGCAACCAATACCAATAATATCTTTTTCATCATTCCTCCTCCAATAATACACGGTTAAACGAATCGGCTGAAAGCACATCCTCGTAGTCTATATTCAGATGTATGTTCCTGCCACTTATCTGTTTCTCGGTCATTTCAATGGTCAGTACCTTGTCGTTGGGGAAGGTCATCTTTTTTAACACGATGACGTTACGGTAGCCATGACGGAATGACTTTGCCTGTTCAAGTACCAATGCGGGAGCCAGCTCTATGATTTGGGCGTTGGTTGCCTTGGACAACTTCTTGTCCGCGAGTTTTACCCGTATCTGATCGATGTCGAAACGGATATTGGTCTTGTTCTCGATGGAGAAGTCAATGAAAAAATAATCACCGACCGTATAGATGTTGTTCAATCTCATCGTCATGCGGTGTTCCCGGCTTCTCACGTTGCGGTATTTGGCAGGAGAGTTCCATATACGTCTCGCAAACTGTGTCATATCCGCCTGTGACATACTCACGGCCGGATTGTTATAGGCGTTACGTTCCCGGAACTCGATTTCCTTGTCCGTCACGGCTTCCTGCATCCTTGTGGTATAGAGCAGCGCATACTGGGTGCGGTAGCGTTCCGTGACAATGGTGACGATGGCCAGTACCTCACCGTCCTCGTGTCCTGTCTCCTTTGGTTTCAGACGGATCGTGTTGTTTATCGGTTGGTCACCGACCACTTTGTCCGTGGAAATATCCACGAAGCGTATAGGTTCGGAAGCGGTAATGACCGTGGTCACTTGCTCGTTGACGGTCAGTTGCTCCAGTTCCTCGTAAGTCTGCTGGGCGAATGCAGGCAGGCTCGACAATGCCGCCGTTACTCCGATACAGATAGTCTTGATAATCTTCATATCTATGATTCTTTGAATGGTTATTTACTTTGCGTTTCTTTTTTCCTTGCTGTTGATGATATAGACAAACGTACCGTATTTCAGGTTGACCTTGTTCTTCTTGATGTTCTTGCTGATGGCGTTGCTCGTCTTCTGGTAGGCATCCTGAATAGCCTGCATTCCCCATTGGGTAAGGCTGTTGCCATTACCGCCGGTATTCATGTTCATGTTGCTGTTGAACGCTCCGCTTGCCACATCTTTGGCGGTTTCCCTGAATGAACTTGACGGCACATACAGCCCCTCCAGCCCATCGGTATCATAGAGCGAAAGGCTGACCTTGATTATTTCATCATTCACCAGTACGCTGTTAATGGTTCCCTTAACCCGCTGCGAGGAAAAACCGCTCATGATGGCATAGAGATAAGAACCGCTTTTGACCACAGTCTCATTGATTTCCACATCATCCAAAAGCCGAAGCCTGACACGGCTTCCGTCCACGGCCTTGACATCCTCGTCTATAATCGCCTTGATCAGATTAGGCTCATGCTCGTTTTGGGCAATGGTGTTGAAATAGTCGGAGGTCACTTTTACTTTCTTGACCATTTCACCCGGTTCTTCGTTTTCGGAAGGAGCGTTTACCGCCCGGCTGTCTTCATTGATTGTTCCGCTTGCGGACACTCCGGTTTCCGTGTGTTGTTCAAGGCAGTCTTCTGCAAGCGGTTCAACAGGTGCCACCCGTGCCTGCGCCTTTAGTCGTGCTTCGGCGAGGGCACGCTCCAGTTCTTTGAGGGCCTCCTGCTCTCTCGCTTTGGCATCGGCAGCTTCCTCTGCCTGTAAATTCTGCTGTTCCAGTTCACCCAAGAAGGCAACTTCGTCCTGGCTGTACTGCGATTCGTATTTTTCCTTGTCATCATTGGGTTCGTCTCGTTCTATGTTATCCACAGCCGTGTAGTCGGCAATCTTGCCCCACGACTTTGCCATGTTCTCATATTTGCTTCCTATGCCGTCGCCGCCCTTGATGGTGGCATCGGGCAGGTCGGGATTCAGGAACTCCGTGGTCTGGAGTGTCTTGTCGGCTATCTCTGCCTTTTCTGCATTGAAGAGGTCAAAGATGAAATAGGATGCGCCCAACAGCGGAATATACAATATGGCAGGAAGCATATATTTGGGCTGCCTGAAATTGATTTTCTCGAATATCCTTTTCATCGTTGTCTGGTTTGGGTGGGTTCAACAATGGGAGCAACCGGCTCCTTGTGGCGTTCTCTGATCAGGCTGTCCTGCATTTCTGTAGCACTTCTTATCTCCTGACCATGCCGATAAGCCTTGGTCAGCCGATAAATGTTGAAGGAGAATGTGCCGATTACGAAACCGAATACCATGACAAGGAAAAGTATCTTGTTCCTGTTGGCAAAGCCCTGTATCTTGGCGGCCAGTTTGTCAAGACGTGTCGCCTGGGCGAATTTGCGACCGGCATTCACATCACGCTCGTATCTCTCTTTGTATTGTGGATCGTTCTTGTCCGGCATCTTTTCGCCGAACAGCATCCTGCGGAATCCTTTGGTGTTCATATCTGTAAATTTTAATAGGTTGCTTTTGTTTTCTGTTCGATGTCTTTATTGAGGAGGGTACGCCAATTTACGATAAGCAGTCCGTGCGGATTGTTCTCGGTTCTCGGCACTCGTTTGAGTTGCCCTGCCGTCACCAGTTCACGCATCAGGATGTTGCTTCTGCGCTCGATACGCTGCCGTCCGTAATAAGTGAACTCCATATTGCTTTTGTCAAACCGTACACTGTCGCAGTAAATGGAGAATACGGCACTCGTTCCCAAGATGTTGGAGTAAAAGCCTTTCTCTTTGAGCGTGTTGTACTGTGCAAGTCCGGTCTCGTCCACCAGGTACATCGCTTTTTCCATCGTGTATTTGATGTACTTGTCATCGGGAGGAAGCGTAAAAAAGAAGTGGTGGAACATTTCCACATGGCTCTTGGCTTCCACATCGAGGGTTTCGTCCATCGTCGTACGGTTGACCAATATCGGCACGTTGCCGTCCAGCACATAGACTTTCTTCTGCGCATCTGTCACCATTGTCCGTGCCGTCAAAATGCTGCTCACGCTGATGATAATACAGCCGACAAGGAAGAACGAGCAGATGATTCCCACTAACTTGATTTTGTTTTCTAAATTTCTGATTACCATTGTATATTCTTGATTATGAGTTTACTGTTATCGCATCATGGTGCCGATTGCACCGGTCGCTGTCATCTTCGCCTGTTGAGCCACACCTTCACCGAAGTTTCGGGTTGAGAATGCGGTATCGCCCTCAGGTATCATCCAGGCGGCCAAGTCCGGAACAAGGTTCAGGCATTTCAATGCCACGATACTTGCAGCCATAAGGTAGCCTGCCGAGAAGAAAGAGTTTTGCAGGTAGGCCGCCATCGTCGCCTCGCTTTGTGTGATGGCTGTCAGGTTCTCGACCTGTATGCACAGCACGATGTCGAACAGGAGCAGGACATAAAATCCTACGAAGTATAGCATCGCACCATAAAAATGCACCGTCAGATACCTTGTCAGCCATTTTGCCCAGGCTCCTTCCCACTTGGGCAATAGCGAGAACGCCCACTGTATCGGACCGAATATCGTGAGCATTCCGAGCAGGATTTGCTGGCAGTAAATCGTCGCCCACCAGCCTATGCGAAATACAATTAAGGCTATGAGCATCACGATCTTATCTATTCCTACCACGATTCCCGATGTGAGAGAGGTGAACCATAGTTTGGCTGCATCCTTTTCCATATTGGTCACTTCGTCAACCCCGGTCTGTTCCATAGTGGCTTCTATCAGATTGGGGTCGGAAGTTCCGCTGTGTGCCACATCCGCCTGTGCTTGCAGGCTGGTGTACATCGTATCTCTTGCATAGATGAGTTGCTGCACCTCCTGAAATTTATCCTCTATCTGTGTAGCTTCTGCCTGGTACAGGTCATGAGTGTAAGAGCCGATACAGTTCGGGATATAGGATAGGAAATCCAACACGCACCAGTTGCTCCCGCTGTTTACCATACCCGTGTCTGCCGGAGGATACCACCAGCATAGGATAATTGAAATCGCCAATGGCTTGAACAACTTCATGATATCCAGCGGTTCGTTCTTGACCATCATCTTATACGCCATGCCTGCTGCCATGACGATTGCAAACAAGGCCGCGAGTGCCATACACATCTGGAGAATCCACCAAAACGGGCCTTGTGAGCCTGTGAAGGTGGCATCCGTCAGGAACTCGTTGGTCTGAAAAATCACATCATCAATCTCTTCTTCAAGCAGATTGATGCCGAAATCTGAAAGTATATCTCCGCTTGCCATCTGTTTTTCCATTTAATTTTATCTGTTCACACTCTCGTTTTCATTTCCGTCATCATTCTGCGCCCCTCGCACTGCCGACCGGGATTCATTCCAGCGGCTCATGGCATTGCTGATAATGCTTCTTTTGTCTATCGAGCGGTTCTCCGTTGCTGAAAGTAGATTCTTCGTGGCTCTGTGGTTGCTCAACTGGACGAGATATTTCACCAGTACATCGTTTTGCCGGGAGACATCGGCATAGATTTGCAGATATTCTTTCTTACGCTGCGCGTTGGGCATATAGGCATCCTTTGTCGCTTTGATGGCGCATTGATATACCTGGTAGTAGTCGCTCCAACGTTCTTTCTCTTTTGGTGAGCCGCCTGTCATTGTTATGCGGTCAATGTTCTTCTGAAACTGCCGCATCTGGGATTCCACCTTGTCCTTTTCCGCAAGCCAGGCCAGATCCACTTGTCGATCCGCGACATTCAAGGCTTCAATCTTGGCTCTGCTTGTGAGTGCGGAATCTATGGCTTCCGCTTCATCTACCTGCTGATAGGAAGCCACGCCTGCCGCCGTGCGGAAGGTGAGTTTGTTCTTGACCGCTGCCGTTTTCTTGTACTTGTTGTGCAGCAACGTGTAATAAGGTTCCGGTTTGAGTGCACCGGCTCCGGTTTCTTCCACCGTGATTTGGTTCATCTTGGGCGAATCGTGGTTGTAGGTGACATATTGGGCGTTTGCCGCAATGGTTGCCACTAACAGCATCGTTGTAAAAATCCATTTCATAATTTCTCTTTTTTTAGTTATCAATAATCCAGTTTACCTGATTGTCTCCACCGTCCGAAAGCATCGTCAATAAGTTCCCGTTTGGTCTTGGTACGATAGACTTTCTCTTTCCAGTAGCCGATACGAACCTGTATGTACCGCCAGGTCTCGAAATAGGCACGGTTCAAATGCTTCTTGATATTGTCAAGAGAACAGTTGATGCTGTTCAGTACCATCAGCAAGTCCGAAGTGGAACAAGCCGCCGCACCTGTGGCGTACAGAACCAAATCGCTCACGGATTTATATAGGTATTCTCCTTCCTGTGCTATCATCCGTATGACTCCGGCATTGATGGATAATATCAGCGTGTCCGCCAACTCTATATGTTTCCGCTTGATGACCTTCTCATTGAAATCTTCAAGCATCGCCTTGTAGTCGGATATTCTTTCGCTGACCCCTTTGTAGGTGGAATGTACATTCAATGCCGTGCGCAGGGACTGGTACATCACGTCAATTACATCGAAAGCTCTGGTGTACTTGTCCAGATCCACGTTCAGCTCCTTATAACCCACTGTTTCCTTGCGGCTGTATTCATGCAACAGTTTGTTGCTGTGTTCCAATGTGGAGCGAGCCAGCAAGAGACTTCGCTGTTGCTTGTGGTCATTGATATAGGCTTCAACCGTCCCCACATCAAAACTCCATTGCGCATTTGCGGCCAGGGGTGCCAGCAGCATTATCAACAATCCGAGTATATATGTCCTGCCTCTTTTCATCGCTTGCCCTCCTTAGTCTTTCTGTTTCGTGCGTTTTCCATCCAACGGTCGTGACATTCCTCCACAAGGGAAAGTCTGCGCCCCTGATCATCGTCAACGGGAGGCAGAACATCTTTCAGCACGTCAATGATACTGCGCCTGTAGTGCATCATCTTTTCCAATGATACCAAGTCGGCGTAAATCTTCGTGAGCCGGGAATCCACTTCACGGGCAATCTCCAGCCGGTCGCTTGACCAAAGCAGGTGATACATATCGTTTGTTTTCGTGTCCTCCGGCGGTGCAGTACGGGCATATTCAGTCGTTATCTTGCACTTCGGATATTCTTTCGCGATTTCCGCTATGCGGTCATTGACCAATTTTGTCTTTTCCTTGTCGCTCATATCGGGGTCAAGTGTAATCACTTCCACCACATGGGTATCGGAATACTCCGTTGTCAAGTCCCACGATATTTGCAGGATAGCCCTGTGTATCTTGATGCCAAGGAAGTATTTGGGCTTTCGGTCGATTTTCAGTGTCGCCTTGAATGTGATGATGCCGTTGATATTCGGGATTGTGCCTTTTCGGATATAGGTGTAGCCGTTCCAGGAACCGTTGTCCTGCCAGGTGATATTGTAAGCAGTCTTGCAGTCTTGCATGATAGCCGGTATCCGGTAATAGTCATCGGTCTGCACATCGTTGTCGCTTTGGGCTTCTTCTTTTGCCTGTGCGATTTCCTCTTGCTTCTGCTGCCAAGCGGCAAGTTCAGGTTTCAACCTGTCTATCTCCGCTTTGTTCTCATTGTATTTCTGACGGAGAGAAACGGCATCCTCCACACTGGCATTGGCAATCTGTTTGATAAGCGATTCGTTTTCCTTTTCCAATGCGGATATTTGTGACTGGAGCGCGTAAACCTTGTTGTCCGCTTCCCGCTGCATGGCATCGAGTTCAGACAAATCCAGTTCCTCGCTTTCGGCCGTAGTCTTCATCGCACACTCCTTGGAATGGGCGTTGAGCGTACTTCCGCATTTCCGGCACTTGTACTGGGTTGTTCCCTGCCCAAGTGTCGCACCGTCCGAACAGGTGACACTGATTGTTACCGTCTCGCATCCTTTCAGTTTCTCTTCATTGGTTGCCTGGTAATAGTTCCGGCTTTCGGAAGCGATATAATAGACATAGCCGTCTTCGTTGTCGTTAAATTCAGACAGATGTGCATTAAGTTGAGCCTTGAATGTGTTCAAATCCATCGAATAGGAATCGAACACGTCTTCATAGACTATTTCCTCGTTGTTCCAGCTTTTCGTGACGTGGATTTCGTAGGCGTATGCCTTCTTGGTCTGCTTCTTTCCTTTTTTAATGATATAACTGTTCTGATAATAATTGATAGTGTAACTGAACCCGTCATTGGCATTGTTAAGCTGCTGCACCCTGTTCCTTGACCATCCGGCGTAGCGTTCCGAATTGGAAAGGGCCTGCTCCTTTTGCGATGCGTCGGGATAGAAGTTCGGATCGCTTGTCTTGAAGCGGGTCCATTCACCACCTTCAAGGATGCTCTTGTCATCTGTCGGGGGATAATAGTCGCAGAGGGAGACACTGCCACGGTCACGCCTCGCGATGTACCATCGCTGGGTGTAGTAATTCCCGGCTGTTTCGTCCAGATAATCGGTAATCCACGAAGTGAGGTTGTAGTCGCTGAACTTGAACAATCCTGCCACATTTTCTTCACCACCCACGATGCCCAGTATGGTCTGTCCGGCATTGTTCTCCAGTTGCTCGAAAAGTCCGTTGTAATGCTCGTAGATGTCGATGACCTTGCTGACCTTCCCGTTCATCAGCTCGTGAAACGAGTTCTGTTGCAGCAAGGCGTTCCCGATATTGGTGATTCCCGAAGTGGCAAGACCGGCTCCCATCCGGTAAAGTTTGTCCAAATCGGCTTTCAGGTTTTCCTTGGTGAAGTTGCCCGGCACTTTGGATATGTCATCAAAGAGCCGTTGCCAGTCCATGTTGCCTATTTCGGAGAGTTTTAAGATGGAGGCGATTTCCTCATTGATTTCCAGAAAGGCGATATCGGAGAAAGACAAGGTGCTGTTGGTGACAACGCTCTCGAACTGCATACAGAGGGATTTGGTGTCATCGCACACTTTCATCAGATAACTGCACCAATGGAGTGCGGTCTGTGGAGAACGGAGCATCAGCTTGGCGACAATCCATGTCTTCGGGATAATCTTGTGCGCCACCAAGTGATAAATCCTGCGGTAGTAGTAATTTTCGGTGGCACTGCTCCAGATGCCCAAATCAGTGAGTGCCTTCCTCTCCAGGAACTTGCTGGCAAATATTCCGGCAGTGGCCACTTCCGAAGCCTTGTAGTGTTTCAGTATATTCTGCACCTGCTCGTCATAATACGCTTCTGCAACGGTTCCGGTACCGTAGGCGGCAACCATAGCGGCAACGGTTTTCGCATCGAAGTTCACGCTGTAATACTGGGCGTGGGCTTGCTGTGCGAAAATCGTGGCTATTGTCATTATTATGAGAGCGAATCGTTTCATTGTTGTTTTGTCTTTGGTTGATGAAGATTCAATACCTTACCGGCTGCATTCACCTTTTGGGCGAAGGGCAGGGATTTGCTTATTCCGGAAGCATCCCAGTCTGCACAATAACGCTCGATGGCTTCCTTGTGGCTGCATTGCAGTTCAGCCTTGTAGAGCTTCAAGGCTTCTTTCTCGGCCCGTTCCGTGGTATAGGTCATGTAACACTCATGCGGTTCCTCCACACCATACACACCGCTGGTAGTGCCACGGCGGATAAAGACCTCACGAAAGAACGAACGCCCCTCTTTATTCTCCAGCCGGTTGATGGTAAAGATTTTCTTGCAGTCCACATCGGTCAGTCCGAGTATCGCCTTGATAGTATCAAAGCGTTCACGGAACTTGCTTTGGTCAAGCAACATTACCACATCGGAGTTGTTGATGATGGCCTCCTTGACAATCTCAGACCCGATGATGTCCTGAATCTCCTGTGTGACCACGCCCACTGAAGCCCAGAACTTTCGGGCGGTCTTATGTAGGCTAAGCACCCAGCGCCTTATCATATTTCTATGGTAGGTTTCCAAATGCTCGCCCCCGAACCGGACTTACACCTCTCAGCGTATCCGGCTCTCCACTAATTTCAGTCTATCTTTCCGTCATGTATCTTCTTGTGACAACTCCTGCACACGGCAATCGTCTTGCGTTTACGGGCAATCATGTGTCGTTCCCAGCTTTCCTTTCCCTGCAAGTTCTTTAGTTTCCTTACATGGTGCATAACAAGGTCGTCTGTCGCTCCACATAATTCACACTCACGGGCTTTCAGCCTTTCAACAAGGCTTGTCCGCCCCGCAGTATAAATTGTTCGTGGCATAATGTCACATTCCGATTTATAGGTGGGCTTCTTTCGTTTGAAGCCACCGTCGTAAAAGTATCTTTCCTTTACACCAGTTTTAGTCATGTGCGTTACGATAAACCTACCGTTCTTACGATATTTCTTGTTTACCTTACGTGTTCGGCACTTATATTTGCCTGCAAACGTTTTGTACATGCTGTATTCCATGATGTACTTGAAATTATTCAAGGCATGGGCGCAGTTGTTGGCTATGGAGTAGTAATTATAGAACCCCACGATTTCCCGATTATAACTATCAAGGATTTCAAGGTCGTCATTGAATATCAGTCCCGATTTACATTTCGGTTTCCATATTTCCTTTCCGTTACGGTTTGTCAGTTCCAAGACTCCCCAATCGAAAAGTTTTTTACGGACTGTTTCCGTACTGACATTCAAGCAGACCCTTTTACCATAGGTTCTTCTCAATCTACCCCGTTTATCCCGTCTTTGGTCATTGGACTTTCTTACAGTGATTTCATATCCGAGAAACTTGGCCGGTCTTTCCGTGTGAGTGACAAGTGTCTTTTCATCGGACAGCTCCAATGCCAGTCTGTCAGCAAGGAAGTTTTTAATATCTTCTTTTATCTGTTGCGCATCCTGCTTGCTTCCGATAATTCCCACAAGAAAATCATCTGCATATCTTGCATATTTCATTCTTCTGTAATCGGCATCCATTTCTTCGCCGTTGGGATATTTAGCCCGTCCTTGTTCTATTGCTTTCAGTTCAAGGATTAGCTTTGTCCTTTGCCTTTCGTCTTTTACGAACTTCAATCTTCGCACAATACGTTTTCTTGCATTGCCAAAGTCCATACTTTCTCTACTGAATTTTCGTTTCTTCCCTTTGTCGAATTTGGCTGTGTATTCCTTTATATACTTATCCAGCTTGTCAAGGTATATATTAGCCAATATCGGGCTGATGATACCCCCTTGCGGTGTGCCACTGTAAGTATTGTGGAATTGCCAGTCTTCGATATATCCCGCTTTCATAAACTTGCGTATCAATCGGATGAAGCGTTCATCCGCAATACGCTCCAAGAGAATGTTTATCAATACATCATGGTTTATATTATCAAAGAAGCCTTTTATGTCTCCCTCCACAAACCATTTTGCACCATTAAACTCCTTTTGGATATGAGTTAATGCAGTATGGCAGCTTCGATTGGGACGGAAACCATGCGAGGTGTATTCAAAATTTCCCTCGTATATGGCTTCCAGTACCATTCTTACTACTTCTTGTATCAACTTGTCATTGAAAGTCGGCACGCCAAGAGGTCTTTTCTTACCGTTTTTCTTCGGTATGTACACCCTCTTTGACGGTTGGGGCTGGTACGTTTCATCTTTTAACGTATCAATCAACTTTTCAATTCGTTTCAGGCTCATGTTGTCAATGGTCTGACCGTCTGAACCTTTAGTCATGTTACCCTCTTTAGCGTAGATACGCTGATAGGCAACGTAGAACATTTCCTCATTGAACAAAATTCTGTAAAGACGTTCAAACTTATAGCTTGCATCCTTACTGTGTTCTGATAGACTGTTTAATACTCTTTCTGGACTTCTCATAATGTCTCTCACATTTTCCGTTAATTGTATTAATAATTAGCTGCTTCCCTTCGCCATGTACAAGGCGTTACCTTGCTCAAACTACTATGGAAGCTCCGTTACCACTCCGAATTTTCATAGGTCGAACCTAATAGCCTTTCGGCACTTCGGGATAGGTAATCCCCGTTTATTACATCGTAACTGTTGGCATGATAGATTGTCGGATACGACTTCCGTCCTTTACTCGCTTACTGCGGTTGTGTCGTGATAAGTTCTTGCTACCTTCATTCCTATACACTGAAGTAGTATCACGATATGGCGATTGATAGTTACCTTACGCCATAGCCTCAAGGGGGACCATTCGGACTATCGTTCAATCAATTCGGACTTTATCCTCATATCTATCTTTTCATCTCGCCATTCAGTCGCAGTTTGGTAACTAACTGACTTATGACTTTTCCGACATGCTACACTCCCTGCTCGGTTAAGTTTTCCCGAAACAGATAAGTCGGCTGATGATAGGTCATTTTCAAAGAACACTTTCCTAATCTCTTGCCAAAGAGATATTTACGATGCAACCTTTACGGGCGCACACATGAATTTGATGTATTCTGCCATAAGAGGGCTGGCTATGGCTTTCCATGCCTCCTCAATGACCAGGACTTTGCGGTTCTTCTTGATACGCATCTTTTGCAGGAACACGTCCATGATGATGAGTGTCACCAAGGGGAACAGGAGCGGGTCATCTTTTATGGAATCGATTTCAAAGACAATGAAGGTCTCATCAAACAGCGAACTGTCCATGTTCTCGTTCAGTGTCTTGTCGTGGTTGCCACCTCGATAGAAGTCTTTCATCATATACCGGTAGGTGGAAATGTCTATCCCGGTTATACTGTTTTCATTGCAGATGTCGGGAATGCGTTGTACGGAGAACTCATAGAATGTGTTGAATGACAGTGATTCCACTTTCAGTTCCTTTCTCCTGCGTTCTATCTCATCAATGAGAGTTTCTATCCGTGCGTTCAGTTCCGTTTCACTTTCAGCACGGTTACCGCTTTTATTTCGTTCGTCAATCAAAAGGCTTTTGCGCAAATCCTCCCGTTGGGGTGGGGTGAAACCATCGAAACCGTTGAAGTAGGTATCGTAATATTCGGTGATGACCTGCTCGATCAGCCTGTCTTCCGTTTTGGTGACCGTCCCTTGGCTGCCTTTCCAAATCAGCAGCACGAGATTTTTCAGGAAGCCTGTCTTTTCCACGTTCAATTCCTGCCTGTTGATGCGGAAAGGGTTCATCGTGATCGGGCATTCTTCCGTGTAGGAGATATATTTCCCACCCAAATACTCGCACAGTCCCTCGTATGAGTTACCGGTATCTACCATTACCACGTCCGTCCCTTGCTCGTGAAGCTGGCGCACAACGCTGTTCATGTGGAAGGATTTGCCGCTGCCACTTGGACCCAGACAAAAAAAATTGCTGTTGTCGGTCAATTTCTCCGCGCCCTCTTTTCCTGTGATGTCGATAGCCACAGGCACGCCTTGCCTGTCCGTGTAATATATCTTCAAAGGAGTTTTCTCGCTATGCAGGATGCGTTCCTTGTACATCAGACAGGCTGCCGCATCACCCAAGGTAAGGAAACGGTCATAGTCGGGATTCATACCGTAACAGTTACCCGGAAAGGAGTTGACGAACAGCTCCAACTGGTTGTAGGCTCTTTTGGAAATATGGATGCCCATCCTTGAAAACTGGTTTTCCAGATGGTTGGTGCATTTGTGGATGTCGGTGTCCGCGGACATTGCTACTACAAGATTGTAGTGCGTATAGACCAGTTGCTTGCTTTCCCTTGCCACCACTTCCTGCACACGCTTGATGTCCTCTACCGCCATCTGGTTGCCGGGATTGGGCATACTTGCATGGCGGTTCTTCTTTTTGTCAAGCAAGGCCAGTTCTCTCTTTTGGTTGGGAATGAATATCATCTGGTTATACACCACCGCTTCGGTATTGGGAATGCCGGACACAACAGACACCAGATCCATCGGCATACTGCTGTTGTTGACCTCCACGTTGGTATAGGGACGGATGACAGACGGCAGGCTCACGTTATCCACATCCACAAGGCTATACACCTTGCACCGTTTGTCTCCCATGGAGATACATTCGTCATCCACCTTGAAGTTAGTCATCGAGACTACCTTGTCACGGAAGTTCATGGCGAAATAACGGTCAACATATTCATTGACTTCCTGCCTGTTCAGGAATCTCACCTGTACGCCGGCATCACGCAGCTGGTCGTGAACCTTGCGTATTTTTACAAGGAAGTCTCGCCACTTCTTGCCGTCAAAAGAAAACAGACGGCTTTTCTTGACCTCCTGAGTGATAGTCAGGTAACATTCGCTGTCAGTATAAGGTCTTCCGTTGAAGTAACGGAAATAAGAAGTGGAGAGAAATTCACGGTTCTCGTCACTCTCTTCCGTGAACTTTTTCCGGATAAAAATATCCTGCTTGTGTATGGCATAGCCTTCTCCCAAAGTCTGGGCAATGGCGGTGAAAAGTTGCGTGAACTCATAGTAAGAGTCAATATTGGCGCAATACTTCTGTACCGGGTTCTCCAGTTTCAGTACGGCGGAATACTCTCCGGTCTTGGTATATATCACACCAATCCCGTCCGCTTCTTCCACGGAGAAATAGATGTCCTGAAAGATGCGTTTCCGCTTGCCGCCAGTTCCAAAGGCATAGACCGACACGGCCATGCCCACGCAAAGGGCAATGAAGACTATGAAAACATATATAATCATTCGGCTGTTTACAATTAAGGGCAGGCTGACCTATTGAAAGGCCAAGCCCACCCACGTTCAACATTCAATATATCCATTCATG
>ENA-OYZS01000113-OYZS01000113.1-human-gut-metagenome-genome-assembly--contig:-NODE-113-length-18067-cov-7.089496_pt1 | contig 18067 bp, 9 predicted proteins | sample MGYA00244077_ERZ653478 | MGnify/ENA primary metagenome ERZ653478 (study PRJEB26926, sample SAMN06164946) | human gut metagenome | biome: ENVO:00009003; feature: ENVO:2100002; material: ENVO:00002003... | reverse complement strand
GAGCCTTATCGTCGGCAGCGTCAGATGTGTATAAGAGACAGCCATAAACTGTTGGTTTGCATTGGATATATGGATCGTAGGCGTTCCATATATAGATGGCAAGTATTAGATATATAGATCGTAAGCGTTAGATATATAGATAGCAGACATTAGATATATAGTTTTGAGGCGTAAGATGCATAGTTATCTTGCATAAAGTCTGTATAACGACTGTATATTATTCAATATTCCGTATTTATATTCCTTTAGAAGACAGAACAAGATGCTATTTCCACTCTTTTATAAAAACGGAGCGTAAGTAATACAGGCTTTTTACTATCTTTCTGCATACAAGAAAGCCAATAGTTCGAAATAAGGGAACTATTGGCTCTATCCATAGGAGGTAAAATGTACCTGAACTTTTATATATTTTTATTTATTCGGCGTATCCCATTTCCTGGTATCCGTACAAGTAATATTCAAAGTTTGATTACCCGTCTGTATGCGGAAGTCGCCTTTTTCCAGAATCCATTTGCCATCATAACCCACGAAAGCAAGGTCGGAGCCTTTCACTTTCAGCGTAACGGTTTTCGTTTCTCCCGGTTGCAGTTCTACTTTCTCGAAAGCACGCAGGCGGCGAATATCAGGAGTCAGGGAAGCAATCAGATCGCTACTGAACAGCAGAACGCTTTCCTTGCCGATACGGTTACCGGTGTTCTTCACATCAACGGTGAAAGTAAGTACATCGTCAGCCGTAAAGTTGGTTTTATCCGCTTTGAGATTGCTGTAAGCATAGGTAGTGTAGCTCAATCCGTAACCAAATGCCCATTGCACGGACATCACGGCATCGTAATCATAAGCACCCGACATCTTTTCAAGGTCTTCGCACGGCTTGTAGTCGTAAGTGAACAATGAATTGATTTCCTTCGGATAAGTGTAAGGCATCTTACCGCTGAAGTTGGCGTCTCCTGCCACGAGGTTTGCCAAAGCATCGCCTCCATAGTTACCCGGAAGCATGGTGTTGATAACAGCCTTTGCCAACGGTTCTATTTCGTTGACGATGCGCGGACGGCCTTCGTTCAGAACCAAAACAACCGGCTTTCCGGTGGCAGCCAATGCTTTCACCAGATTGAGTTGGCTTTCGGAGAGGAAGAGGTTGTTCAGGTTACCCGGAGTTTCGCAATAGGAGTTCTCACCCACACAAGCGATGATATAATCCGCATTGGCGGCAGCAGCTACGGCTTTATCTATTTCCGGAGCATTCTCTTCCCACCATGCGCCACCTTCCTTATAAGTGACACCCGGCTCATAGATGATATTGGAAGCACCGAACTTCTGAGTGAACGATTCAAGAATGGTGTTATAATCCGCCGCTAATTCATCCGCCCTGTGTCCTTGCCAAGTGTAAGACCAACCACCGTTGAGCGTACGCATGGAGTTGGCATTAGGACCTGTAATCAGCAGTTTTTTATCTTTGGGTAACGGCAAGATGTGATCGGTATTCTTCAATAAGACCAGAGACTCTTCGGCAGCCTGCAATGCAGCAGCGGCATGTTCCGCACTACCGAACAACGGGAAGTCTTTCAAGTCATAATAGGGCTTTTCAAATAGGTTGAGACGGTACTTCAAACGCAGCACACGACGTACAGCATCGTCTATACGGCTCATGGGAACTTCACCTTCTTCCACCAGCTCCTTCAAGAGTGTACAGAACTTCCAGTCGTACGGGTCCATAGACATGTCGATACCGGCATTGATGGCGAGCTTGATGGCTTCCTTCTTGTCCTTGGCAATGTGGTCGCGGCTATAAAGGTTGTTGATGTCCGCCCAGTCGGTCACGATCATACCGTCCCAGTTGAGGTCTTCTTTCAGCCACTTGGTCAGCAGCTCATAGTTGGCATGGAAAGGCAGGCCGTTGTTCATGGCGGAGTTCACCATCACGGAGAGGGCACCTGCCTTCACCATTTCCAGATAAGGAGCAAAATGCTTCTCACGCATATCCTGCTCGGTGATGGAAGACGGCGTACGGTCCTTACCGGAAACGGGGACACCATAACCCATATAATGCTTCATACAAGCGGCAACGTTGTTCCCGCCAATCAGGTTGGGGTTCTCTCCCTGGAAACCGATAACGGCTTCACGTCCCATTTCGGCATTGACGTAGGCGTCTTCACCATAGTTTTCCCACATACGCGGCCAGCGCGGGTCACGCCCGAGGTCGGTCACCGGGGCATACGTCCAGGGAATGCTTCCCGCCTTTGTTTCATAAGCGGAGATGCGTGCACCTTCACGTGTCAGTTCACGGTTGAAGGTAGCTCCCATATTGACGCCTTGCGGGAAGAAAGTACCACCCAGCGTATAGGTAGTTCCGTGTATCTGGTCTACACCGTACACACAAGGAATACCCATCACCTCCATGGATTTCTCCTGAATGCGTTTGATGATTTCCTGCCACTTCTCCACGCTCTGTGCCACACCGTTGGGCACGTTCAAGATGGAGCCTACTTTGTATTTTCCGATGACAGAGTCGAGCATCGCCTCATCCAACTGGAAGCCCTTGGCATTCTCAATGCCTTGGATACGCATATAGAGCTTCATCATCACATCCTGCGAAGGCATCTCCTTGCCCAGCTTGAATTCCTTTTCAAGCTTGTATCTCTTGATGATTTTTTGCAGGTCCTTCACCGTGATGTTCTTCGGGTCGAGGCCGGCAAAGGGATTGGCGCGTTTCTGCAGGAGGTCGATAGTGAGTTCGCACATCTGACCGACTTTCTCGTCAAGCGTCATCTTCTTCAGCAAAGTCTCAATCTGCTGTTCTATTTTCTCGTCTCTTGGAATGGCAGGCGCAACAGTGGTCTGCGCCGTAGCAGTAAGCACTAACCCTGATAGGGCTAAAGATAAGATTAACTTTTTATTCATGGTTGTGATATTGGTTTATAATAGTTGCACTATCTGTTTATACGAGGCACAAAGATAAGAACATCCTGCCATACCAAAGGGTACAACAGGATGTTTTTTAGGGTATGATTTGTTATCTTTTCAGACAATCCTACTCTCATCTCTTCAAGAGGCTCATCGGTTCCTGAAGTTTCAAGATGTTGTTCGTCTTCTGCGTTGCGGCAGCTACTTCAGCCTCCAGCGTAGCCTTGATGTCGCGTGAGGAAGCCCCAACGAGGAACTTGTAGTTTCCGGGAGTTACCACCCATGCCGATGCAGCCTCATCATAGGAAGCCAGGTCGGCAGCATTCACTTTCAGCGTCACCACAGTAGCTTCACCCGGTTTCAGTTCCTTGGTCTTGGCAAAAGCTTTCAGTTCCTTTTCGGGTTTGTTGGCGTCTGCAGCATCGGGAGCGGATACATAAAGCTGAACCACTTCCTTACCTGCTACCTTACCGGTGTTCTTCACCTCTACAGATACGGTATAGACGCCGTTGTCTGACTTGACAGCAGCCTTGTCGTAAGCAAAAGTAGTATAGGAAAGACCGTAACCGAAAGGATAGGAAACCTGCTTGCCGAAGGTATCGAAGTAACGGTAACCCACGTAGATATCCTCCTCATAATTGGTATAATCCACATCCTTCACGTCGTTCTTCTTCCCGCCCTTGTTCACGAGGTCGGTGCTCACACGCATGTCTATCGGGAAGTTGGCGGAAGAAGCGGCATCTTCAAACTTCACCGGGAAAGTCATTGTCAGCTTGCCCGAAGGAGAAGCCTTGCCACTCAGCACGTCAGCCACACTGTTTCCTCCTTCCTGGCCTGCCTGCCATGCACAAAGGATGGCATCGGGAACAGACTTCCAAGAAGCAGTTTCAATCACACCACCGATATTAAGTACCACCACTACCTTCTTTCCGGCAGCGTGGAAAGCATCGGACACTGCTTTCAACATGCTCTGCTCCTCTTTGGTGAGGTTGAAGTCGGCTACCATACGGTCGAGAAACTCACCGGAGGTACGTCCCAGCGTCACCAGTGCCACATCGGCCTTGGCAGCCTGCTCGCGGATGACTTGTGCGGAAACAGCCATCTCAGCCGGACGGGTATCGGGCATGAACCACTCTTTCTTATCTTTGGACAGACGTTCTTTCTCGGTTTTCAGGTAAGCTTCATAGCTATTCTTCAGCGCTTCATCCACCACATAGCCGGCATTCTTCAAGCCGTCCAATAGCGAAACGGTATAAGCGCGGTTCACGTTGCCCGAACCTGTACCGCCTGCAATGAAATCGTAGGAAGTGCAACCGAAGAGTGCCACGTTCTTCACGTCGGCAGCCAGCGGCAGAGCACCGTTATCGTTCTTCAGCAATACCATGCCTTCCGTTGCCGACTGGCGAGTAACGGCAGCATGCGCCTTCAAATCAGGCTTGTTGGAGTATTTATATCCCTTGAAGTGGGGAGTCTGGAGAATCATCTCCAGAATACGCTTCACATTCTGATTGAGGATGGCTTCGTCCAACGCTCCGTCCTGCACACCCTTCACGATGGCTTCGTACTGCTTGGGCAGACCGGGCTGCAACATGTCGTTGCCTGCCACCATCTGTGCCACGGCATCCTTGCCGCCAAACCAGTCGGTCATCACCATGCCCTTGAAGCCCCATTCGTCGCGCAACATCGTTGTCTGCAACTCCTTGTTTTCCGAAGTGTAGACACCGTTCAGGTAGTTGTATGAGGACATCACGGTCCAAGGAGCGGATTCCTTCACGGCAATCTCGAACCCTTTCAAGTAGATTTCGCGCAAGGCGCGTGGAGATACATGCGCATCCGTAGCCATACGGTTGGTTTCCTGGTTGTTCACAGCAAAGTGCTTGATACTGGTACCCACACCGTTGCTCTGCACACCACGTACGTAGGCGGCGGCAATCTTACCCGACACCAACGGGTCTTCAGAATAATACTCGAAGTTACGTCCGCAAAGCGGGTTACGGTGAATGTTCAGTGCCGGAGCCAACAGCACGTCCGCACCGTATTCCAGCACTTCGTTACCGATGGACCGGCCTACACTTTCCACCAATTCCTGGTCCCAGGTAGAGGCGAGCAAAGTCCCGATAGGGAAATGAGTACAATAGTATGTAGCCGAATCCCCCTCACGCTTGGGGTCGATACGCAGTCCGGCGGGACCATCGGCCAGCACCACGGCGGGAATGCCGAGACGCTCGATCGGGTAGGTGGTTCCTGCCGCGCCCGGCACCAGCTTTTTCGTCGCACCGATTACGGCACTGTCACCCGAGAAACCTGCCATACCAGTACCTACTACCAGATGTGCCTTTTCTTCCAGCGTCATGGCACCAATCACTTCATCCAAAGAGGACTTTCCAAGCTGCGGCACACCCGGTCCGCAAGCCGACAAGACAGCCATTGCTGCTGCCATGGATATGATATTCTTCTTCATAATCTTATTTAAATATCTTCGGTGCGAATTCTGTCAGATAGATACGCCAGTTCTTCCAGATATGACCTTCTCCGGTTTCATAATATTCATATTTGTAACCCTTCTCGTCCAACATCTTGCGGTAGTCGTTATTGGCCTGGAACAAGAAGTCTTTATTACCGATAGCGATGTAATAGAGTGCCGGTTTCTTGGCAAACTGGGTTTTCAGTTTGACTTCAAGGTTGTCATAAATCGGAGACTTCACATCTTTGTTGGGCATGATGGCAGCCGAGAACAGCCCTACATAGTCGAACATGTCCGGATATTGCTTGGAGATGTGCATGGAGTGGAAACCTCCCATAGAGAGACCAGCAATGGCACGCCCCTTCTTGTTGGCCTGTGTACGGTAAGTCTTATCAATGAATTTCACCACGTCGGGGAAAGCCGTTTCGAAAGAACCTTCCATCGTCTTGGGCAGATTCATGCTGGGAGCGGCAAAACCCAGTGACGATTCACCCGGAGCAGCCTCCAACGCAGCGTTACCGTTGGTCATTACTACAATCATCGGCTTGGCCTTGCCTTGGGCGATGAGGTTATCCAGAATCTGTGCCGTACGTCCCAGTTCGCTCCATGCGTTCTCGTCGCCACCCATGCCGTGTAGCAGGTAGAAGACGGGATAGCGCTTGCCGCTTGTCTCATATCCGGCAGGCGTATAGACAGTCAGACGGCGGTCCATACCCAGCGTAGGGCTGTTGTACCATACCTTAGATACCGTTCCATGAGGAACTTTATTCACTTTGTAAAGGTCGATGCGCTCGTCACCACCGATGATGAATACATTCGTCACGCTTGCCACGTCTCGAATCATATAGACGTTGGCAGGGTCGTTAATCTTCAGTCCGTCTACCAGGAAAGTGTAGCTGTAGAGTTCCGGTTTCAGCGGTTCGGGAGTAGTGAATTCCCACACACCGTCCTTGTTCTCTTTCAAATCTGCCACACCCGGACCATCAAACTCACCAAAAGGAGTCTTGATTTTCTGCGTAGGCAGGAAGTCGCCGGTTACTTGCACCTTTACGGCTTTCGGCGCCTTCAAGCGGAAAGTTACTGTATTGTTGTCGTGTATCTCAGGTGAGACCACGGGAGCGCCTCCCCAGAGAGCTTGTTGCGCGAAAGTCATCGCACACATCAGCAACAGAGCTGACAAAATAGAAATTCTTTTCATGATACGTATGTTATTTTGTTATTAAATTAGTTATACCAAATCCTCTTATTTGAACAACTTCGGCGCGAACTCCGTCAGATAGATTCGCCAGTTCCTCCAGATATGTCCCTCGCCCGTTTCAAGATACTCGTACTTATAACCATTGTCGTCAAGCAACTTGCGAAAGTCGGCCACACCTTTATAAACAAAGTCCGTCTTGCCGCATGCGATGAAGTAAAGAGCCGGTTTCTTGGCAAACTGAGTCTTCAGCTTACCTTCGAAGTCGGTATAGACCGGACAAGTCGATTTATCGTTTCCGGTACTTGCACCGGAGAAAAGACCTACATAGTCGAACATGTCCGGGTAATACTTGGAAATATTGCAAGAGTGGAAACTACCCATAGAAAGCCCGGCAATAGCACGGTTCTTCTTATTGGCAAGAGTGCGGAAATTCTTCTCCACGAACTTCACAATTTCGGGAAACGAGAGTTCAAAAGCACCTTCCGCCACCTTCGCTCTTTCGTCGGGACGCATGGAGGGGGCAACAAAACCCTTGGGAGATTCACCTGCAGCAGCATCTTGCCAAGCATTGCCGTTAGTCATCACCACAATCATAGGTTTAGCCTTGCCTTGTGCAATGAGATTATCCAATATCTGCGAAGTACGGCCAAGAGCAATCCAAGCTTCCTCATCACCACCTGCACCATGAAGCAGATAAAATACCGGATAACGCTTGCCGCTGGTTTCATAACCAGCCGGAGTGTAAATCGTCAGACGGCGGTCCATTCCCAGCGAAGGACTATTGTACCACATGCGACTTACCGTTCCATGGGGTACCTTATTCACTTTATACAAATCGGCACGGTCACCACCGATGATAAATACATTGGTCACGGTAGCCACATCCCGAATCATGTAAACATTGCTCGGGTCCATCATTCTCAATCCATCCACAATAAAGGAGTATCCATAAAGTTCCGGCTTCAATGGTTCGGGAGTAGTAAATTCCCAAACGCCATCCTTCCCCTCTGTCAAATCGGCAATGCCCGGTGCATCATAATCGCCACGAGGAGTCTTAATAGTTTGTGGAGGCAGAAAATCACCAGTAATCTGCACCCTTACAGCCTTAGGAGCTTTCAAGCGAAAAGTAACCGTGTTGTCGTCATGAATATCAGGAGAGACAACCGCCGCACCTCCCCAAAGAGCTTGCTGTGCAAAAAGGGTGACACAGCAGACCAGCAGCATCGCTGCCGAACTTAATAATCTTTTCATAATTTCTTATATTAAATGAATTAGCTTTTTGTTATTTAGCAAAGCTGCGACTTACAAAAGGCAGGCACATATAAAGTGCCGAATGCCAATATTCGCTGGTATGTCCGCCATCCCGCACACGGAACTGGCAAGGGATACCGGCATTACGCATCGCTTGGAAAAACTCTATATTACGGTCCAGCAGAAAGTCATCATCTCCGCAATCCACAAACCACTGTACTGTACGAAGCTGTGCCTTACGCGCATCATCTGCCTCAACCACATACCTGATGCAACTATGTTCCTGCACAGAACGCGTCAGCACAGCCATCTTGTTTGTGGGGTCGGGATCTTTTCCCACCTCCTCACCACTGACGGGGATGTTCATCAAAGCACTCATGGCATAGGCAGCACAATACATATCCGGATAGCGCTGTGCATAGCTTGCCGTTCCACCTCCGCCCATAGAAAGTCCGGCAATGGCACGATGCCGCTTATCACCTTTCACCCGGTAAGTCTTCTCTATATAAGGAAGGAACTCCTTATAGAAGAAATCTTCGTAAGCCCAGCCCGGCATGTTGAAGTAGCCGTTCCAGCAAGTAGCCGGATTGCCTCCGGCATTAGGGCTGACGATAATCATCTCGCAAGCCTCGCCCGATGCCACCAACTGGTCCATCACGTCCTTCACACGTTGGTCTGTAAACCAACTGGTATTCACCCCCGACATGCCGTGCAGCAAATAGAGGATAGGATATTTCCTATCCGTTTCATTGCTATAGCTTTGCGGCAGATAGATGGTGTAGGCACGGTGTGCTTTCAATACCTGGCTGTAGATGCTGTCGGTCACTACCTTGCTTTGCGGTCCCCATGCAGGATTTTGTGCATTTGCCATCCACAGCAAGCAGACGGCTAAAAGAGAGAGTATCAATCTTTTCATGGTATCGATTTAAAAATGTACTACAAAATAAGCGTTTTCCACTCTAAAACTAATTGATATATATCAGTTTTTTCACGCATATCCCCCTCATCTCTTCACCATCGGATACACAGCCACAGGCACTTGCGCCCGCATGGCATCATGCACTTTCTGCTTGCGTGCCTTTGTCACCCTCTGTACCGCTGTGCAACGCACATCGGCCGAAGATGCGGCAACCATCCACTGATATTCACCCTTAGCCAACTCCCAAGAGCTGTTTTTCTCATTAAAGGAAGCCATGTCCATCACGTTCCAAGTCAGAATCAGTGTCTGGCTCTCGCCCGGCTGGAGCAAGGCAGTTTTGCCGAAGGCCTTCAACTCCTTGGCAGGCTTGTCAAGTCCCCCATTCGGAGCTTTCACATAGAGTTGTACAGCTTCACGCCCTGCCACCTTGCCGATGTTCTTCACGCTCACTTTCAACTCACAGCGGTCGGCATCCATTTTGGCGTTCTCTACCGCATAGTCAAAAGCAGTATAGCTCAAACCATGACCGAACGGATAGGAAACCTCTTTACCGAAAGTGTCGAAATAGCGATAACCCACATAGATTCCCTCTTCATAGTTGGTGAAATCCACATTTTTCTCCGGTTCCTTCGGTTTCTCCTCTTTCTTTTCGGACTTGAAGTTCATGCCGGTACCCATAGCAAACGACGGCATCTTGAACTCGTAATCAAAAGGGAAGTTAGCATCCGACGGCGCATCGCCATATTTCACGGCAAACGTCATGGGTAACTTGCCCGAAGGATTCACCTTTCCGGTCAGGATGTCCGTGATACAATTACCCACCTCTTGTCCCGGCTGGAAGGCACAAACCACTGCATCTGCCAGTCCCTTCCAAGAAGCAGTCTCCACCGGGCTGCAGATGTTGAGAACCACCACCAGTTTCTTGCCTGCAGCACGATAAGCGGCAGACACTTGCTTAATCAGAGCCAATTCGTTCTCCTTCAGGAGGAAATCTTCCACACGGCGGTCACAGCCCTCGCCACTGACACGCCCCAGCGTAAGCACGGCAATGTCGTTGGCCTTCACTTGTGCAGCCAGTTCCTCGGCAGTGGGCAGGAACTCCTCGGCACGGGGCAGCGGAGTAAAGGCGAAAGGCGGTTTTCCGTGAGGAAAGAGCCGTTTCTGCTCGTCGGCCATATGCTTCTTGTAGCAGTTCAGCAATTCTTTGTCCACGATGTAGCCCGCATTGCGCAAACCTTCTACCATAGAAACCGTGTAATAGCCGATGCCCGTACTGCCAAAGCCCATGCCGGCAGGAACCATGTCATAGGAAGTAGTTCCATAAAGGGCCACTTTTTTGATGCCGGCAGCCATGGGTAGCGCCTGCTTGTTATCCAGCAGCACGATACCTTCCGCACCTATCTCACGGTCTACTTGCGCATGAGCCTCCAAATCGGTTTTATTGGGATACTCGTAGCCGGCAAAGGTATGGCTCTTGACCACAAACTCCAGCACACGCTTCACGCTGCGGTCGAGGAGTGCCAAATCCAGTGTACCGTTCTCTACGGCTTCCAAAATAGCTTTATACTGGCGGTCTTGCCCCGGTTGAAGCATGTCGTTTCCTGCTACGATGGAGGTCACGGCATCTTTTCCGGCATTCCAGTCGGACATCACCAGTCCCTTGAATCCCCATTCGTCGCGGAGGATGTCTTCTGTCAGTTCGCGGTCCTCGCAGGTATATTTGCCGTTCACCTTATTGTAGGCGGTCATCACGCTCCAGGGCTGAGACTCTTTGACAGCAATCTCGAAGCACTTCAAATACAGCTCGCGCAAGGGGCGCTGTGTCAGGCGAGAGTCGTTGTTATTGCGGTTGGTCTCCTGGTTGTTCACGGCAAAGTGTTTCAGGCAGGTACCTGTCCCCCGGCTCTGGACTCCATTGATATAGGCAGCAGCCATTTTACCAGCCAACACCGGATCTTCCGAATAATATTCATGGTTACGTCCGCAAAGCACATTTCGCATCAGGTTGACACCCGGTGCCAGCAACACATCCAAACCATAATCCTTCACTTCCATACCCAAAGTACGTCCCACCTTATGGGCTGCATCCGGATTGAAAGTAGCTGCCACCGTGGTGCTGGAAGGGAATTCCGTAGCATGATAAGTACGGCTGTCGAATTCCCGCTTGGCAGCCATCGCCAACCGGTGCGGTCCGTCGGCAAGATAGGCGGAAGGGATACCCAGTCGGGGAATGTCGTAAGTACGTCCCGCTGTTCCGGGAAACTTGGTATCACTTCCCATCGACATCCCACAACCGATGACGAGGTGTACCTTCTCTTCGAGGGTCATAGCACTGACCACTTCGTCGATATTGTCGGCACGCAGTCTGACTGACTGATTCGAACCGGTCGTCTGTGCAGTCAAGGCAGATGCCAGACAGAGTGAAAATAAAGTAATTGACAATCTTCTCATATATATTATATTTAAAAAGCCACAAAAGAAGCCCCCGTACAATTAGCTGATTCCCACGGGGGACTTCTTCTACAAACAATTAATCAGTTAGAAAAATCTAATTTTGTTTATCTGCATCAGACGACGAAGTTAGATTTTGATTCTTTATACGCTTTACCAACCTGCATTTTGTTCCATATTCGGATTCAAGCGGATCTCCTTTGCCGGAATAGGCAACAAATAATGTCTTTCCTTGAAACCATAACGCGTTTTATCCTTGTTATACTGAATGTATTCTACCGCTACATTATCCGGCTCATCTTTTCCTGCCTTATTTGACAAGATAGGTGTTCTTTCACCCTGATCCTTAAGCAAAGCCTCCGCATCTTTCCAACGGATAATATCCTGATAACGGGTATATTCAGAACAGAGTTCCAGTCTCTTTTCCAATTTAATGGCATCCAGGGTAGCTGTCTTAGCATCCAATCTTGCACGCTGACGCACCTCATTCAAGCAAGCATCAGCTTCGGATTGATTGCCATCCTTCAGGTTTGCTTCAGCTGCCAGTAACAAGACTTCAGCATAACGCATCCAACGATAGTTATTATATGAACACCAGAACCCAGCAGGAGATTCTACATTCGAGAAGCGACGTTTCCACATGAAATAACCTTCATTAATCAAACTCTGCCCTTTGGCAACCTTGACACCCAATTGAGTAATTTGGTCATAGGTTTTCATTGTCTGATTCAACCGATAACCATCTACACCCTCTTCCTGAACAAATGCATCATACAACTTTTTCTGAGGAACCATAAATCCCCATCCGGTACCATTAAACTGATTGTTAGAGCCAGACATATCCAACTTATCAGTGCGCCAATGATTCATCACCTCAAAGAAACTGAACTCATCCATGGAATTACTTGCATCAAAAATACGGTTACTTTCGAGCATACTTTCACAATTATACTCAGCCTTGTAGGTCAAGATATCCTCATAATTTCCATCATAAAGTTTATACTTACCGCTAGCTCTAACCTCATTCAAGACAACAGCAGCTTCATGGAATTTTTCTTGCCATAAATAAGCTTTACCCAATATAGCTTGTGCCAACTGCTTGGTAACACGCCATGTCGTTTTATCATCTACACTCTTCTTTTCCTCCAAGAGTCCTGAATTGATAGCTTCAGTCAGGTCCCGCTCTATCAACGCCCAAATATCAGCCTTAGGCGAACGAGCCAACTGATATTCGGATTTATCAAGTTCATGGTCTACCAATGGTACATCACCCCACATAGAAACTAAATCAAAATAAGCAAAAGCACGGAAGAACTTGGCTTCAGCACAAGCCTTCTTCTTCAAATCAGTATCAGGCTCAACACGTCCCAGAATCACATTCGCCTTATAAATAAGCTGATAGTAGCTTTCCCATACGCCTCCGATAAAACTTTGGTCTGAGCCAAATGAATATTCATTACAGCCTTCCAGCTCTGCATTGTCATTACGACCACCACCACCTGCCCAAACATCGTCCGAAAGGGCATTCTTCATCATCGTATAGTTATAGTATGTACCCTTGAGTTGTATATAAAGCGCATCAGCCGCTGCTTGAGCTTGTTCGTCAGTTTTATAATAAGTGGAAAAGTCCAATACACCTTTTTGAGGTATATCCAATTTGTCTTCACACGAAGTGCCAGCCAATATAAGGAGCGCTCCGAGCATTAAAGAATATCTTAATTTCATATGTTTTTCATTTTAATAAGTTCATAAAAATCAGAATGTCACACTCAAACCAAGAACAACCTTCTTTGAATTAGGATAACTACCTTTATCCACACCTAATGAATTTCCGACACCGGTAACTTCAGGGTCAAAACCAGGATAGTCTGTAAAAGTAAAGAAGTCCTCAAGTGAGCCATATATACGTAGATTTTCAATTGCTACCTTCTTAATCAGTTGCTTCGGGAAAGAATAACCTAACTGAATCTGTTTAATTTTAAAATAAGAACCGTCAAATACACAACCGGAAGAAGTCAGATACTTGGTATAATCTGTAGCGCCTGATGCAGGAGTCTTCCCATTGCGATTGCTTTCTGTCCAGCGGTTTTTTGTAAAATAAGTCAGCTGATTCAAATTGTAATCCACACGGTTCAAGCCACAGAACACATCGTTACCTTGAGAACCCGTACCAAACAAGATAAAATCAAATCCCTTCCAAGCTGCATTCAAGGTAATACCATAAGTATAGTCGGCAATTCCCTTACCAATTTCTGTCTTATCATTATCCGTAATACCTTCTACACCATCAATATCTCTAAAGATTGGCTCACCGGTTTTTGAATCCACACCCATGAAATCATAACCATAAAAATACCACGCGGGCTTACCTACCTCAAAACGAGTAATGGCTCCATAAGTCACATAAGTAGCCCCATCAATACTTGATAAAGACTCATGCATCTTGGTCACTTTATTCTTCAATGTAGCAACGTTGGCACGGACACCATAAGCAAAGTCACCAATACGATCTTGCCATCCCAGTTCCAATTCAAACCCCTTGTTCGTAATATTACCGGCATTAACTGGCGAGAAACTGTTACCTACTACAGTTGAAGCCTTAATGCCCGAAACAATCAGGTCTTTTGTCTTTTTATGGAAATAATCGGCTGTAACAGTCAAACGGCTATTCAAGAAACGGGCATCAATACCTATATTGGTTTGTTCAGAAGTTTCCCATTTAAGTCCGTCATTACCGGTAGCAGAGGGAGCATAACCATTGATGTAAGAGAAATTATTATTATCACCTACAGCCAAATGCCCGGTAGCACCAATTGATACATTCCATTTATAACCGCCCAATGATGCAGTAGAACCATTCTGTCCCCAACTGGCACGGAGCTTTAATTGTGACAGCCAGTCTTCAGTTCCTTTCATAAAATTTTCCTCCGAAAGAACCCAACCCAAAGAAACTGCCGGGAAATAGCCCCAACGTTTGTTCTTTGGCAACACAGAGAGGTCAGCAGCATCGGCACGCAGTGAGAACTGAGCCATGTACTTTCCGGCATAGTCATAATTCAAACGTCCGAAGTAAGATAATTTACGAGTATAGGTAGGCTCACCACCACTTACATCCTTTACAGCATCAGATGTAGCATAGGCAAAGTAGAAGAAATTAGGATCATTCTGCAAGAAACCCAAATGCGAAACTCTGTTAATCACATTTCCCCACATATCTGTAGTATCTTCATTATATCCCTTCTTACTTCCGCTAACGCCATAAGAACGGCTCTGACTATAAGAAGTTCCCAACATCAATGTTGCGTTGTGTTTGCCAAAAGAACGGGTGTAGTTCAAAAAGTTCTCCCACTGATAATAGGTTGGGCTATAATCCGAAGCCGAAACCTCCACCCAATCACGTTTAGCCTTGTCAGTATAGTAATAAGATTGCCCCACGCCATAAGAGGAAGTTGAAGCCAAACGATAAGAAAGACGAGAAGTAACGGTAAGCCCCTTGATAGGCATAAAATTCAAATAAGTAGAACCATTGATATTAAAGCCTCTGTTCTTGGTATAAGAGTTGTCACGCATGGCAAAAGGATTGATAGCTTCGGCATTGCCAGTGAAAGCTGATACACCATAAAGGTTGCCGTTTCCATCGCCCAACATATTCTTATGATCCTTATAGATGGTAGCCATATTCAACGGCAAGTCATCAATAGGATAAAGAGGCTTGGTCAGAGGGTCTAATTGTAATACAGAAAGCATCATGCTACCATACTCATTGCCCTCGGCTACGGACTGAGTTTTGTAGTGCTCAATCTGATTATTGGTACCTACCTCCAGCCAAGGTTTGATTTTCCAGCTGGCATTTACCATTCCCGTGAGTCGTTCATAAGTATCGGCATTGCCGACAATCATACCGTCGTTATCAAGGTGGGACAATGACAGATAGAAAGAACCTCTGTCGCTACCACCTTGGAAAGTCACATTATGACGTACCATCGAACTGTTTTCAAAAGCCTCATCGACCCAATCCGTATCGGTTTTTCCATCCCAATAGGTATCAAAAGCACTCTGGGTAAGCTTCTTGTTTTCCAAGAAGAATTCCTTATACTGCGCAGCATTCATTACTTCGGGTACTTTACCCAAACTCTGTGAAGTATATTGAAAATCGTATGTGATTTTACCGTTTCCTTTTCCTTTCTTTGTAGTAATCAATACTACACCGTTACCGGCAGCAGCGCCATAGATAGCTGCAGAAGCACCATCCTTCAAAACTTCCATAGACTCAATGTCATTAGGGTCAATACCACCAATATCGCTGGCAATACGTCCATCCACTACATACAGCGGATCGCAAGAGCCGTTAGAACTTATTCCACGGATACGCACCTGTGGAGAAGCACCCGGTTTAGCAGATGCACTGAGCACTTGCACACCAGCAGTTTTACCCTGCAATGCCTGCTCAGCACGGGTAATGGTACGTGCTTCCATATCTTCTGATTTTACCGAAGATACGGCACCGGTCAGTGAACTTTTCTTCTGCACGCCATAACCTACCACCACCACTTCATCCAGCGTTTTAGTGTCTTCTTTCAATATCACATTCATTACTCCTGCCACTGCTTTCTTTTCTTGTGTCAGGTAGCCGATGTAGGAATAGACAATCGTCGCTCCTTCTTTCACAGACAAAGAGTAGTTGCCGTCCATATCCGTAATGACACCGTTGGTAGTGCCTTTCTCAAAGATACTCACGCCAATCATCGGTTCATTCAGGTCGTCAGTAACCCTACCGTTCACCTTTATAGTCTGGGCTTGTGCCAGACTGAAAGGAAGACAGATCAATAGGAAGAGTGCCATAGCTGCAAGTCTCTTCCGAGCTGTTTGCTTCAGATTTTGTTTCATTTGATTAAATTAGATTTATGTTAATAATAAAAGGTTTCTTAAGAAAGTGTCAGAACCCACGTGTAGGAAATGCCATCACTACCTCCAGCAGTTCCTTGTCATGGTTATACTTCACTTGGCAATCGTTATTGAAAATCATCGTTGCTCCCTTTTCTGCGGTATAAGGTTCCCACTCGGGTAACCCTTCGGCATTGGGATTGCCCGTACGGGCAAAGTTCAACCACGCGCTGCTCATCTTTTCGCCCAAAGCTTGTGCTTCAGCGCCACCCCCGGTCATGGAAGCGTGGCGCACTACATTGTTGAAGGCAAAGGGAATGTCCATGCAGTGCGTGCTGCGAAACATGCCGTCAAGTACGGGCGATTCCCACGCGAACATGTACATATAGACCGGAGCACCCTGCTGCGCAGCTTTCAGTTTAGCCTGCTCCACAGCACCGGGACGGAACACGAAGTCCACATCCACCAAATCTTTAGGCTGATAGCCGGGGTAGGCTTTCTCGAAAGCGGTAAGGAACTCGTCCGTACGTTCGCCGTATTTCTTTTGCAGGAATTCCACCGCTTTTTCTTTGGTAATGGTACGAAAAGCGGGGACATAAGTACTCATGGTAAATTCGTGCAGAGTAGTGCCAATCATTACCGGAATGCCCTTGCTTTGTGCTGGAGCTTGAGGGTCGAAAGGCTGTACGGGCAGTACATCGCCGTCCACCGTAGGCGCCCAGCCAAAAATGAAGGAAGACACCCCCTCCTTCTCTGCCTCTGCACGCACTTTGGCTATCGCCTTGTCACCGGCGGCAAGCACCTTGTCATACGGCATCTTGCAGAGTTCGTCTATCTGCGAAGCCTTCAGACCAAGTTCTTCCATCACGGCACTGCCAATGCGACGAGAATACTTTTGCTCCATCGTGCGAAGCATAGATCCGCTTTGTACAATGGCTTTATGGAACAAGCCTCTCGCCGATGGCGTGGCAAGTAGCGTAGAGACCTTGCCTCCTCCACCGGATTGACCGAAAATGGTAACATTCCGAGCATCTCCACCGAAGGATTCTATATTCTTATTCACCCATTGCAGTGCCGCCACCAGATCAAGCAGTCCGGCATTGCCCGATTTTGCATATTTATCGCCATAGGCGGAAAGGTCGAGAAAACCCAGGACGTTGAGACGATGATTCAGCGTCACAACCACTGCATCCCCTTTCTTTGCCAGATTTGTTCCGTCATACGAGGGAAGCTCCTGACCACTGCCGGCGGAATAACCTCCACCATGCAGCCACACCATGACGGGGCGTTTCTTCCCGTCTTTCAGTCCCGGTGTCCAGATATTCACCCGCAGACAATTCTCGTCAGGATAACCGTCATCCCAGTTGAAGGCAAACGCCTGCTCGTCGCTGTACCATCCCATGCGCTTGCCTTGCGGACAAGTAGGGCCATAGGCACGGCTGCTGCGGACGCCTTCCCATTTATCAGCGGCCACGGGCGGCATAAAACGTTCGGCTTTGGCATATGGGATACCTTTATATATATAGATACCATTTTCCACATATCCGGCTACTTTTCCTGATTCGGTCTCGGCAATGGCGGTTGCCGAAGAAGCCGTAATCTCCCCCTCCTGCCCACAAGCAGATGCTTTCTCTATTTTAGCTGTCCCTCCGCACGAGGAAAGTAGGATGGCGGAGAATGCTAACACTGACAAGAATTGCTTTTTCATATTATGTATTAGTTTTATGTTTTTATGATTGCAATATTAGCACATTCTCCCCAGAAGGATTTTCTACGTTATCCAAACGGCTTTCCCCGATGTTCAAAACAGCTTTCTCCAATGTTCAAATGTTTGCAGATTTGTTCAAAACATGCTCTCCGGCAGTCTCTCTCTCAATTTTTATGAGTATTTTCGCATCGTAATGCAGAGATTCGTTGAACAAAACAAATGGATGACATGCCAATGCTTTTAGTCTACACCTGTCTCTTATAGACATCTCCGAGCCCACGAGACTAGGCA
>ENA-OYZS01000084-OYZS01000084.1-human-gut-metagenome-genome-assembly--contig:-NODE-84-length-19515-cov-4.679239_pt1 | contig 19515 bp, 17 predicted proteins | sample MGYA00244077_ERZ653478 | MGnify/ENA primary metagenome ERZ653478 (study PRJEB26926, sample SAMN06164946) | human gut metagenome | biome: ENVO:00009003; feature: ENVO:2100002; material: ENVO:00002003... | reverse complement strand
GCCTTATCGTCGGCAGCGTCAGATGTGTATAAGAGACAGCTTATTATAGTAGAGCTGGGCGGCTTTCGTGTCCTGACCGGCGGCCACCGCTTCCTCCAGCTGGTCCACCAGTGCGGTGTAGCTGTCGTAGGTAGTGGAAACGGCATTGTAGAGCAGATACTGCTCATCACTTACAGTGCCAAGGTCACTCTCGATGCGCCAGAGCCATGCGTTGGTGACGGAAAAGGCGCTGTGGAGCTCCTCTGTCAGCGCTTTGGCGTCGCCGTACTCCCAGCGGTAATCTTCCATGGCCGAAAGGCTCCGCTCCACGCCGTTCTGGAAGCGGCTGATGGCGTTGAAGTTGCCCATCTGGTCGTCCAGTTCCCGCAGCACGGTGCCGGACTGGTAAAAGCTCAAGAATATCTGCCCCGCCAGCGCCAGAAAAAACGCTGCCAGGCAAAGACTGATCTGCCCTTTCAGGGTCATCCTGCGCCCCACGCACCCATCCTCCTTCTCTGTGATATTCTGCCGCGCATCTTCCGCCTTATCCGGCCTGTCCGCCGTCAGAGCGAAAGCTCCATAAACTTTCTTTTTCGTCCTATTTTAGCACATTTTAGGGCATCTGCGCAATATCATCCTTGATTGTTGGAAAATAATATGGTACTATGACCAAAAAGGAGGGTATTTTTATGTCTCAGCCGATCTCCGTTTCCGTCCAGATGGATGCTGCATCCTTCCACGATTTTGCCGCCTTTGACCTGCTGCGCCACCGCAAGGCGTGGCACCGGCCTCTGGCGTTCACGGCCATTTTGCTGGTGTCTGCCGGCGTCTGCCTGTCGCAGGTGGGCCAGAAAGACGGCGCAGCCCTGCTTACGGTGGTGCTGGCCGTGGTGGCGCTGGGCGTGCCGGCCGTCTACTTCTGGACGTTTTTCCACTCCCTGAGCCTCCAGATCAAAAAGATGGGCCTGCCCCGCCCCTTCTACCGGCTGCTGCTGGACGACGAAGGACTGTCGGTCTGGATGGCCGGCGAGCAGGACAAGCCTGAGGCGAGCCGCAAGTATGCGTGGCACGATATGCATCTGGCCTACCGCACCCCCAACGCCATTTACCTCTATGTCCAGCAGAATCAGGCCTATCTGCTGAACGACAGCCTCGACGCCGCATGGAGCCTGCTACAAGCCTCCCTCCCGGCAGAGCGCCTGCACGATATGCGATAAGAACGTCAAAAGCCCATCGCGCAGCTGTGCGATGGGCTTTTTTGCAACCTCTCAGTCTGCTTCGCAGACAGCTCCCCTATCGAGGGGAGCCTATTGGGAAATGGATTTGTAATACAAAAACAGGCAGCGCCGTGGAAAGGAGGAGAAAGCGGCGCTGCCTGTGTATGAGAACTCCTAAACATTTGCGGCTGCTAGGAGGTTGTTGGTAGTCTGTCCGCCGCCGTGGCTATTGCCTCGCATAGGTGGGGGACAGTATTTTTTTAGGGGCGCGGCACCCGCTGCGGGGCTGCGCATGAATCCTGCCTGCATGGCATTTATGGAAAGTCAAAAGCCGGAGATGGGGGATCTCGTTCTTGTCTTCCCGACTGCACCTTTATTGTACCGGATAAAAATGGAGTTTCTTTGAGTTAGTTTTGAACAATCTGCAAACAAGATGTGGAAAGTCTGAGGGCTTTCTTTTCCGTTCTGCTTGACATTCGGCACAGAACGATGTATTGTTAAGTTTATTGTGAAATACCTATGAAATTCCTGCATTTTTGAGGGAGGAGACACTATGGCCGCACCGGCACAGCCGCAGCAGAAAAAGACCCTGCTCATGACCGAGGGCAGCATCTGGAAAAGCATCCTGCTCTTCTCGGTGCCGCTCATCCTGGGCAACCTGCTCCAGCAGCTTTACAACACCGCCGACTCCATTATCGTCGGCAACTTTCTGGGCAGCAACGCTCTGGCCGCTGTGGGTTCCAGCGGCTCGCCCATCTACCTGCTCATCGGTTTCAGTCAGGGCGTGGCCGTCGGCGCCGGCGTCGTTGTGAGCCAGTATCTCGGCGCAAAAGATAAAAAGGAAACGCGCATCGCCGTCCACACCTCGCTGGCCATCGCGGTCATCCTCGGCCTCATCCTGACGGTGGGCGGCATCGCCGTCAGCCGCAGCCTGCTGGTCTGGATGAACACCCCCGAAGAAGTCCTCGGCGACGCCGTGACTTATATGAAGCTCTACTTCGGCGGCGTGCTGTTCAGCGTCGTCTACAACATGGCAGCCGGCATCCTCAACGCGGCGGGCAACTCCCGCCGCTCGGTCATCTACCTCGCCTGCGCTTCCATCACCAACATCATCCTCGACCTGGTGCTCATCGCCGGGCTGAAGATGGGTGTGGCGGGCGCCGCCATCGCCACCGACATCAGCCAGCTGGTCTCCTGTGTGCTGAGCCTCCGCTTTCTGATGAAGGTAGACGCCGACTACAAGGTGGAGCTTTCCGCCATCCGGCCCGATCAGCGGATGACCTCCCGCATCATCCGCATCGGCCTTCCCACCGGCATCCAGAACATGGTCATCTCTTTCTCGAACGTGCTGGTGCAGTCCAGCGTCAACAGCTACGGTGCCGCCGCCATGGCAGGCTTTGCGGCCTATATGAAAATCGACGGCTTCAACATCCTGCCTGTCACCAGCTTCAGCATGGCGGCGACGACCTTCGTGGGCCAGAACTATGGCGCAGGCAACCTCAAACGAGTGAAGAATGGCATGTGGGTCACGCTGGGCATGAGCGTGCTCTACACCCTCTGCACCGGTGCTCTGCTGCTGGCGTTCCAGAATCCCATCATGCACCTGTTCACCTCCGACGAGACGGTGGTGGCCTTCGGGTGCAGCGCCATGCACTACTTCTGCCCCTTCTACTTCCTGCTGGCCACCCTCCACGGCATGGCGGGCGCAGTGCGCGGCACCGGCCGCAGCGTGCCGCCGATGGTGGTGCTGCTCATCTCGCTCTGCCTCTTCCGTGTGGTGTGGATCCAGTTCGTCCTCCCCTTCTTTGCGGGCATCGAGGGCGTGTTCATCCTCTACCCGGTGTCGTGGGCGCTGGGTGCCGTGCTGATGGCCCTCTACGCATGGAAAGGCAGCTGGATGACTTACGAGCATTCCTGACAGGAACCGGGAACCATTCCATTTTTCCATTCGCCTTTTGGAGACGTCTGTGGTATCTTATAGGTAAAGAAACAGCAAACCCGGTATCTCAGGAGGATTCATGCAGACAACAAAACCCGAAACCGCACAGCAGCGCCCCACCGGCGCACGAATGGCCCTGCTGATGCTTCTTTACTTTATCAAAATCGGCGCGTTCACCTTTGGCAGCGGATGGAGCATCATCGCCCAGATGGAGCGGGAGTTCGTGGACGAGCGCGGCTGGATGACCAAGAGCGACCTGCTGGAGCTCATCGCCGTGGGCAAGAGCCTGCCCGGCATCATGGTGGCGAACATCACTCTGCTCTTCGGCTATCAGATGGCCGGGGTGCTGGGCGGCATCTGCGCAGCCATCGGCCTGTGCATCCCCGCCGTCGTCACCCTTACCATCGTGACGGCCATCTACGACGCCATTAAAGATAACTACTGGGTCTGGTCGGCCCTCAAGGGCGTCCAGTGCGCCGTGGCCCCCATCATCGGCGGCGCGGCCATCTCCCTGGGCAAAGATGCTCTGACCAGCGCGATGCCCATCATCATCTGTGCCGTCGCCTTTGTGCTCTGTTACTTTACGTCCATCAGCAATCTGACGCTGGTGGCGGCCGGTGTGGTCATCGCGCTGGTCTGGATGGGGGTGAGCGAACATGGCCATGTTTGAGACCCTCGTTCAGCTCTTCGCCGCGTTTGCGAAGATTGGCTTCACCAGCTTCGGCGGCACCTCCATGATCCCCCTCATCATGGATGAGATGTCCTCCCACGGCTGGATGACGGACGCCGATCTGACGAACCTCATCGCCATCGCCGAGATGACACCCGGCTCTCTGGGCGTCAATGCCGCCACCTTTGCAGGCACCAAGACCGCCGGGATGCTGGGCGGCGTCTTCGCGGTCCTGGGCGTCCTCAGCCCCACCCTGACGCTGACGCTTCTGGCGGCGGCATTCTTCCAGAAGTTCCGCACCAGCAAGGTCATGAGCTACATCATGAAAATTGTCAAGCCTGTCTGCATCGGCATGGTGCTGGGCGTTCTGGTGGGCCTCTGCCGCCAGACCTGCATCACCGAGGCAGGCGGCATCAGCCTGCCGGGCATCACCATCGGCATCCTCTGCTTTGTGCTGCTCCAGAAGTTCAAGCTCAGTGTGCCGAAGGTCATCGGCATCGCGGCGGTGCTGGGGCTGGTGTGCTTCGGGGTGTTTTGACCTCTCAGTCTCGCTCCGCTCGACAGCTCCCCTAGTAGGGGAGCCTCTGGCGTGTCGGTCAAATCCATTCTAAACGAGCAAAGCTCAATCTTTCAGAAGCAATAGTGCCCTGCTACAGCGGGCAGCAGCAGCTTGACGAGATAACTTGTCCAGCAGCCGCTGCCCCCGCAAGCAGGGCACGGTATTTTGCGCCATATTCAGCTTTCAGCAGTCAGTACAAAGCGGCCCGGCCTGCCAAAGCCTCCCCTCGATAGGGGAGGTGGCATCGCGCCAGCGATGACGGAGAGGTTTATTATTTTACCGCCAGCGGCGACGGCCTGATACTCACTTCTCCGTGGCAGAGCGCCTCGGTGCGGCCCCCTTCCCGCGCCACGATGAGCCGCCCGGCGTCGTCGATGGCCACCGCCTTTGCGGCGTAGCTCTCCGTCCCGGTGCAGACCGTGACCCAGTGGCCCGGCACAAAGCACCGGGCGCGGTACTCGTCCAGACAGTCGAAATCCGGACAGAGGCCCAGCAGCTCCCGGGCGATGGCCCCGGCCAGCGCCGCCCGGCTCACCGGTGCAGGCCCGCCGGGGTAGAGACTGCCCGCGATGGGCCGCAGCTCCTCGGGCCAGTCCTCCGGGCGGGAGGTCAGGTTCAGGCCGATGCCCACCACCAGCCATTCCAGCTGGCCGCTCTCGATGTCGGCCCCGGCTTCCGTCAGGATGCCGCAGACCTTCTTGCCGTTATAATAGAGGTCGTTGACCCACTTGATGCCCAAGTCCAGCCCGCAGAGCCGCTTCACAGCCCGGCAGACAGCCACCGCCGCGCTGACGGTGACGGCCTGCGCCTCGGTCATGGGCAGGCCGGGCCGCAGCACCAGCGAGAGATAAATGCCTTTCCCCGCCGGGCTCTCGAACCGCCGCCCCAGCCGGCCCCGGCCCGCCGTCTGCTGACTTGTCAGCACCATCGTGCCGTGGGGCGCGCCCTCGAGGGCCAGCGTCTTGGCCGTGCGGTTGGAGCTTTCCAGCTTGTCGTAGAGGTGGATGGGGGCGTCGTACTCTCCCACCGCCTCGGCGCAGAAGGGGTCGCCGCCCGCCAGCCGATAGCCCCGCCGGGGGGCGGCTTCCAGCGCATAGCCCTGAGCCGCCAGTGCGGCGGCGGCCTTATGGACAGCAGCGCGGCTCACACCCAGCTGCTGCGCCAGCTGCTGGCCGGAGATGCATTCGCCCTGGGCGGCGGAGAGCGCCGCCAGAAGTGCCTGTTTTGTGGCAGAGGCCATCGTGTTTTCTCCTTTGTGAGGTTTGATAAGGCCATTCTACCACATTTTCAAAATTTTTCCCATGATTTTGCAGGTTTTGGCCCCACTGGTTCGTATAGATAGACAGAGCGCTTGAAATGCCGGGCAGAAAGGAGGCAGAGCGCAGCCATTGAATGCACTGGAATTTGACGGGCTGGTACAGAAGTACCAGTCCCTCGTCTACACCATCTGCCGTCAGCTGGTGGCAGATGAGGGCTATGCGCAGGATCTGACGCAGGAAACTTTTCTCTCTGCATGGCGGAGCATGGACCGCTGTCCTGCCGGATACGAAAAGCAATGGCTGGCCCGCATCGCCTCCAACAAAGCCAAGGATTACTTACGCAGCGCCTGGGCGCGCCGGGTGAACACCCCCGGCGACGATGTGCTTGCACTTGAGGGCGCACCGCCCGGCAGCGAGCCGGAAGCGCAGGTGCTGGAAGCTCTGGGCGAAGAGGAGCTGACGCAGCGCATCCTCGCTCTGCGGGAGCCCTACAAGACGCCCTGCCGCCTCATGCTGCTGGAACAGCACACCGCCGCCGAAGCCGCCCGGCTCTGCGGCAGGCCCCAGAAAACAGTGGAGGCGCAGGTCTTCCGGGCAAAAAAGATGCTGGCCGCGCAGCTGAGCGCCGCCGGAAAGGAGGGCTTTTGAGATGGAATTGTTCCGTGAAGACGGCTGTCTGAGCGACGAAGGGCTGCACGCCCTCACCGCCGGGCAGCTGGACGAGCTGGGACGGCTGGAAGCCGCCGAGCATCTTGCCTACTGCGACAAATGCACCGACCGTTACACCGCACTTCTGACCGCCGACGCCCTCGCCGACCCGCCCCGGGATGTCCGCCGTACCGTGATGAGCACCATCTGGGTGCGGCTGATGCAGAGCACCTGTGGCCGGGCTGCGGTGGCGGGCGTCGCCGCCGTGCTGGCGCTGACCATGTGGCGTACCGGAGCGCTGACCTTCGTCACCGACCACGGCAGCGACCTGCAGGCTCTCCTGCCCACAGTCCAGGTCACCCTGCCGGAAAAACAGCCTCCGAAGCTTCTGCCCGAAAAGCTAGGCAGGCCCGTGACTTCCCGCCCCGGCGAGAACATCTATACCCGCGTTTCCTCTGTGCTGGAAAGCCTGCTGAACGCGGCAGAAAACATAAAATCATAAAACAAGGAGTTTGTTATGCTGAAAAACGGATTTTTGACCTTCTGCTGCGCGTTTATCCCCGGCGCAGGCCAGATGTATCAGGGCTACATGAAGCGGGGCCTCTCCCTCATCCTTACAGCCTGCTGCATCGGGATGGTGGGCGTCCTGCTGGCGCCGGTGCTGCTCCTGCTGGTGGTGCTGTGGATGTACAGCTTCTTTGACACCTTCAACCTCCGGGCGCAGATCATCGCGGACACCGCGCCGGAGGACGACTACCTCGTCCACTTCGACCCCCGCGACAGGCGGCTGGCCCGGGCTCTGCTGGACAGCCACAAGCTGGTGGGCTGGCTGCTCATCGCCTTCGGTGCGCTCATCGCCTACCAGAACCTCATCATGAACACTCTCGGCGACCTCGTCTACCGCTGGGGCCACTCCTCCCCCGTTTTCCGCGCCCTCTATCTCGTCATGGCCAGCCTGCCGGATGTGGTGGTCTGTGTGGTCCTCATCATCTGCGGCGTCTGGCTGGTGAAAGGCCCCCATCCGGCCAAAAAGCCGGATGCTTCCAAGGACGCCCCCGAGGATGCCGATTTCTGCGAGTATCACGCCGACGAGGCCGCGCAGCCGGAGAACGCTCCTCTGCTCTCCGGCCCGGTGGTGAACGAAAACGAGGTGACGGACGATGACTTCGACCACGAACACGACGAATAAGCCGCTCCGCCGAGTCGGCACCCTGACGCTGGGCGTCTGCCTCATCGCGGCGGGCACGCTCTTCCTGCTGGCCCGCTTCCTGCCCGGCCTGCCGTGGCTGGTCATCTGGCAGGTGCTCCCTGCGGCGGGTCTCATCCTGCTGGGGTGCGAGGTACTCTACTACTCGGCCCGGCCCGGCGCATGCCGGTGCGACTTCGGCTCGGTGGTGCTCTGCCTGCTGATGATGGGTGGGTGCTTCGGCGTCTCGACCCTTATGCTGCTGGCCCAGATGCTGGGCCGCGGCTGCACCATCCACCTGTGAACACAAGAAAGCCTGTGCAGCCTCCCGCCCCGGGAGGGTCTGCACAGGCTTTTTTCGTTTGAAGAGAGAGGCTTACTGTACGCCGGTCAGCTCAGCCAGCTTGTGGTAGATCTCGGTGTTGTCGAAGACGCCGCGGAACTTCTCCGCGCCGACGCCCAGCGCATAGATGTTGACCATCGCGCCGGTGTGGGCATAGGTGGTGTGGTCCATGCCGGACTTGTGGTTGATGGTGTGGCAGATGGCCATGCTGAAGGGGATGTAGGTGCCGTAGAGCTCATAATCCTGCTGGCTCATCTCCTTCTGGGAGGCAGCGCCGACTTCCAGCGTCCGCTCGTAGGCTTTGCGCAGATTCTCCACCTCGTAGTCGGTCAGCAGCAGCTTGCCTGCACTGGCAGCATCGGGGTCGGTGGGCAGGGTCAGGCCGAAGTTTGCCTTCACGTCGGCCATGGCGGCCTCGAAGGGAGTCTTGTTGGCGATGTAGCCCTTCACATAGGTGGAGTCGAACTTGGCGTAAGACATCTTCTGGTGGGTGAGGTTGGTCAGGAAGGTGTCGTAGTTGGTGGTCTTGTAGCCGATGGCCATGCCGCCCGTCTCGTGGTCGGCTGTGACGAGGATGAGGGTGTCGTTGGGGTGGGCGTTGTAGAAGTCCACAGCGGCCTGCACGGCGTTGCTCATCTCCAGCACATCATGGATGGAAGCGGCGGCATCGTTGGCGTGGCAGGCCCAGTCGATCTTGCCGGACTCGGTCATCAGGAAGAAGCCCTTCTTGTTGTCCAGCAGCTCGATGCCCTTCCTGACGTAGTCGGTCAGCTGCCACTCGCCTGCGGCGGCGTCCATGGCGTAGTTCATGGACTTGCCGTCGGCCAGAGCCTCGGCGATGATGAGGGTCTTGCCTGCACCGGCCTTGAGAGCGGCGGCGTCTGCCTGACGGGTGACGACGTTGTAGCCGTTCTGGGCGGCGATCTCGTGGTTGTTGGGGCCGGTGCCGTCGCCGTTCACCTTCTGGAACTCGCCGCCGGCAAAGTACTCGAAGCCGGAGACGGCCAGCTCCTTGCCGATGTCGTAGTAGTTCTTGCGGGTCTTCTGATGTGCATAGAAGGCAGCGGGGGTGGCGTGGTCGATGTTGACGGAGGAGACGACGCCCACCTTGTAGTTCTTCTGGGCATGGAGCTTCTCGGCGATGGTCTCATAGGGCACATCGCGGGTCCAGGGACACATATTGATGACGCCGCTCTCGGTCTTGTGGCCGGTGGCGATGGAAGTGGCAGTGGAAGCGGAATCGGGGCAGAAAGAAGTGCTGTCGTAGGTGGTCACGCTGCCCACCTCGGGGAACTGAGTGAAGCTCAGCTCGCCCTCGACGACAGCGCCGTTATTCTCTACCGTACCCTTATAGAATCGGGCGGACTGGATCTGGGCCGTACCCATGCCGTCGCCGATGAAGAGGAAAACATACTTGGGTTTTCCGCCGAACACGCCCAGCAGTCCGTTCTCTTCCTCTGCTGCGTTGGCGGCATTGGGGGCAGCGGCGTTGGCAGCGGCAGGCGCTGCGGCCAGCATACCGGCGGCGGATGCAAAGGCACCGGCCTTCAAAAAGCTGCGGCGGGACATTTTATTCTCTTTCATGCGAAAGTCCTCTCTTTCCATGAGCCTCATGGCTCCTTCTCTCTTTTTCGATTTACCGGGAACGGCCTTATTCTACCGCCGCAGCCGCCCGCCCCGAAACCATGCGGGCGCAAAATCGGCGTAAAACCCCGGCGGCGGCTTTGGGCCGTCTGTAAAAAAGAAGACTTCTGCTGCACAAAAAGCGCCCCTCCGGTAAAACGGAGGGGCGCTTTTGTATGTTGCAGGTCAATTATGCGTTGAACTTTTCCTCGTCCAGCAAGCCCTCGCTCTTGGCCACGCAGATGCTGGCCACAGCGTCGCCCACCACGTTCAGGGAGGTGACGAGCATCTCGATGGGGCGGTTGATGGCGAGGATGAGGGAGTAGGCCAGCAGGGCGCTGTCATTCACGAAGCCCGCACCGGACAGGATGGTGAAGAGGATGACGGCCCCTGCGCCGGGGGCGGCAGGCGTCCCCACCGAGGCCAGCAGAGCCAGCAGAGCGACCACGACCAGCTGGGCGGGAGTAACGGTGTAACCGGCGCAGCCTGCGATGAAGACGGTGGCCACCACCTGCATGATGGCGGTGCCGTCCATGTTGATGGTCATGCCCAGAGGCAGGACGAAGGAGGCGATGGACTCATCGACGCCGAAATCCTCGGTGCTGACCCTGATGTTCAGGGGGAGAGTGGCTGCGCTGGAAGAGGTGGAGAAGCCGAAGACGGCCACGTTGGCGATCTTCTTAATAAAGGTGATGGGGTTCTGCTTTGCGCCCAGCGCCACCACCAGAGGATAGGCCACCAGCAGGAAGACGAAGAGCAGGACCACCGTGACCACCACATACACCAGAGCGGGCTTGAGGTAATCAATGCCGTAGATGGCGAAGGTGCGGGTCAGCAGCACGAAGACTGCAAAGGGCGCGAAGTTTGTGACGACGAAGTTCAGGAAGACCACCACCACGTCGTTCACCTCGCCCAGCAGGCGGCGGAGGGTGGAAGTACGGCTCTCACCCAGCACATTCATGCTCAGGCCCACAGCCACCGCGAGGAAGACGGAGGAAAGAACAGCGTTGTTGCTGCCGAAAGCCGTGACGATGTTGGAGGGGATGACATTCAGCACCACGTTCAGGGGGTTGGAACCGGTGGAGCCGGCGGCTTCCGTCAGGCCCTCGATGTGAGCGTTGAAGAGACCCATGGAATAGGTGGCGTAGCCCACGCATCCGGCCAGTGCCAGCGCCATAAAGGAGCAGAGCAGGAACCAGAAGAGGGTCTTGGCCGAGATGCGGCCCATGGTGCGGGTATCGGCGATGCTGCCGATGGCCAGCGCGATGGAGGTGAAGACCATCGGGATGATGACCAGCTGCAGTGCTTTGATGAAGAGCTGTCCGATGATGTAGAAGAGGCCGAGCGCACGTTCCGCGCCCTCTGTGGTGATGTCCTGGAAGAGCAGGTCGTTGATGGTCTGCCAGATGCCGCTGTTGCCGGAAGCCACGAGCTTTTCGCGCAGCATCATAAAGGCAAAGCCTGCCGCCAGACCGCAAACCAGAGACACCGCCATCTTTCTTGCCAGTGCCGCGCCGCTGTTCTTATTTTTTTCCATACGATTTTCCTCACTTTTGTCCATTTCCCAGTGTGTTTCGTTCACATTCGACCTATCCTACCACGGCAAACTGTTGGACGCAAGGGAAAAATCGGCTTTTCAGGCGATTTTTTCGCAAAAGTATGACGCATGAAAATTTGATATAAAAATTACGTTTTGGATAAAAAGAAACCTCTCCGTCATGCCTACGGCGTGACGGAGAGGTTTTCTTTTATGTATTGTCTGCGCCCAGCTCTGCGGCTTCCAGCACCTTGATGCCTTCGGCCTCGAACGCGGCGCGCAGAGTCTCGGCAAAGCCGGGGCGCGGCACCTTGTTCTTGACGCAGATGGTAATGATGCCATGCAGGCTGGTGCATTCCAGACCGATGGAAGCGCCGTCCGCCGGCACCCAGGTCTGGAAGTCCTCGATGTACCGGGTCAGCTCCGGGCTGGACGGGGCGAAGGGGTCGCCCAGATAGCTCACCCAGAAGTCCGCCGGGAAGCCGCTGATGTACTCGCCCATCTGGAAGATGCGCTTTTTGATGCTGAGGCTGGCTTTCTGCTGGTAGACCCGGTAGACCCAACCCATCTGCTCCGCGATCCGGAACAGTTTTCGCTCAGCGGAAAGGTTCTCTTTCAGGTCAGCGTCCACGCCCACGGCCACTTCGGCCAGCGGGGCATCTGCCGTCAGCGGCAGCTTGCGCTGGAAGGAGGCCACGCAGTTGTAGAGGGCGTTCGGCGCACCCAGCGCGTCGCGGGCGTCTGTCGAGTAGCTGTAGAGCACCTCGTCCTTGTCCAGATACGCCCGCACCGCCTTACAGAGCAGAGCCGTGAGGGTGCTGAAGGGCTTGACGCCGCAGCGGAGGGCGGCGTCCACAAGCCCCGCCTTTTCCAGCCGGATGCGGCAGCAGGTGGGCGTCTCTTCAAAGGTCTGCACCACGGGGCGCTGCATATCGTTGGCCACCTGACTCTCGGGGTACTTTGCAAGGATGTCCTCGATGTCGTAGGCAGGGTCCGTCTCAAGGGTCCGGCCCTCGAAAGCTGTGCCGTACCGCAGGTTGCAGTAGAACTGCAGCACCATGGTCATGAAGGGTGCTATGCCCCGGCCATCGGCCAGGAAGTGGAACCAGTCAAAGTAGACGACTTTTCCCTCATAGCTCAGGGCAACCGTAAAGCCGTTCTCGTCCGGAAATTCGGGCTTTGCGCTGCCCTGCCGCACCGGGCAGGGGGCGTCCGACGGCTCGAGGTGGAGCAGCTTTTTCTCCCACACCGGCTTCTGGAAATAGTAGGGTGCCTTTGCCCGGGCCGCATCCAGAGCCTGCTGCAAAAGCGCACCGTCCACGGCGTCTTTCAGCGTGACCTGATAGCGGCAGTTGACCATGTTTTCGCGGTAATAGTAAACGATACCCTGAAAAACAGAGCGCTGTTCGGCATCCATTCCTTATTCCCCCGCGTGTGCGGCCAGATAGTCGGCCAGATCGCTGACGGTGACGAAGTTGCGCAGCTCCTTTTCGGGGATGCGCAGGCCGAAAGTCTCCTCCAGGTCGGCGACGACGGTCAGGATCTCCATGGACGACAGGTCCAGATCGTCCATCAGGACGCTGTTCTCGTTGACATCCTCGGGGGAAATTTCTGCAACATCTTCCAGAATTGCAAGGATCTGGGACACGATCTCAGTTCTTTCCATAGTTTGAATCTTCCTTTCGTAGTTCCATTAAAGGCGGCTGCGGCTCTTTTCCAGTATTCCGCAGCCTGCCCGGTTTATTCTTACTTGCGCATCAGCTTGCCGGTGCCGGTGCGGGGCAGAGGCTCGGTGCTGAACTCCACGGCGCTCATCCGCTTGTAGAGCGGCAGGGTGCGGTTGGTCTCGGTGATGAAGTCGCGGACGGTCTGCTGGTCGGCCTCGCCGCAGTAGATGACGGCACAGATCTTCTTGCCCTTCTCCCTGACGATGCATTCCTTGACGGCCTCGCACTTGGACAGCAGATTTTCCAGTTCTTCGGGGCTGACGTTCTCACCGTTGTCGAGGATGATGATATTCTTCTTGCGTCCGGTAATGTAATAGAAGCCGTCCTCGTCCACACGGGCCAGGTCTCCGGTGTGGAACCAGCCGTCGGCGTCGAGGACTTCTGCGGTGGCCTCGGGGTCCTTGTAATAGCCCAGCATGACGCAGCCGCCGCGGATGCAGATTTCGCCCGTCTCGTCCAGCTTGTACTCGGCGTGGTCGTCGGGCTTGCCCACGGCGCGGATGTGCTTTTCGTCCTGCTCGTAGTTGATGATGCCGTCGCCGCAGGTCTCGGTCATGCCGTACACCTGAGTGATCATCATGCCCTGCTGTGCCAGCTCGGCCAGCATGGCGCCGTCAAACATGGCAGAGGAGCCGCAGGGGTTCCAGACGCCGTTCAGGCGGGCGCGGCGGCCCCGCTTGACGTCTTTGTAGATGGCCTCCATCAGCATGGGAGCCACAGCGATGGCATCGCTGTGCATCAGGCCGAGGTCGCGGTAGAAGTCGCGGATGTCGGCGGAGAGGTTCAGCGCCCAGCCCTTGCAGGCCCAAACGAAGAGGCAGATGAACGTACCCAGATGGAACAGGGGCAGGATGGCAAAGTTGCTCAGGACGTCGTTTTTGTCCTCGGGCATATGCTCGTGCTTATAGTCCAGCATGGCGTCGCCGAATTTGACCTGGCACTCCACAGTGGTAAAAAAGTTGCGCTCCGAGAGCATGACGGCCTTGCTGCGGCCGGTGGTGCCGGAAGTGAACATCAGCACCATCAAATCATCATGGCCCACGCAGTCAACAAGCTCTGCAGGCGCGCTGTCCCTGAAGGCGTCCATCGGACGGAGTTTATCGCCGTAGGCGGCCTCGATGTCGGGGCGGCAGCCATAGTCGATGCCGTCGTTGACGATGAGGGAAGGTTCGACAAGGCCCAGCTCATATTCCAGCTCGGGCCAGGTCTTTTTCTGGTTGATGGTCACGACGACTGCCCCGGCGAGGATCGCGCCGAAGCTGTTGACGCCGTACTCATAGCAGTTGCGGCTCATGATGCCGACACGCTTGCCCTTGATGTCGGGGATATTCTCCTTAAAATAAGTAACGGCCCTGCGGATGTCCTGCACATACTGGGCGTAGGTCTTTTCCACCACAGTCTTGCCATCGGCGGCCACATAGCGGAAAGCCACCCGGTCGGGGTACTGCTTCGCCATGACGTCTGTGATGAGCTCATATACAGTATTTATCATTTTTGTCGCTCCTTGCTGTTTTTCTTTCTTGCAGCGAAACGCCGGCAGCTGACATTTTCTGCCTCAGAGTAATAATACCTGTTTCGACAGAGAAATGCAACCACGCGGCGTATCCTTTTCACTGTTTCTTCTTCCTTGTTACTTGCGCAGCAGCTTCCCCAGCGCGTTGCGGGGCAGGGGCTCAGCGGTGAACTCCACAGCACTGATGCGCTTATACAGCGGCAGGCTGCGGTTCACCTCGGTGACGAAGGCTCTGACCTCTTCCTGCTTATCCTCAGGGCAGTAGATGACGGCACAAATTTTCTGGCTCTTCTCCTTCACGATGCACTCGGTGATGGCCGGGCAGAGGGCCAGCTTCTTTTCCAGCTCTTCGGGGCTGACGTTCTCGCCGCTGGCGAGGATGATGAGGTTCTTCTTGCGGCCGGTGATGTAATAGAAGCCTTCCTCATCCATCCGGGCCAGGTCGCCGGTGTGGAACCAGCCGTCGGCGTCGATGACCTCTGCCGTGGCCTCGGGGTCCTTGTAGTAGCCAAGCATCACGCAGTCGCCCTTGATGCAGATCTCGCCGGTCTCGTCCAGCTTATACTGAACGTGGTCGTCGGGCTTGCCCACGGCACTCATCTGCTTTTCGACCTGCGTAAAGTTCAGGATGCCGTCGCCGAAGGTCTCGGTCATACCGTAGCACTGGTTGACGACGAAGCCGTTCTGGGCCAGCTCCAGCAGCATCCTGGGGTCGAGGGCAGCGGAAGAGCAGCACAGGTCCCACAGGCCGTTCAGGCGGCTGACGCGGCCGCGCTTCATGTCGTTGTAGATGGTCTCCACCAGCATGGGGGCCGAGGCCATGACGTCGCTGTGCATCAGGCCCAGATCGCGGTAGAAGTCGCGGATGTCGCTGCAGAGGTTCAGAGCCCAGCCGGCAGGCGGGTAGGACATGACGCAGACGAAGCAGGCCATGTGGAAGAGGGGCAGCAGGGTCATATGGCTCAGCGGCAGCTTCTGGCCTGCCGGGAGGCGGTCGGTGATCCAGTTCTCTGCCACCTCCGAATAGGTGTGCAGGCTGGCGCACATATTCCGCTCCGAGAGCATGACGCCCTTGCTGCGGCCGGTGGTGCCGGAGGTGAACATCAGCATCATCAAATCGTCGTGGCCCACGCAGTTGGTCAGCTCGCCGGGGGCAGTATCCTTATAGCAGTCCATGGGGCGGAGCTTCGGGCCGTAGGCGGCTTCCAGCTCGGCGCGGCAGCCGTAGTCGATGCCGTCGTTCAGGATGAGGGCAGGCTCCACGAGGCCCAGCTCATATTCCAGCTCGTCCCAGGTCTTTTTCTGGTTCAGGGTCACGAGGACGCCTCCGGCGAGGATGATGCCGAAGGATGCCACGCAGAATTCATAGCAGTTCCGGCTCAGCAGAACGATGCGCCGGCCCTTGATGTCCGGCACTTCGGCCTTGAGATAGGCCGTCATCCGGCGGATGTCCTGCGCATACTCGCGGTACTTCTTCTCCACGACAGTCTTGCCGTCCTCGGCCACATAGCGGATGGCCACATGATCGGGGAACTCCTGCTCCATGCAGCGGGTCACCATGTCGTATACGCCTGCGGGTACTTTGATGTATTCAGCCATCGGTCTTTCTCCTTTTTGTCAAATTTTCAGCTCTGCACTTTTTTCATTCACTTTCCAGAGTCATTCCGAATCTCTGGCATTTCGAGGAAAACTTTGGCACGGCTCCTCATGGCAACAGTATACCGCAAGCAGAGCACAAACGCAAGATTTAATTGCACAAATATGCAACTTGAGCTTGCATTCGATTTGTGCAGGCAGATGTAATTCTTTCCTTTTGTTGCGATGCGCGAAAAGCTGTGATACACTTTTTTTCGTCAGGACGAAACTTCACCCGGAGGTCGAGTCCTTATCAAATTGACAGCAAGCCCAAAAAGCATTATACTGTTTATATCATTTGGCAAAAAAGCTCCCCGCCGAGCTTCATATTTTTATTTATCGCGCCTAAAACACGGCCTTCCGGGGCCTCCGGGACGAATGGCGCACAAGGAGGACCCTTTTCATGGAAGGCACCAAGCCCCGCACTGTAAGCAGCCTTGGCATGTTCGACCTGCTGAAAGGCATCGGAATGCTGGCCATCGTCTTTGCCCACACGGCAGAGCTTTACCCCCTCGGCACCAACGACGTCACCCCTTTCGCGTTCGCGCTGTTCGCTTACCGCGAAGCGCTGATGGCCGCCTTTTTTATTGCCAGCGGCTACGGCTTCCGCAAGCGCTCCATCCACAAATGCATCGAGCAGCAGCTCAAGACCCTGCTCAAGCCTTACCTTTATACTGCACTGGCCACCACGGTGCTCCACGCTTTCATTCACCACGCAGCTTTCGGCTCGTGGGATGCTGCCATCTCAGAATCGGCCAAGGTCTTAGGCGGTTTCCTGTTGGGCCTGCCCCACACGGCCACTTACTTCGGGCATCAGTTTTTCTCCTGCGGACCCATGTGGTACTTAGTGGCCCTGATGCTGGCGTGGGTGCTTCTGGACGTGCTGCTCGAGATCTTCCCCGAGCGGTACATAACCCCCGCAGTCGTCGGCGTCACCCTGCTTGGCTGGGGCGTCACCCTGGTGTGGGAGGCTCCTTTCTGCATCGCACAGGGCATGGTGTCGCTGCCCTACCTTTACATCGGCTATCTGGCCAAGAAGCGCCGCCTTTTCGAAACTCCCCTTTCCGGCAGAGCCAAAGCCGGACTTATCGCGTCCGCGCTGGGCGTCGTCGCGGGCGTTTTGCTGACCCAGAGCACCGACTGCGTTTCGCTGGGTGAGTGGACGATGGGGCCGCTGAGCATCCTGCTGGATGGCGCAGTGGGCTACGGCATCATCCGGCTCTTTTTGAAATGGCAGCGCCGAGTGGACGGCCCCATCTCCCATGCCATCGAGTGGGTGGGCCGGCGCTCGCTCTTCATCTTCTGCATCCACACTGTGGAGCTGACGGCCATCCCGTGGTATCTGATGGCTGCAAAGTATGCTGACCATCCGGTGCAGGGGATGCTGCTGCAGTTCGTGTTCTCGCTTGTGTCCATCTTCGCCGTCACCGAACTTCTGATGCGCCGCAAAGAGCTTGGCCGGAAGCTTCGGGGCGGCAAGCCTGCGGACAAGCCCCGGCAGCGGAGCAAGACCCGCCGCTATGCGGCAAAACACTGAAATTCCTGCGCTTTGGTATCCAGCCATTTTGAGGGCAGACTATAGTTACTTTTGATGCATGGGCTTGCAGCGCGGGTTGTACGCCTTGCGATAAATCGGAGGAGGCCCCGGTAATGATGAACGAAACTCCTGAAGCGGCTCTGCGCAGCCGCATTGCGGATCTTGAACAACAGCTCAAACTTGCAGACGAAGGCACTTCGCGGCTGGCCCAACGCTGCCTCGAGCTGGAAAAACAGCTGCAGACCTTCTATGCTGCCCACCCCCAGAAAGAGAGGCAGACCGACTCGCCTGCTCTGGTGCAGCCGCTGCTTTACTATGATGCCGGGTTCGGCTTTTCCCAGAAAGACACCGTTAAAGCCCCGGACTACGAATACGACGAGCTGAACGGCATGGTGACAGCGACCTTCGAGCTGCCGGAGACCGCGTTCAATCTCCGTCTCGACCCCGGTGAGCTGCCCTGCTGCATCACCGATTTCGTCTTCTCGGATGACCGCATCCTCTGCCGCCCGGTGAACGGTGTGCCGCTCCACGGCGACGGCATCCTGTTCCTCAACGACGACCCGAATTTCATGCTGGATGGTCTGAACCGTTTCCCCGCCGGGATGGAGCTGGGCGTGAGCTACTGCTACTTCCCGCTGGAGCCGCTGGCTGACGACCCATTGTTCGCCGCCGTTCTCGAGGGCGTACAGTATTTCCAGAAGACCCGCGTCTGCGAGCAGAAGCACCTCGACCAGCTGGAAAAGACTACAGCTGACCAGAAGCAGACCATCGAGGCCCTGCAGAAGAATCTCTCCGAGCTGCATCAGGCCAACGCCGAGCTGAGCGCCCGGAGCAAAGCCTACGAGAGCTCGCTGGAAAACGTCCTCTCTTCCAGCAGCTGGAAACTCACGCAGCCCCTGCGCCGCCTGCTGGGGCTGTTCCATCGCAGCCATTGAGCCTGCCTGCGGAGAGGAGGATACGATGTACAGCAGTTATACCACTCTGCAGCGGGTTCAGCTCGCCAAACAGGAATATCTCGACACTCAGGAAGTTTTTCTCGGCGTCTATGCGCCGGGGCGGAACGCCGCCCTGAAAGCTTCCCTGCAGGACCAGCTCCACCGCAAATTTTTATTGACGGACAGCCTCCGCCCCGAAGCCCTCGGCAGCGCCGTCGGTGTACTTCTGGTCAGGGAAGACCTTTTCCTGATGCCCACGGCCCTTTCCTGCTTTGCGGACGCACTGCGCAGCGGCGCAGACTACGTCACCAGCGACGCCGTCTTCGGCTACTCAGGCGTCACCACCCTCTACCACAGTCAGGGCTTTGCAGCCTGCCCGGGCTGCGCCCTCGTCTCCCGGGAGCTGCTGCGCCGCTGTCAGGCGGAAGCCCGCGACCCGGAAAATCCCGTCGAACTGCTGACGCTGGCGTCGAAGCTCCGCCGCAGCCACGTCTGCCTCCCGCTGGCGCTGGCCCACTATGAGCGGGACATCTGCGCCGAAGACGTCTGGTCTGTAAAGGGGAAGCGCGTCTTTATCATGAGCCACCTGCTGGACATGACCGGTGCGCCCATCGTGCTGGTGAGCGCCGTGCCGGTGCTGCGCAGCATGGGCTACGAGGTGGTCGTCCTCGGCCCTGAGGACGGCGGCTCTATGCCGCTTTTCCTCGAGGCGGGAGCTACCGTCATCACCCGCAAGGGCTGTGTCCAGTCGCCCCTGCTCTGGGGGCTGGCCCTCTGCGCCGACCTTGTTCTGGCCAACACCGTCGTGGAGGCCCGGGCCGTCCGCGCCCTGAGCGGTGCGCGGGTGCCGGTGCTCTGGTGGCTCCACGATGCCTTTGCAGGCTACCCCCACATCGCCCACCAGATCCCCAGAGAGCTGGGCGAAAACATCCGGCTCTACTCCGTCGGCAGCCACGCCGCCAACGCCATGCACTCGGTGCGGCCGGAGTTCAACATCCGGCCCCTCATCTACGGCCTGCCGGACTACGCCGCCGAGAAGTTCTCCCACTACGATCTGAGCTATGCGGGCGGGCGGCCTCTGTTCGCCACCGTGGGTTCCTTCGAGAACCGGAAAGGCCAGGACATCTTCTGCAAGGCCATCCGGCTGCTGCCGCCTGAGACCATGAACTGTCTCTTATACACATCTGACGCTGCCGACGATAAGGCTC